>JACCDW010351096.1_pt1 | contig 12024 bp, 11 predicted proteins | sample 7449781 | NCBI WGS metagenome assembly JACCDW01 (sample SAMN15323449, study PRJNA562643) | freshwater metagenome | isolation source: river surface water | place: USA:Blue River Watershed | collected 2017-08-18
GAACCTTAAATGGTACCAACCGAGTGTAGACACCACGGTGGTAAAACAATACGGGCCGCAAGCCAAAAAAAACGTATCTCCCATTTCTCGTTTCAAGTACAAAGAAAATTTAGTTTAACTTAATTCTATTTGTATGAAAAAGCAACTTGTCGTTCGCTTGTCTTCAAAGCTGGAAGTCAACTTCCATTGCACAGAGGTTCCTGTAACCTCCACTTTCCTGGATGTTCCGCCAATAGTATCGGAACATCATTTCCCCATCTTGCTTCATTTCCAACATGGGGCGCTGGTCTCTACCTTGCATCTGTCGCAACTGCCGGATGCGCTGCTGCTGCACCTGGATGAAAAACTCCAATTCCAAAGCGCTACCTATGCCTACCATCACCCGCATGGTGACTTTGATGTTCAGTCGCAATGTCCGTTTGTACTGATCATTCCGCTTCCGATTCCTTTTGACTTAAAAGGCATCTTGACTATTCGTTCCATCTCTAATACCGAAACCAAATGAGCACAAAACCAGAAAAAGAAATAGGCTTTCCAATATCGCAAAGTCATGCCGATCAAGGATTCGGGAGGTTTCCATATGTGGTCATCCGATTGCACTATGGGATTTACATGCAATTCCCGATTCATTTCGTCAAAGAAAGAAAAGAAGGTCTGTTGGGGATCTCTATCAAAACCGAATCAAGTGATCCCAAAGAACAACAAGCTTTGTTATTAGATGCCATCGCGAAATTCAAGTCGCAGATTGATGAGCACAAGAAACGGTCGCATCGATTGTGTGTGGTCTTGAGCGAGGAACAAGCTTACTATTTCGAAGAAGACGGAATCAAATTTTCACATTCGATTCCCAAGGGAGGGACATTGTTGAACAGTCAGCAAGACTTTTTGGCGATGGGCTTCCTGCATCAAATACAAACCCAACAAAGCGAGCGTCATGGATAGGTATGTGTTTTTTGGTCGCAAGGAAGACGCCGACCCCATTCAGCAATACATCCAGGAGTTGTTGCAATTCACACCCGAGCAGTTGATCCAATCGTACAATTCGATTGTCGAGACAGGCTTTGTCGGTTCGCGGCAACAGGCCAGGCGCGTGATTGCTTTGCACAATGCCATGAAACAGGTGATGGGGTACAGCCCCATCACCATCGTGGACAATGCGGTGATTGTGTTGGGGGATAAGATTGAGTGACGAGATGAACTTTAAATACCCATTGCATTATCCGCCATTGATTCCCAATTTGGAAGAAGAAATTGATTTGGTTTCAGCTGAGGAAATGGTCGCGGAAGACGGCCGAATTCCAATCTTGCTCATTACCCAATTTGGTTTTCATACCAATCGGGAAACGGACAAGGAGGTCATACAGGCAATCATCGCAAGGGATGGGAAGGTAGGTTTGTTGTATCGGGGGTATTTGAGTAGGAGGCAGGGGAAGAGAATCTTGATTGCTGAGACGAGCGATTTGCGTGCTGTCTCCCCAGAATCGTTGTTTTATTCACAACGGGCGATGGCGATAAGAAAAATTCATAAGTTTATAGCTTTGATGTAAATGAAAGTTCAAATTAGTAATAATGCAAACCCAAAAATACTCCGTCAACCAGCACCTTATCGAAACCCTTCTTGTTTGGGTGAAGAGTGGTGAGATAGCCATTCCAGAAATTCAACGTCCTTTTGTTTGGGATGGTGCCAAGGTGCGTGATCTGATGGATAGCCTCTACCAAGGTTATCCCGTTGGATATGTCATCACCTGGCGTAATCCCAATGTGCGATTGAAAGACGGTTCCACAGCCGAAGGTAAGAAAGTGCTCATCGATGGGCAACAACGCATTACCGCTTTAACCGCGGCCATCCTTGGTGATTATGTTGTCAATAAGGAATACAAACGTATCCGAATTAAAATAGCTTTCAATCCCATCGAGGAGAAGTTTGATGTGCAAACGCCGGTTATCCTTAAAGACAAAACGTGGATTCCTGATATTTCGGAGGTGTTAAATGGTAGCATGAATTCATTTGGATTTATCAATGCTTATCTACAAAGTAATCCAGGTATCGATCAGGATAAAGTTGTTGAATCCATCAATAACCTTTTCAACTTAACGAAGAAACAAATTGGTTTAATTGATCTTGCTGGTGATTTGGATATCGAAACGGTTACTGAGATTTTTATCCGAATCAATTCCAAAGGTGTTGTGCTCAGTCAAGCTGACTTTGCGATGAGTAAAATTGCAGCGAACGATACCTATGGTGGTCAAGAATTGCGCAAGGCCATAGATTACTTCAGTCACTTGGCTGTGGCTCCTGAATTCTATCAATTCATCAAGGACAATGACGAAGAATTTGCGAAGTCCGATTATTTCCAAAAGATGGCCTGGCTTCGTGCTGAGAACGAAGATCTGTATGATCCTTCTTACACTGATGTGCTTCGCGTAGCTTTCACTTCTCAATTCAATCGGGGTAAGTTATCGGATTTGGTGAGTTTGCTCTCGGGTAGAAATTTTGAGACAAGGACTTTCGAGGAACATATTGCCAAGGAATCTTTTGAGAAATTGTCATTGGGGATTCATCAATTTATCAATGAAACCAATTTCAAGCGTTTCATCATGATCATCAAGTCGGCAGGATTTATCTCGCCCAAATTGATTCGCGCGCAAAACGCTTTGAATGTGGCTTATATCCTGTATTTGAAGTTGAGAGACTTGGGTGAGAATCCTGCGAACATTGAGAAATATGTTCGACGTTGGTTTGTACTTTCATTATTAACCGGACGATATTCAGGTTCTGCGGAATCATCGATTGATTTCGATAGCAAGCAATTCGCGAGTAAACCATTTTTGCAGTTGTTGGATGAAGTGGAAAGTGCTGATTTATCTGACGCTTTTTGGAATGCTTCCTTGGTGCAAAGTTTGGATTCTTCGGTCAGCAGCAGTCCCTATTTCTTGGTTTACTTGGCTAGTCAGGTGAAAGCCAATGATCGAGGATTTCTTTCCAAGGAAATTACGGTCAATGATTTGATTACATACCGCGGCGATATCCATCACATCTTCCCCAAAGATTTTCTTAAGAAGAATGGCATGGATCGAGGGAAGTACAATCAAATCGCCAATTACGTCTATATGCAACAGGAGGTGAATATTTCGGTTGGCAATAAGGCACCTCAAAATTATTTTGCCGAGATTTTAGAGCAGTGCAATGGCGGAGATTTGAAATATGGCGGAATTGCATCTTTGGAAGAATTGCATACTAACTTGGAATCGAATTGCGTTCCATCTTCCATATTTACTATGACGGTGGAACACTACGAAGAATTCTTGAAGGAGCGTCGCCGGTTGATGGCTGAGAAGATGAAAAATTATTATTTTAGTTTGTAATTAATAACCAATTGATATGGCAGAATTTTTAACTGGAAAACCGCTCGAAGATAAAATCACAGATATTATCTGGGAGGCGAATAAAACACTTTTGATTGTTAGTCCTTACATCAAACTGGATGAGTACTTTAGAAAATTATTTGACAAGCATGTCAAGAATCATAAGCTTCATCTTTTGATTGTTTTTGGAAAGAATGAGAGTAGTGTTCAGAAGAGCATGGCGAAAGATGATTTTGATTATTTCAAGAGTTTTGCTAATGTTTCAATAGTGTATTCCGCGAATCTTCACGCCAAATATTATGGCAATGAGAGTAGTGGGGTTATTACTTCAATCAATTTGTACGACCACTCCTTTAAAAACAATATCGAGTTTGGAGTATATACAGAGCAAGGAATGCTCAATGCTTTAACTTCAAATACGGATAAGAAAGCTTGGGAAGAGTCCATGAGAGTAGCTGGGGAAGCTGAAGTTGTATTTATCAAGAGACCTGTTATAGAGAAAAAAATTGTATTTGCTGATGTTTACCGTGAGTCTGAAATTTTGGAGGATCGTACTGCAGATTTTTATTCATGGCCATTGAGAACAGCAAAAGTTAGCTCTCAAAAGAAATTATTTGATTATCCTGAAGAATTGACTTGGGGATCAAATAGCAAAAATCCAAAGCCTGAGCGAGAGGAAGTGGTTGTTAATAAGAAACAAGAGATCGGTTACTGCATTAGAACAGGTGTTCAAATTCCATTTAATCCATCCAAGCCTTTCTGTTTGCCAGCCTACAATGAGTGGTCTCAATATTCAAATATCGACTATAAGGAAACCTTTTGTCACAAGACGGGGAAGCGCTCAAATGGGAAGACTTCCATGCGGAATCCAATTATGTAATCTTTAATAGAAAAAAGTAACTTGCCTTAAAAATCAATTTCCATTCAACCCAAAGGCCCTGGTACCTAATTTTCGTTTGAAGTGGTTTTCTTTTTTTATGGCCTCATCAGGGGTGATTGTTTTTGGGAGCAGGGCGAGAATCGAAAATTCGAATTGCAAACAGGCTTTTGAGTTTTGATTGGTTAAATCTTTCAGAATTTTGTTGTTGCCATGTCCTTTGGTGGTGATGTAATTTTTCCAACGCCCCCAGATTCCTTCTGCCCCGTATGTGGATCCGATGTATTGTTTTCCTGTAGATTTATCATGAATTAGATAAATTCCATTTGTGACTTCTAACATTCTTTTCCAATCCGGATATTGAGCACTTACAATTTCGTCCAATTGAGAATAGGGGAGTATCAAATCGAAGTAATCGGTGAATGCCTTGTAGTGTAAACCAGGTGTAATTTCTATAATCTCCTTTTCTGTTGTGATATTCTGAACCCAACTTCTCGTTCCTAAACCCCAATCAATAATGATTCGTTCAGCCATATCCTCAAATCCTTTTACCTCTTGTAAATCATAACGGAAAATATTACACTTCTCAATTTCGGAATATTCATACTTAACAGATTTTACTTTGTAAACTCCGATAAAGCGAGCTCTATTTCCAGCTTCGCCGATAAAGCTCACAATAAACTCAATATCCTTGAATATGTCTTTTCCTTGTCTTCGTTGGTAATCAAGGAACTCTTCTCTGTTCAACGTGTACATCTCAAAAAGATCTTTCGCAGCTTCTTTGTGTCGCACCAATTTGGCGTTAGAAAGACGACTCAATCCTCTGTTGTAAAGCAATTCTTGAAGTGTAAGCATGTTGTTTTAAAAGTTAATTTAGCAAATATAAATTTTATCGAGGTATTTCTTCGATAACTCCAGAGCTAGTTTCCCTTTCTCCAACTTTATTTTGGCATTGATTGATTTTTACTTCAGCTACCCCTCAAAAACATACTTTCTATGATAGCTCACATTTGATTCATTCAGATGCGAGGCGTTGTTGCGTGGTACAAAAATCTTAAGATTCGAGAACTCGTGGAAGTATTCATTGATGCGACTTCCATTCAGTTTAGGGGAAATGATGAGTTCCCGTTCCTCAGAAATACTAATGGCGCCGCGATCCAATGCCCAATGATGAATCTTGCACAAGGCAATGCCGTTGGTTATGTGATCATCTCCAAAATGTTGAATGGGTTTGACATGACAGGCATCAATGCCGATGAGTGTGTCTCCTAACCTGATAGATTGTCCGCAAATGGCGCATTTTCGTTCATAGCTATCCAATACTTCCTCCACAAAAAATCTCCCTCGTCTTTTCTTGATTGCTTCTTGATTCATGTGTTGATTCATGATTTCCTCTATTCCCAAATCTCTTAATATATCATCATGATAGGCTTCTGGCCAATACTCATTCAACAGTTGAATGACTAATATTTTTGCTTGCTCAATGTTTTGTAAAAAGGAATGGAATGAAGGAGGAAATTGGGCCGAAGCATTTTCAACTTCTGATCGGGATGCAGAATCAGGATTTTTTAGATCTTGTCTTTTAATATTACTTTCCCATAAATTCGGACTGGAATTGAGGTAAACAAAAGGGTATTCAGGCTTAAGTGTCTTCGTGTTTTTTAGTCCGTACTTGCCCAGGAGCATCTTCAATGGCTTTTCAATTTCTTTGAAAGTAAAAACATTGGGCTTTCCATGAATGACATCCGCAATGGTAAGCAATAACAACAGGGGCTTGTGCAATGAAATGACTGCGCCATTTTTGTTGACTTTTATTTTAGCGATTTCTTCGAAGTAATTGAGCATGAGGTAAATTTAGTATTTAAAGTTTCTACCCAACCCCCAACTTCTTGCCTTCTTCCAAAAGCAAAGCAGGTGGCGGTGTCTCAAGTCGCCAGGTAATGTTCATGGGTTTTCGGCCTTCGTGCTGGATATAATTCAACTTGCCGCAAAACACGAAGCCCATAGTTACACCGTTCTCGTCGTATGAGGACTCACGGACGAATAAGAGAATGTCCTTGTTGGTAGAACGTTGTTGGATGTACGATTGTCCAACCGGACTCTCAGGTGAGGTGCTGTTCTGACTCTGCCAATGAAAAAGCTGATCGTTTATGAAATAGTCATGGTACATGGTACTCGCATTGAATTTTCCTTCGTTCTTGTATAAAGTGACAAAAAGAATTTCTGTATTGTGTTTTTTGATGCGATAAACACCTTCGCGACTGCTCGCTTGATTGTCTAGCGAACTCTCTGAAAACGCAGCCAATATTTGATTTCGAGTATACCTGCCGTGGAGCATTAAGGCATGAGGAAGGTGCAAAGAAATTGGTTTTTCAATACACTCCAATTTTTCTAAACGATAGGATAAATAGCCAATCGCTTCTTCTTTAATTTCGTTATCAGTGAAATAGGTGAGAAGCAGATTTTTTAATTCACTGAAGTTCTTGACCATTGGAGCAGCATCGAACAAATCTATGTATAGCATAAGCAGTTGCTGTGCGGTTTTTACATCAGATTCATTAATAGATACACCGGAAATAAATTTCAGAACAAATTCAAAATAACTTTTTGAATCACATGCCAGCCAAGAGTTTCCCAATGTTCGTGCAAGCTTTTCGCTGAATTTATTTTGAACAAAATCTTTTCCATCTAATTTATTTTTCAATTCGAAAAACAATTGCTTCGATTTGTAAAGGGCATACAATTCAATACCCATGTATTCACAAAAATTCTTCAATGTAAACGGAACGTCATAGTCCTGCCTGAACCGTTCCATGGCTTTCAATAGCGATTTCACTCCAGAACCATAGGCGTTCTGAATGTTTCGCAGAATTGTCTCTTTCGCAGTTTCTTCTAACGTAATAGAACATCCCAAAGGCAGGTGAGGGAAGTCGTTCAAGAGCTCTTCCTTCACTTTGGTATGAGTCTTTCCCAACATCGCTCTGAACTTGTGCTCGAAGCTATATTCGGCATGTTGCTGCCCCACGAAATCTAAAACCGTGAGACACGTTTTGTCTTCATGCAAACGCAATCCTCTTCCAAGCTGCTGAAGGAATACAGTTAAACTTTCAGTCGGACGCAAAAACAAAAGCGTATCAATCTCAGGAATGTCAACACCTTCATTAAATAAATCAACCACAAACAAATAATTGATCTCGCCTTTTCTTAATTCCTGAACCAAAACTTTACGGTCCTCACCGTTATCTGAATGCAGGTAGGCTGCTTTTAATCCTTTGGCCTGAAATTCCTTCGCCATGAATTCAGCATGCTTCTTTGAAACGCAATAGCCGAGCGCTTTCACAGCTTGAAAATCACTTAAGTATTTTTGACAGTTTCTAAGAATATCTATAACACGACGATTGTCTTCGCTGTAGATCTTCTCTAATTCAGAAATATCATAGCGTCCTCTTCGCCAAGAAACACGACTAATATCTAACTGCTCAGATATTCCGAAATACTGAAAAGGACAAAGTAACTTTTGATTGAGCGCATCGGGTAATCTAATTTCGGCAGAGATCGCATGACCAAAATATTTTGAGATGTCTTCACCGTCATGACGCTCTGGTGTTGCCGTTAGACCCAGAAGAATTTTCGGTGTGAAGTAATTCAATAGCGACTGGTAAGAAGAAGCGGCGCTGTGATGAACTTCATCTATAACAACATAATCGTAAAAGTCAGTAGCCAATTGAATTTCTTTGATGCGATTGTTCAATGTCTGAATAGATACGAACAATTGATTGTAACTCTTCGGTGTTTGTCCACTGAACCACAGATCTCCGAAGTCGTTATTCTTCAACACTTGTCTAAAAGTATAACATGCTTGTCGCAGAATTTCTTCGCGATGAGCAACAAACAAAAATTTCGCAGTTGGATTTTCTTTTAAGAACCGCTTAAAGTCAAAGGCAGAAATAACGGTCTTTCCAGTTCCTGTAGCTGCAACCACAAGGTTTTTATTTTCTCCTCGGTCTCTGCAATCTTGCAGTTGGTCGATTATCTGCTGTTGAAAGGGAAAAGGCGTGAGGTCGAAGAATTTCGAAATGTCATCGTCGCTCTTTTTTATTTTACCTTTCTCCAACGCGTATTGCAATTTCTCGCGATGAAGCGCTGAATCATACAATTCGAAATTCACATCGTTCCAATAGGTCTCGAAGGTGCTTCTGCATTTGGAAATGATGTGCGGGATTTCCTGCTGTGTAACTTTCAAATTCCATTCAAGGCCATTGGTTAAAGCGGAGCGACTCAAATTTGAAGACCCGATATAAGCGGTGTGAAATCCATTATTCCGCATGAATAAATAGGACTTCGCATGCAATCGTTCCTGATTGGTGTTGAAGGAAATTTTAATCTCAACATTACTGAATTCAGAAAGGAAGTCAATTGCTTTTAGATCAGTTGCGCCCATGTATACCGTGCAAATAATTTTCACTGGTTTATTGGCCGCTTCAAGTTTCCGAAGCACTTGTTCGAAAAGACGCACTCCTTCAAACTTCAAGAAAGACACTAACCACCACACTTCATCGGAGGTGAGTATTTCTTTTTTGAGTTCACTTTCAAGACTTGGCGTGTGTTTACTTCCGTTGAATAGAGCCGATTCCGAGAGTCCTGTTATTGGAAATGTTTCTTTGATGTGCTCTTTTAAATTCGTCTGTGCGAAAGTAGATTTGTGAAAGAAGGCTTTTAGAATTTCACCTTTCGTGTTTATCTGATCATCGATGAATTCAGGATCTTCCAAAAACTTCGAGGTCAATTGAACGAGCTCGTTGGAAAAGTCAATGAGTTTCTTTTTTGCTTTCTCGTCGCTCTCCTCGGCAATCTGATTTAGCGCACGGTTCAATATGTCTTGAAAATATCTGGATATGAAACTTGGGCCATCTGATTTATCAAACGATTCAATCAGAAAAGTTTTATCTGTCTCTTTTTCTAGGGAAGCCGCAATGGCTTCTGTAACTATCTTTTCGTAAAACCCTTCTTTCATTTTGTTTGCATATATTTTAGAACGATAGGCACATCTGCTTCAGCCCAATTGAGTTTCTGTAAATCTTCTTTTTTCACCCACCGCAATTCAGCATGTTCTGTTGTAGCTGGAGTTTCATTGTTTTGAATGACGCATCGGAAAGGAATAAGTCGAATAACTTTTTCAGGCACATAGGAATACTCTGAAATCGGCAGCGCTTCAATAATTTCTATGGAAATATTTAATTCCTCTTTTATCTCACGAATCAGTGCGTCTTCAGGAATTTCATTTAATTCAAGCTTTCCACCAGGAAACTCCCATTTTCCGGGCAGCGTCATTTGTTCGCTTCTCAGCGCGCACAGGACTTGATCGTCTTGTTCAATGATTGCACATACTACGGGAATTGTATTTACGTCCATTCCCGGAAATTAGTTCGAGATGTTGAAAGAAATGGGATTGTTGAAAAATACAATAGCTGTTAATTATTATTGTAGTTCGGATTCAGTGAAACAAATGAATGGCTAATGATACTTTCAAATCCCCCCAACAAAACCATACAACGGAATATTGATCATCCAATTTTGTTCTTTATACCCCTGGAGGGAAAGGCGAATGGCGGGAGTGTTCGGGTATTGTTGGTGGTAAATGGAAAGGCTCTTGGAACGCACGTTCTGGGCGGCTTTGACTTCAATGGGGACTATTTCTCGGTTGCGCATGATGAGGAAATCGACTTCGGCAGTGGCGTTATCGGGATGCCAATAGTAGCCTTTGTGTCCCATGGTGATCAATTGCTGCAATACATATTGCTCTGTCAGAATTCCCTTGAACTCGGTAAACAATTGGTGGTCTTTTAATACGATGTCGGTGGGGAGCTGGGACATCGCGCACAACAATCCAACATCGTTCAAATAGATCTTAAAGTCTTCCCAATCGGCATAGGCGTCCAACGGGTAACCTGGTTTCTTTACTCGTACTGCTTTTTGTATCAATCCTGCATCCTGCAACCAACCAATCGCCATCTCAAACTCCTTGGCGCGCGCTCCTTTGCGCAGTGCACTGTATATGAACTTGGAATTCTCTTTGGCCAATTGTGATACAATGGATTGCCATACTTGTCTTATGCGGGGCAACTCTTGTATGGAGGCATGTTTCGAAAAGTCATTTTCGTAGGCTTGCAGTATTTCCAGTTGCATGCTTCGGCATAGGGCGTATTGTCCGGTGGCCGCAAATTGCATGACCACAGCAGGCATGCCACCAATGACCATATAGTCCTTTAACATCGCCTCCAATTGTGGCGCGAGGGTGGCCATGATTTCATGCTGCTGTTCTTGGATGACCGATACCCATTTTTGATGTCCCGTGGCTGCTAGAAACTCCAAAAAACTGAAGGGGTATAAATTCAAAAAACTGACCTTGCCCACCGGAAACGATACTCCATGATGTATCGCCACTCCCAACAATGAACCCGCAGCAACAATGTAATAGGAGGTGTCATCCTCATCGAAATATTTGAGAGCGGTGATGGCATTCTTACAAGCCTGAATCTCATCAAAAATAATCAGCGTGTTTTTGGGATCAATGGTCTGGTTGGACAAAAGCTCCAATCCTTGTAAAATTTTACGCGGTGTGAGCTCATTTGCAAACAAATTGCAAAGCAGTGGTTGAGATTCGAAATTGAAATAAGCGACATTCTCAAACTCCTCTTGTCCGAATTGCTTCATGAGAAAAGTCTTCCCAACTTGCCGCGCACCTTGGATGATCAAGGGATGTCGGATAGGATTTTTTTTCCATTCCAATAGGTTTTGATAGGCCGCTCTTTTCATGTCGTAAAAGTAATCATTTTATTCTTATCTCCTGAAAAGTGTAGTCAAGCAACACTTTTACGTCCTTAAAAGTGTAGAATTTTACACTTTTCCTGAGATACGGATTTTGTTTCGAGCATCAATGGGTGCATCCCAATACCCCGGATAGCAGTGGAAAGCCCGCAGGGTGCGCAGCGCCCGAGGACTTGGAGCGGATAGCCGGAATAGGTCCCAAACAGAATGAGAATGGGAATGAGAATGAGAATGAATTGGAAAAGGAGCAGGAAAGGCAAGCGCGCGTTAAAACAAAGGCTCGCCGTTGAGATCGGTGGTGAGGATTTCACTCATGTAATCGAAAAAGGGGCGCATGGCTTGAAAAGTAGTCACGACGTCGTTTAGATAGTTGGCCGATTGGGCCTGGGCGTCGGTGAATCTTTTGATGAGTAAAAATTGTTTGTAGTTGATGAGATCGATGGCGGGATGGTCTTTGTCAAATCCTTTGGGGGCGTTCTTGAGTTGCTCGCCTTCCAATTTTCCAAAGGTGGAAATGAATTTTTTGGAAGTCAATATCGCGCGCAGGGGTTCTGGATCGGCGGCTATTTGATTTCGAATATGTTTTAAATCTTCAGGTGAGGGTGCCCAAAATCCGCCACCTAAAAAGCAATTGCCGGGTTCAATGTGGAAATAATATCCACCGCGTAAATATTGGGTCGCGCGGGTAAAGGACCCTCCGATGTTGGTTTTGTACGGCGATTTGTCTTTGGAAAAACGAACGTCCTTGTGGATCCTAAACAACGCCTTTTTTCCACTCGGTGTTTCGATCTTGTCACTTTGTTTCATGCGCACAAGCAGATCATCGGCAAATTCCGCAACGGTATCGAATTGCTCTTGATATCTGGTTTTATTAAGTTGAAACCAATCTCGGTTATTGTTTTCTTTCAAGTCTTCCAGAAATGAAAAAATGGAGGCGGGTAGGTTTGTTGGCA
>JACCDW011384829.1_pt1 | contig 12024 bp, 6 predicted proteins | sample 7449781 | NCBI WGS metagenome assembly JACCDW01 (sample SAMN15323449, study PRJNA562643) | freshwater metagenome | isolation source: river surface water | place: USA:Blue River Watershed | collected 2017-08-18
CACCCAAATCTGCATTATCAGGTCCACCATATTCTCTAATGGTTAGTATAGTTTGTGGAATCCCATAAGCAGCAAGAAGTGCCTTTATAGAACGAGCGGTTCCTTTTGTTTTGTATATGTAAGGAAGATTGTTTAGTATTCTTCTCCAAACTTCCTTTGTTCTTTCTTCTTCTGATTTAGCAAGGTATTTACTTATATTGTTTTTACCAGTCCATATTGGTGAACCACTACCACTGACTCCCAAAGCATATTCCCATAAATCTTTTGCCTGTGTTCCATGTGATAATGTCCAACCTAAATTTTTTGTTGCTTCGTATATTAAATCTTGTGACATACCATCTTTCGGGTGCTCTTCACGAAGATTTTTTTTCAAAATGTGGTCTGTATACAAATACAATATATCAAAGTGTTGTCCTACCATGTTTACAAAAGATGTAAACTGTTCATTTTCTCCAGAATCTCTCAAATGTTCAGGTATAGATTTGTTCAAGGAATTATGGTTAATCATGTCATAATCTGTTGCCAAATCAATTATATTTGAATACCAATCTAATGCCTCACTTGAAGAAACAGAATACAGTTTATATGAACCTTCTTTTGTTGCAATATCATAATTTGAAGATGTTACTTCATATTTTGGATAAGGTATTATTGTTGCATCTGCTTGTGATGTGTAATAATTACTAGCAGTAGTTTCATAATATAACCACTTTTCAAAGTCATCAAATCCATTAACAACTTTATCACGCAAACTTGTTACATTTACTTTATTAGCAGAAACAGAACCTGTGTATGAATTTAATAAATCTAATTCACCATTATAGTGTTCAACCAATTCTATTTTGTAAAAGAAATTTGCTAATCTTTCTTCAGCCGAAGAATAAAAAATAAAGTTTTTAAATTCTCTGAAATCAACGTTTAGTTGAACCGAACTACCATTATTAGTAATGTATCTGTTTAGTATTTCTTGTGATGTTTGAAGATTTGCAGATAAAATATCATTCCAAGATTTATATGGTGTTTCAGCAGTAACCCAATAATCATAATCAACTTCAAAATTTGGACCTTTTATGAATGGAGTTTTCTTTGCCTCGTCTTCACGGATAATTAAAACATTATCTATCCAAGGTTTTAAAATTTGACTACCAACCCAACATTCATAATACAAATCCAAATCAGCTGGCAATTCTTCATATAGTTTTACATAAAAATGAGTTGAACTACCGTCAGATGCAACATTTACCACATCTACTATTTTATTTTCACCGAAATTTAAAACAATAGGTGGTTGATGTACCATTGATGATAGATATGCCAAAACAAATCTGCGTAAATCATCAAGTGATTGTTCATTATCAGGATTTTTAAGTGACAGTCTTAGTTCTTTTCTATCACTTGAAATATCTGAAATAAACATTCTGTTTGGATTAGATGCACCACCAATTATGTCTCTGAAAAAATTGTATACAACTTTGTAAGAACCCGGTGGTAAATTTAAATCGGTATGTAAATGTTTATGTACATCTATTACTACATAATTTCTATTAACTATTTCACCACTTTCAAGTATTTCATTACGAGTTTCTATTTGAAACGGAATATCATAAAGAGTTGCACCATCAATATAAGCAGTATTTGGTAAGAATGCATGCAGTTCCAATCGTGTTGGGTTTTCAATATCATCGGCTGGAAATAAAGCAGGTATAACAAGTCTTCTGTTTATATCTGGAACAAAGAATCTTGTTCCACGAATAGAACCTTTTGCTACTAAAATTTCATCTATATTTTTGTAATCAAAATTTGCCATTAAAACTTAACCATAGTATTATATTGGGAATATCTTATCAATTGCCTGTTTAGATGTATCTGTATCTCTAACATTTCTAACTCTTGCATTTGCATCGTTAATCTTAAATGCACTTGTATTTGCCTGTTGTCTTGCTGTATTTGCAACATCACCTGCCTGTTTTATTTCACCATCTTGTCTTGCATTATCAACACTCAATGTATTAACCGAAGAAGCCAATTGAGTTGTTTGTGTTCTTAGATTTGTAATTTGAGCATCTTGTTTTGTGTTTTGTGCACTTATATTATCAACAAGTGCAGTCTTCAAATCAGAAGCAGCTTGTGCAGATTCCTTTCTCTGTCTTTCAACTTCAATTTCCATCTTAAACAGTTTTTCGTCATTTTGTTTTTGAATAGCAATTGTTGCAGCTCTTTGTGAATCTGCCTTAGCAATTGCCATTGCCCTTTCGTTTGAAACGGATGAAAGAACATCATCAAATTTTGATATGTTTGTTAATTGATCATCAATAATAGAATCTTTTCTACTAATTTCATTTTCAAGAGAACGTATTTTAGCTTTCATTGCAATTGTTGAATTTTCATCTTCATTGACAAGATTACCCAAGTCTTTTAAAAATTGTTGTCTTGCATATTCTTTCTTTTCTTCTGCAGTCCAATTGTCAGGCGGAATTGCTGCTCCTGGTAAAATAGATCCAAATCCTCTTGAAGTTAAAGACAGTTTTTCAATTTCATCTAGTTTTCTATTCAAGTTTGCTTCAGATGAAATAGCTTCGGGTAAAGATTTAAACCTATTGTCAATTATGTATGTAAATTCTGAACGAAGGTATCTACCATCGATAACAGGAACTTCAACAAATCCTTGATTTTTTTGTATACTATCTTCTGTATACGAAACTATTTGTTGTGTTTTTTCATCTCTAACTAACATAGTTATCTCGTAACCTTAAAGTAATGGTTGTTATCAAATATCTGAACTGTATCACCACCATCTGTTTCAATTTTTATTGCAACTCTATAAAATCGTTCTGGTTGAAAAGAGTTCATCCAAAGGTTAAAGTAACTACTTGTGCCGTCACAACTAATTTTTGTACCAGTTGAATCAAACGGTATTATCACTTCATCTGTATGTGCATCGAGTATCTGATAATAAGATGATGATGGCAATGAATAATTTAATGTGTGATAAGATTGAGTTGTATATGTTTTTTGTGGATATTTTTGATTAGCATAAATTCTTATTTTTGCCTTTTCATCTTGTGAATAGTTTTTCTTTAATTTGACGTTTAAATTTGTATTTTCTTCTGATAAAATCGGCAAACTACCAGTCACAAAGCTAGAATCATCCCAAACAACATGAACTCTTGGAACATAAATAGTATTACTATCTGTTCCAAAAAATCTTAAACTTGTTAAATTTTGCAATGAACCTTCCATTTCATCACTAAATTTTATTATGATACCATCATTTTCAAACCTACCAGAACCAGTAACCCATTTTTTAGCTATTTGTGTAATGTCCATGTATAAATCTGACGATTCAAATGAAAATGATTGTGTACATTCTACATTATCATAATCCCACCAAGTTCCACCACCCTCTTTAGACCAATAAGAAGATGTTACATTTGCAGATAAATTTGCACCAAATAATATAGCAGCATCAACCCATGTCTGTGATATTTCATCCCATTCTAAATTTACAAGTGTTGGTGGAATATCCCATTCGGTTCCAACCGCCCGTGATGTTCTATACTTCCATGACACACCATCTGTTGTTACAGGTGTATTAAAAAATCTTCCAGTTCCATTTGTCCATGAAGAACTTACAGGATATGCATATATTGTATATTCTTGTGGAATTTCTTGAACATATGCAGACTTCATTGATAAATAGTATTTTGCATTTTGAGATATTTTACCGGTATTTATTCTACTCTGAACATCAGTAAAATCAAATTTCATAAGTATTCTACTATTATACCGAGATGCACTACCAACCAATTCATGTGATAGTTCTAATAAAGAATCCAAACCTGTATTTTTTGATTCTGTTCTTTCATATATTGTTGCATCTTTTTGTGCATATAAAGTATAAATCATCCAAATGCCCTCACTCTACCAATAATATCGTTATCAGGATATTTAATTTCAAAAATTGAAGGATCCAATGATGGAAAAATTATTCCGTCTTTTGTTGCTTCGGATATATTGTATGCATGTTTTGAATATCCGAGAGTTTGATCATAAAGTGATTTTATCTTAACATCAACAACTGTCTGAACACCCTCTACTTTATCAAGTTCTGTAAATATATTACTCAACACAATCGGTTGATTTATTTGCCATTTTTTTATATCAAAATACTCTTTCAATCTGTTGATACATCTTAAAATGACTTGATTACCGTTTTGATCTGGAAATGTTATTATGTCAAAATCAATGCCTATATTGATAATGTAAGCATCTCGAATGTTTATAGCATCGGTAAGTATTCTGTGATAGTTTAAGTATGTTTTAATATTTTCTTTTGTTGCTTCATTTATAGTTGTGAGTTTTTGATTACCGTCATATCCCAATACATAAAAATTTAATGCCAAATCATTTTGTATTCTATCACTATTGAAAATAGAATCGGATGTCAATTGAGTATCTTTTGTAATATATGCCTTAGCAACAGAACCATATCTTGATGGCAAACTATATGCCCGTATAATATAATCTTCTTTTGTAACTGCTCTATTTTGTGAAGCAAAATAAGCAAGAGCATTTTGTCTAATTTCATTTATATCTTCACCTGTTTTACCGCCACTTGAAGGATTTGGATTTGTTACTGCTAAACTTGATATTGCCTGTTGATATAATATAGGATCTAAACCAGTTTCATCTAACAATATAGTTTTACTAGAAATGTTTGTCAATGTATCACTACCAACATTATCTTGTACACCATTGCCCGTTGTATAATAAACTTTTACAGTTGTATTATTTGGAGCAAGACCATATGTTTTTGTGTATAAAAAGTTTGAAGGATCTATATCAAGTGAGATAGATGTTTCAATTCCACTCAATGAATTTCCGACCAAATCTGGATTTGGTATCAATAGTTCATCATCAAGATTTGAAACGCCCGCACCAAATTGTATTTCAAATTTTTGGTCATTTATTTGACGAGAAACAAATCTTCTTGATACTTTTCTTAATTTTAAAAGATATGGTGTTTCATCTCTATGTTTTGACAAATACTTATCATTTCTTGCAATGTTTATAGTTGGTTCAAATATAGTATCTTGTGCCAAAAATGGAACATGATACCATTTGTTTCCATCGGAATCGATTGCATAAAGAATATCTATTAAATTAGGTTCTTCAAGAATTACCTTATCGTATGGTTTTGGATCAGTAAATTCATAATCTATTGTTCGTATAACTCCCGAAACAGCATTAACTGATTTTTTAAGTAACCAGAATAAAACTTCACCATTAACATCAACTTCAAATGGTGTAACCTCCGTTGGATCAATCAAACTACTAAATTTAAAATCAACATAATCTGTTGTTCTAAATTCTATACGATTTGCAGTATTTGAAAAAATTACCATACCTGGTTCTATTGCAAAGGCATATGAATAATCAGGAACTATTTCACCATCTACTTCTTTTGCAGGAACTATTTGAAATACATCCAATTTTACGGTTGAAGCAATTTTATTTTTTGGTTTATACCCAAGCGATTGTGCAAGATTTAATATATTTGTTTTTTCAGAAGAATGTAATATCAATGACTCTTGTAATGTGACATCTGTATAATATGATAACACATCACCTACATATGCTGCCATCTCTAAAAACATCATTCCAGGTGATGCTTCATTGAAATCTTGATAGCTATTTGGAAAATAATTTTTTGTAAAATCAATAAGATTTTGTTTTAATGCACCAAAATCTCTTGATAAATAACGAATATCCTTTTTAATCAAATCAGCCATTGTAAACCGCCTGTTCTATTTGTAAATTTCCGGTATCTGATATAAATATCTGAATAGGTAAATATATGTTTGTTCCTGCAATTTTAACTTCTAATGTAATACCTATAGCATGATCCGGTTCATCAACTCTACCATCTTCTGTTAAATTTATATTAACTTCAAGTCTTTGTATTACCAAATAAGGCATCCAAGTTGATATAGCATCTCTAATCGTTGAATCAACTCTATCTATAAAGTCTTCCTCTGTTGTTATATTTTCAAATAATATAAATCTTAACTCAGTTCCAAAATCAGGAAGCATATACCTTTCACCTTTTGCCGTACTTAGCAAGTTTTTTAAATTTGAAAAAACTTGTACACGGTTGGTATAACTTTGAAAAAATATACCACTAGGATTATTAAAAGGAATAGTAACACCAATTGGTTTAATGTTATTTAAGTTGGCACTACTTTCGTCTAATAGTATAGCCCTTTTTCTTCTAAAAATTGGCAAAGTTATCTCCTAGATTTTTCATCCATTTTTTTAACAAGAGCCGAATAATCACGAGTTAATGCACTCATAACATCAGTAGGAATTTCATTTTTACTAAAACCTTGTGGTATTGCTGCCGTTTGTTCACCATAACCAAAATTTTCAGCCATATCTGCTGTAAACTTAAATTCTTTATCCATATCAGAACTTTCTTGTAATGTCCTACGAGTTTCTTCCAAAATATCATTTATAGAATTAAACTTTGAATTTGTTATTTTTGGTTTTTGTGTCTTTGATTCGGAAACTTTTTTGTTAGTTTCTTTGTAAATAGACATACCATGTGAAACAACATCCATATCACTTTTTTTAGTAGTATTTTTCATTCGTTTTTCCAATGCATAATCTATTTCTTCTCGTATGATTGAACGAATTTCTGCAAAAAACTTTTTACTATCCATTGTTAAATTACCTATAATTGTTTCTAATAATTATTAAAATATGTTATTTTTGTATTGGTTTTTTCCAAGGCACATGGGCGATTCCTTTTGCTTTTGCTTCTTTTTGAGCAATGTATTCAAAATTTCCAGGTGGTTTATATGCGCCTTTTCTTGGAGTATTAAACCCATTTTCCCAAGCATATTTGTTAGCAGCAACTCCACAAAAGTTTTCATACAGATATACTAACTGACTTGTAGATGTTATTTTTTTATAGTCTAAACCAAATTGTTTTGCCAATTGCTGTCTACATCCATATAAAAATTCAGGCATTCTTGGATCTGGTGCCTCGATGTGATGTGGTTCTTCTTTATCACCATCAGGTAATGACCAAGCAACTCCACCCGTTAATTTATTTGCAGCCAACCATACTCTAAAATCAGCTTTCCATTGTGTTGATTGGAATAAAGCTGGACCATTTTTTAATCCAGATAAAGTTGCTGCTACAGGTTTTAGATTTGGAAAATAATGTGTTAAGTCATGTGCAATACCAATACCATGTTTACTTCCACAAATTCTTATTGTGGATTTAGTATAAGTAGAATCAAACAAAGGACGCATTGAACCCAATCCACCTATTTCACAATTTGAATACATTGGATTTTTTGCAGACATTGCATTCCAATGTGCTTTAATTCTAGCTTTTATTCCACCCCATATACCAACTTTTGATCCCAAGTCCACTAACTCACCAATACATTCTCCATTTGCCGGTTTTCGTATGTCTTTGTCTAAAACAAGGGTTCCATCAATATATTCTTTCGATTTTCCATTTAAATCTATTGTTTTTTCATTAAAAACAAACTTACTTGGTGCAGGTGGCGGTGGTGGTGGTTCATCATCTGTTAAAATACCACCTATTATATTATACAATCTGGCATTCAATGTTGAATCACTATCCAATTGTACAATGTAATTTAAAGTACATGGAAATTTGTAAAACTGTGAATCCATGTTGAAAGAAAGTCTTTGTTCTTGCAATGGAATACCTTTTACACTTGTTATTATCACAGATCCATTAACCCAATTACCGTTATCAATTCCAGCCATTTCTGCAAAATTTAATTCTCGTATAGCTATTGTTGATTTAGGAGGTAATGTTGGATCTGATTTTTGTGGTGTTATATTTCCACCTATTGTTATCAATTTACCAGATCTATCCATATATGGTAAAACTTCTATATGACATTTCGAAGATTCACTCGAATGATGAGACACAGTTGATATTGTTGCCATTGTCCAACCACTATCACTTATTATGTAATTTACCAATTTTTCACCAGCTTCTGTTAGCTTTCCGTCTTTTGTAAAATGATAGTCTGCAACAAAAATCGCCATATCTCCACTTGATGCAATAGTTTCTTGAGAATTTAAATTTTCTGTCCAAATTTTACTTGGTTTAAATATACCATCTTTTGTTCCAGCAGAAACTAAATCATCTATTTTCCATTTTTGTTGTCCTGGAGTATTTACTAAACCTGTTGTTTTTTTTCTCTTTATTACGCCCAAATGATATGAATTTATATTTTCAATGGATTCAAATACAGTATATCCAACTTTTTCCAAACAATGTCTAGCAAAATAAGAATCCCATTGTGGTATCAATGCCCAAGATGAATCTTTTGCAGGAGTTGATTTTACATTACCTTTTTTGTCAGTAGTTTGAATCGGTGCGGCATCTGGATTTATAGAAGTTCCAATTGCAGGACCCTTTCCAAGATTATGAATTAAGGATGATGGCATTATAGTCATGTGTAATTCATTTCCTGCCTCGAATAAATAACCAATTTTTTTATTGTAATGACCAACATCTTGTGCATTTAAAACCATAAGTATTTCAAATACTGATATAGGTTTTTCAGACGATGTTAAACTTGACCAAGATCCATACAATGATGGCATCTGAATCCATTTACCTTTTTTACCGGCAGGTCCATTGGTTTCCTCTGATCCAAGTGGTGGCCAATATGGTATCATCCCGGATACAAGGGGTTTTCCATCTGGTGTTGATATTAAACTTTCATTTGATTTGTCACCAAATCCAGGTCCACTTTCAGGTCTCCATGCAAAAAATCTATTACTCCAAGGTGCCTTTAACATATCTTGTAATGTAGTTGGTGTACCTTCAGGAGTTGGTGTTAAATAAAACCTATGATTTAATTTTCCAGGAAAAACAGGATTTTCTGTCTTTGGTGGTGGTTTTGGATCAGCAGGCTTTTGTTGTCCATCTGATGTTTCTCTGGCTTCTGTAACAACTTCTGCTCCACCTTGAGGACCCTCATTTGCCTTTTTCTTTGCTTCAACTTTTGTCAAATCATCACAAATTGGTTGTGGTTTAGCAGGTTCAGTAACGATTACTTCTGCCTTTGTACCTGCTTCTATTGGATTATTTTTCTTAATACCTTGTGATACATCTTCTACTTGTTGATAATGGTTTAAAACACTTGTATTGACATTAGATGGTGGTAATGAATCTATTATTTGTTTTTTCCAATCAGTTCTGGTTGCACCCTCATCGGCACCAGTTCCTACTACCCAATAATATACTTTATCCTTTCCAGCTTTATTTATTGTATCTAAGTATTTTTTAAATCCCTTTTCATCGGTGCCGTATGTTGGGTGTCCTAGTGGAGGACCTGAAATGTGTATTTGATCCCATGTATCTGCCTTTTTTACAGTCAAAACTCCATTATGACCACCAGAGACACCTCCAGAATATAAGACTAAAATGTATTTTGATGGTTTTATTTTTTGTTCGTTTAATATCTTTTCACATTCAGACCATCCATTTTTGCTTGAGTTTGAGGTAAAACAGTTATAGATATTAAAATCTTGTAAGTCATTATATCCAGTTTTAGAAGTTCCAGTTCCTGTCCACATATAACCTTCTTTTTTGGAATCCGTGTCACCTGGAGAAACATTCTTAACAGCAACTCCACCAACAACAAAAATTAGTGGAGCATTTTTATTTTTTATGGATGACTTAAATGTTCCTTGTTTTCCTCTTTTTACAATTCGTGGTGCAATTGGTGTTGTATCATCTGGTTTATTAGTATTTCCACCGGTTCCACCTGCACCACCGGTTGATGCATTTCCACCAGTAGAACCGGATTCATCGGTCTTTTGAATACAAGGTTCTACTACTTCAACTTTTTTTGTTTCTTCAGGAGTTGGATTGGTAGGTCCAGATTTTTCACCGGTACTTCCATCAGCAGCACCATTATTTAGTAGTTGTTGTTGTCTCGCTTCTTCTTCTTTTCGATTGATATAGGAATTTGCAGCATATGTTACACCATCTATTACTATTGAATCATCTGACTCTTCGGGTGTTCCCAACGTATTTATAGTATAAGTAACACCATTGACGGTAACAGTTCTTGTTTGTGGTATCGCTCCTGTGCCACCAGTTGAAACGGGAGTAGTTGATGTACCACCAGTAGAAGCAGTTCCTCCAGTAGTAGCAACTGCACCGGTTCCACGTGTTCCTCCTGTTGATGCAGGTGGTGAGTTTCTATCAGAATTATCAAATGAAGATGTGTCATATAATATATTTGCAACTTCTTCATCAGTTGGAGTATACTCAACTAATTGTAATCTTGAACCAGAATTTACATTATTTGCAGGTATTTCTTCTACAACATCATATATTAACATAAAAATTTACTCCATTAAACTATAACCGAAGATGCACCAAATGTTTCTTTTAAGTATGCAGGATCTAATTTGTTTCCACTTTTTTGATTTTCACAAATAAATTTACCACGAACTCTCAATGTATTTCCTGTACGCAATAGTTCTGGATTTTGTGTTAGATAATTATTTGAACAATCAAATGTACCCTGTACTTCATCTGGAGCACCTCTTAAACTATTTAGTTCATTTTTTATACAATTCATATCACCAAAAACTTGCAAAGATGATCCTTGTAAATCATCTAATAAATTAGAACTACAATCAAAATTACCACGAACATATGTTGGTGATCCATTAAGACTTTCAATTTGATTGTTTGAACATATAAAATTACCTTTTATATCCGATTGTATATTTTTTAATACTTTTATTTTGTTAAATGATATATTCAAATTACCACCGATTTCTTTTGGTAGTCCATTTAAATTTTGTAAATTATTATGAGAACAGTTAAAATCTCCTGTTACAATTTCTGGCATATTTTCTAATGTTGTTAATGCCTGTCTTGTAACATGAACATTCCCGTTTACTTTATGTATCTTTATTGGTATTCTTATTGTTTGTGAAAATGGTGAAACCATGTTAAAAATTTTAAGCTCATATCCATCAAATGATACATCCCCATTATATGTAAATTTACCGTCTTCTTGTTCAAATTTTTCAATATCAAATACTTCAAATTCAAATAATTTTATACCAAAATCAGTTTCCGGTAGTGCAGAATCTAATCCAAAGGTGTTACTACCATCCTTACAGTCACCTGCATTATCTAATTCATTTTGTGTCTGTTCTACACCAATTGGTGTTGTATCACTATTCAATTCAACCAATATAGCGTTTCTATCATTTATCAATTCTGCAACATCTTTTTCATCTACCCCACATTCTTCTGAATAGCTTTTTAATGACGAATCATTCAATTCTGTTTGTGAAGATAATTCACCCAAATGCTCTACTAAAGATCTTTTTAAATCTCTTTCACGTGTTTGTAGTGCAGCCAATCTTTTTATTTTATCAATCGTACCTATCAAATTATCAACGGATTTTTCGCCATCACCAAATCCCAAAGATAAAGCTGCTATTTTTTGAACTCTATAATCAGTTTTTGTAAAATCATTTGCAAAATCAAATTCCCCGCCTTTTTTTGGAACATCTAAATTACGAACTTGAGTCTCAAATAATAAATTTGTAAAATCTTCTTCTAATTTTTTTGCAATACCTTCTGCCTCTTTTCTTTCCAATTCATTTTTTGAAAAAAGTTTAACAGAAGATGCAACTATAATGTCTAACATTTCAACGGTAATACCATTATCGTTTGAAATTTTTTCTTTAAATGATTTGTCCAAATTTTTATATTGATCTAAAGATTTTATATCTGATAGTGTTTTTATTTCTTCTGCCGAATTAAACATATTAGTTAATTCATCAACATCTATTTTAAGAAAATCTGCAAGTAATTTTTTTACACCACCTTCATTTGCAACTCCTAATAAATTTCCTATTGATACTTCTTTCAATAATGTACTTTTTATCAAGTCTACATCACCGGATAATACACCTATTTTCTCTAAA
>JACCDW012033911.1_pt1 | contig 12022 bp, 10 predicted proteins | sample 7449781 | NCBI WGS metagenome assembly JACCDW01 (sample SAMN15323449, study PRJNA562643) | freshwater metagenome | isolation source: river surface water | place: USA:Blue River Watershed | collected 2017-08-18
ACTTGTGTTTTACCTGCTTCCAAGAAAGATAACATATCACTTATAAAGGTTTCAACAGCAAGAACAGGATTGCCAACTTGTGTTTTAGCAGTTTGATATTCTTGAGTTTCGAATGCTTGTTTAATAATTTCAGGCATTTTACTAAGAAAATCTTTGGTAGTGCGGAATTCTTGATACGTTTTAATTTCATTTTCATTAGGAGATAATGTATTAATTTTAAATAAGGTATATAACATTGTCGTTATATAATTATAAGAATCTTCAAGCATATAATACACTAAATTTTTAGTAGCATCAGTAGGAGGAGTTGTAGTTCGTAATGTAGCAAATGGGTCTTTTTTCTTTTCATCATCCGTTTTAACATTTAAAACAGCACCAAATATTGTGCGGGTATTGTAAGGAGTGCCTAAAGCAGGAAAAGGAGGATTCTTACCATTCGCGCCAACAGCATAAGCAATTACTTTTTGTGAGGCTTCACTTTGCGCTGTTCCACCTGGGGCTCCAGCATTGGCATTAACATTTAAATTTACTGCTACAGCATTAGTAATAATTTGTGATTGTTCTCCAAACATACCTAAAGCAGCACAGATTTGGAGTGCATTAAATAAGTCATATTTATCTGTAAGAAAATTATTTGTTAGTTGTGTTGGATATGTAGTTCTTTGTCCAAATACTCTTCCAGGCACTTGGGTTGGAACTAAGTATTGACTTCCTAACAATGTAAGAATAAATATACAGTATAAACGTGCAATGATAGAACAGAATGCTTTTACATTTTCAAGATTTTGAGGAGTAGGTGTAGGAGGAACCGCATTCCCCATTTCTTTTTGTGAAAAGAATAATAAATCATAGATACACTTATCAAAAATATTGGGTTTATGTGTGAAAGGATAACTTTTAAATGTTCCACCAGCCTTAATTGTTTGCATATTTCCAGTATAGGCTTCATATGTGGGCCATACTTGTCCATTGGCTTGAAAATAAAATGCAATGGGTGCCATATACATCGTCATATTGCTTTTAATATCTGTAGTTTCTTTGCCAGCCAAATTGATTTGTTTAGGAGGAGTTTGAGTTTCATCCACAACATATCCTGTTTCAAACATTTCACGTAATAAATCAATATGCTTGAAGTAAAAATTAGCACTCTCATTTGTAGTAATGTCTACTTTACCACCAACTTGAACAGTACCAGGAGTTTCATTCACTTCCACTTCTTCTTGAAGAATTATATCGTCAGTTTCAGGAACTTGATTTTGAATATCCATGCGTTTCTAATGTAACGCAATGTTCTTTTTTTTCAGTGAAAAACCGGAAGCACTTGACAATTCTTATAAAAGAATATGACGATAGGCTGCGATTTCCCATGGATGTTCAGGCGTTCCAATTCCTGCACAGATCTCACGTAAAGGTTCAGGAATTTCTGAACTAAGATTTCCTGTTTGACGGTCCCACCAACGAACTTGAACTTCACGAAGTTTTGGTTTATCTTCACGTTCATACATCGGTAATGGAACCCATCGTTCCAAATATGCCCAAAATCTATATTTCATAGTATCAGGATTTATACGACATCTACGTAGCCATCGTTCAGGAATTTCTTTTTCATTTACAAGAGTCCATCCATTATCAATACACCATTTGACCCATTTTTTAGGTTGTAATCTTTGTTGAATATGGACAAGTTCATGTTGAACTGTCTCATACAATTTATCTGGAGGCCAATACATGGGTAGACAAATGACATTCGGTTCTCGTGTATGAGGCATACCTGCTTCAGCACTTGGGTCCATCCATATGATTTGTATAGGAAGAATGGAACTAATATTAAAAGGCGGACCTTCCATGGGAGAATAAAAGAGACCTTCCCTTGCCTTTTTATTTACTTCATCATACCCAATTGTTTCACGAAAAGAATCTAATTTTTCTGATTTTTGAAGAGTTATAAAGGCGTCATTTCGAGTTAAGAACTCTACGTTATTTTGACTTGGATTTGTTTTTTGATTTTGATTTAGATTCTGATTCTGGGTAGTGGACAGTATTGCTGACTGATTCTGAGGTTGCGGTAGGACTTGATTTGGATTCGGATTTTGACTTTGACTCTGCCCCATTGTCTGCTTTGGCTTGGCGTTTCTTTTTAAGTTGAGTATCCACTAATAATTTATCAGCAAACCAACTATCCAAAACCATTTGTTTCTTAGGACCCACTGGTTGTTGTAAGGGAACTGTTTCAACTGTTACAACTCTTCCATTCGAAGAACTTGTTTTTGTTTCTTGAATTGTAAATCCCATACGTTCAGCCGCTTTTCGACGTTTTCCATTTTCAATAATTTGAAGTGAAGAATTAAATAGTAATTCAGCGGCTATTTTTTCTCGTATGGCTGCTCGTTTATCAGGGTCAGAAGGCCAACCACTTACAGGGGCCACGAAGCCGGGTATTTCTTCGAGACGAAGTGAGAATAATTGCGCCAAAGGTTTTTCAAGTTGATGTTTGATATAGAAACTTACATCAGGTTTCAAATTGTTTTGTCTGATATACATTGGCGATTCAATCCGGTCACCTTGAAGTTCAACCTCTCTTTCTGTCATAATATACACATATGGAATACGGTCACCAGGAGCAGGAGCATTTCCAGGGTCTCGTTTTTGAATACGGTCAGCCAAGACTTTGTGAGCAATTCGTGTAGGGTCCTTGTAATTGGCTTTTAAGGATTTCGTAATGGTTAGTTGACCAAGACTTACATTACCCTCCGTTAATTCACGACATTTCTCACGGACAAAATTGGCTGCTGCGGCCACATTTCGTTGACTCATAAGGATTTTAATAGCGCCACCATAGATTGTTTTTACAATAGGCGCATTATCACGTCGTTTCAAAACAATACCCATAGAGGTTTGTTTGTATTCGTCAGGATTTTCTTCATATTTATTTCCTACATATCGTTTCTTACTGAAAATGACGAAAGGCCAGAAAACTTTATCATATTCAAAGTCGTGAGGAGGTTTCAAGGCTTGAGAAACAAACTTTCCACATTCTTCAGTCAAATGAATTGTTCGCACAAGGGCTTCACGACCTGTGAGAAGTTTTCCATCAGGTCCACGAGGATTAAAATTTACAAAGAGAGAATCTGTATCACCATACACAATTTCAGCACAAAATTCTTTGGAGCCTGCGGAAGGACCATAGAAACTTTCGATGGCTTCTTTCGCAAAGGTAATTTGTTTACGACCATATGCCGTTGTAGAAGCCGCCAAATGTGTTAGACGAATCTTGAATGTAGCAGAACCAAGTTGACCATAAAGAGAATTGGCTGTCAATTTATAAGCAAGTTGTTCGGCATCCAAGAGTGCTTTTGTGAATGGATTGGATTCTTTTTCGGCTTGTTTGCGTTTGGCTTTACGCGCTGCGAGCAATTTCTGAAGAATAGATGGAAGAGTTCCTTTGAGGTCACCAGGAGGTTGAGCATATCGACACACACGAGTTCCCACGATAATTTTTTCTGGATTTTGTCGTGTATCATTGGGGTCTGCTTGCCAAATATCAAACTCAATATCCGTCCATTGAATGCCTGACTCAATGACTGAGGAATCACCAATCATTTCAGTTTTCTTAAGATTGCCTACCAAATCATAATCTTTTACCCAAAGAAGACTATCATAACTGATATTTTCACTGATGATTGAACTAGGATACAGAGAAGCAAAATCACAAACTCCAATGGGCGAATCAAAATAGAAATCTGGTTTTGGGTCAAAGACAATCGCACCTTCATAACTATCTTCAGGTTCTTCATCATCATTTGTTACTTGTCTTTGAGGGCCAAACGCATTTCGATTGGGTGATTCTAGGACTTTAATGGCTTGACCACTTTTCAGACATTCCTTGAAAATCAAGGATTCGATTTTAATACCTTGTCCACGAGTAAAGATATAATTGACTGGCACTGAACATACATTTGCCATAGATAAGGCATTGTTAAACACATCGAGTTTATTATACAATTCAAGAACTAGTGCACAATCTTGAATACAGTATTTTCCAACGACTGCGCGGTCAGCCGATGAGCCACGATGAAATTTAAAAATTTCTTGAGGAGATACGTCATCTTTTACAATAGCCCATTTGACGGCTAAATCAAGACCATCAATAGGTTCCATAGGAGTGGTGATAATTTCTCCAGTGGCCAAACTTTCTACGATGGCTTTTTCAACGATGGGTTCACCAGTTTCATCCAGAAAGGTAATACTTCTTCCAACACAAACATCTTTAGTAACATTTGTATTGACGATGATTCGTCCATTGGAGTCTTGTTGAATTTTCTTCAACTTACCACTCATATAATGAGCAGTCACAGAGTCCAATTTGTAACTAGGGAGTGCTTCAAGACGTCGAATATAGTGAAGTAAATCAATATGAAGACGTCCAGGGGACCACCAAGTATACAAGCGATTATCACCAAGGGCGCTACTGCTGAGCATTTTTTCTTTAAGCACGACAGTTTCACCTTCTTGACGAGAGAAACTTTGGAAGGGTGCTGACAATTGAATCCCAAGTGCTTCAGCGCGTTTCCAGATATATCGTTCATCAAAACCAAAAATATTGTATCCAACAAGAATATCAGGGTCTTGAATTGAAAACCAAGCGGCCCAATCAAGGAGCAATTGTTTTTCAGTAGGACTGGAATGAACAATAGTATCTTCAATGGGGTCACAAGAGCCGAGAACGAAGAGATGTTTTCCAAGTAGTTTTTGACCTTGAAGAAGGATACACCCAATTTGAATGATGGGATCTTTTTCAGGCACAGGAAAGTCGCCAGAATGACTATAACATTCTATATCCCAACTAAGGAGTTTGAAGGGAGCGGAGGAGCCAGGTTTTGAGGAAGCGGGTAGAACTTTAGACCAGGCAATTTGGCCTTCAAGAGCACCAGTTCCAACATTTTCGACGAGTTCATCTTCAGGAACTTCAACCCAACCGCAAGGTTCAATATTTTGAATATGAAAGAAGCGAAGCATAGGGTCAAGGTTGGCTTCAAAGACTTCGAGAGGTTTTGAGTTTGAGGTAAGGCAGAAACAGGGTTTCAAATCTCGAGAAAGGAATAATTTTTTAACAGCGTGAAAGAGTCGAATACTATTAACAGTAATTTTTACCATAGGGAATGCGCGATTGGCGGTATATCCAAAGAGGAGTTTACGAGTTTCAAGTGAGAATTGAATACATTTATGAACTTCTTCTTGGGGTGTAAATTGTTTTTTAAGAATGGAAGTCACACGAGATCGTAGAGTATTAAAATCTGCGCGACTGGCTACACCAACATAGAAGTAAGGTTGGAATCCTGTGACGGTAATATGAAGAGATTTACCATCAAGTGTAGTTCCAAAGAGTTCAATAAACATTTGATTTTTATTAAGAGGCACAAAGCCAGAAGGTTTATATTCTTCAACTATAGAGCCTTCATCATCAGAGTTTTGAGAAGGTTGTTGGTTAAAGTGACCATACATTGTTTGTTCATCCTCGCCCTCAATTTCATAATCGTGGGAGAGAACATCTAAAAGATGAAATTGTAACATGTTTGTATTGCTGTTGTTCATTACCTAGTGGTTGGAAAAGGTTTCAAATTTTAAACCGCCCTTAATCATAAAAATTCTTATTTTTTATGTTTTCTTGTTTTTTTATGACGTACTTTCGAGGATAATCCCACCAAAATACCAGCAGGTAATCCTTTTTCAGTTATGCTAATAAGAGCATTTAAGAGTCCACCTTTACGTTGCTTACGTGATTTAGCACCACCACGCATCATAGGAACTTGACAAGCGGAGCAAGAGCCGCCCATTTGTTTTGTGCGAACTTCAGCATCGTCAACGCTTACTGATAAATCAGCGCTCATATTTGGAGGAAGAGGAGATTGATTTGTAACAATAACATTGGAAGTGGCTGTAAGAAGATTTTTAGCATTGAGATTTTTAGGTTCATTGACAGCAACAAGACTATTTGTATTTGAATTGCTTGTATTTATTGAATTCTTAGGGGTTGTAGTGTTGGAGTTGGCGGGTGGAACATTAGGGTAGGAAGTTTTAAGAATTTTGAGGATATTCTCTTTTTCATTATTGGGCATAGCATTTGTGGGTTGTCCTTGTTCATCCAAAAATTCAGCAGGTTGTTTATCTTTTCCGACGAGGAGAAGACTAGGATATCCATTAATTTTAGCATTTTTGATGCTGGTTAAGGGAAGCATATCTTCACGAACAGAGGCAATATTAAGTTTTCGTTGATTCGGAGGTATGGTAGTTACGTCATTCCAAGTATTTTCTTTAAAACGAGTGCAAGCGCCGCACCAATCAGCGTAGATAAGAATGATGGTGATGGGTCCTTTTGTAAGTAAATCTTCAAACGCGCCGATGGAATTTTGAGATCGGACATCTACGGGCGCACTGAGTTGTCCAGTAAGAGTTTTACGAATTGTTTTTTTGCCAGACTTTTTAGTTTTCTTTTTCTTGGCTCCACCATTTGCGAAGAGAAGTCCCATTCTAACAAAACAAGAGTTTTTACTTTCTCTAAACAGGAAGGAAATATGTTTCCAAATTTTGTCACACAATTTGTAATTTTCATAGTGATAGGCTATATTACAATGCTTGTTACACGAAGAATGACAGAGCCATTTATTGGAGGATGTTCAATTGGAGCCGATGCGAGACCGTTAAATGAATTTATTGACCAGCGTTTTGACAATAAATATAGTTACAGAGGAATGCCAGTACAATCTGATGCTGATGTTCAGAATAAGAAAAATGCTGAGGTCATGATGGAACAAAGAATTGAGGCACCTTATGTTCAAAATCCAATTTACAGCATTGATGATTATGAGTATAATTTAGTTTTTCAAAATGAAAATGACAAAGAATTATCAAAGTCCGAAATTAATCGTTTGACGGCGCAATATCCGTTAGATTGGTCAATTCAGCCACCGAATAGCGCAGTCTTTCAAAAGGGTGTCGCAGAAATGAGACAACGTCAAGATGCGGCAAAGTATCAAGAAGCCTTTGAGGATAAGAACACAAATCCCTACAAGGAAGTGGACGGTTCAAATATGACTCCTCCGGATACTCGTGCAGTAGAAATGGAGGAGCGTAAGATTTTACAAACATATAAGCCGCAAAAGGCGGATAGTTTAACAACATATGATTTGGAGGATGCTAAAAACTTAATTCAAAAAATCTACAAGGCCAAGGGATTGATACCTGAGGTAGTTCAAAAGGAGAATAATGTCTATGAAATTGTTGGAACTCGCAAAATAGGAGAAAAGATTCAATTTGAGGATGAGCCTGCACAAGCATCTTCAGCACCTGTTGCGGCGGCTGGAGAAGGAACAATAACAGTTCCTCCAACTGCGGTTGACCTTTCCGTAGGATTGGACCCTTTTTATACACCTACAGACACTGAACGTACAGGTCGTTGGGATTACAACAAATGGACACCAGGTCTAGAGCGTACATTTGCGCCAACCTATGCGACTGAAAATTGGTATTAAAAAGATGCGTAAAGTTCAAATACAATCTAAAAATAAAATGGAATTAGTCATTTTAGCCTCGATAGAATATACATTGGTGGTAGCGGCTACAAAATTGGAACAAGTGCGAAGACAAATTATTTTAAGAAATTTTTTAGCAGGGAAATTGACCTATGAAGAATTATTAAGACTAAAAAAATTACATTGGTTTCGAAAATTATATAAGGAACCACCAAAGGTTGAAGTGGGTAAAAAAGATGATTAAATATTTATGACACTATAAAATTGATGCTTAAGGGCTCATAGAGTAGCAAGCAATAGTGAAAATGCGCGCATTATTTCTTGATACAGAAACAACAGGTCTTCCTAAAAACCGAGCAAAATCTGCTTATGAGCAAAAAGATAATTGGCCAGAACCAGTGAGTATATCGTGGATAGTGACTGAGGGTTCACAAGTAGTAACTGCGAAGAGTTTTATAATCAAACCACATGGTTGGCAAATACCAAATGATTCTATAAAGATTCATGGAATTACGCAAGACTTTGCGATGCGTAATGGTTATGATTTAGAACAAGTGATGAATATATTTTCAAAAGACATTCGTCATTGTGATATTTTAGTAGCGCATAATTTAGAGTTTGATAAAAATGTAATTTTAAATGCAATAATTTGGCATATTAAGAATGATAATTTTCTTCAATGGCCGAAAAAAGAATTTTGTACATCTGAAAATGGCAGGACAATTTGTAAGTTACCCTATCCAAATCCAAAGCCACCTTATGCATTCAAGCAGCCTAAATTATCAGAGTTTTACAAATTGACATTTGGAACATTACCACCGCAAGAAATGTTACACAATAGTTTGGGGGATGTGCAGATTTTAGTGAGTATATTTTTTAAGCACTGGACGTTAGAACAAGCGGCATCATATGCTCATGAAGAGCCACAAAGTCCAAATCTTCATTAGGAGAAGGCAATTCTCTACGATTTGCCCAACGCAAGGGGCGGATTGTTGATTCGGAACCGAAATAGGTAAATGTAAAAGCCATCATAATTTCATAATCCGCACAACCAGAACCACCCCAATGTTTTTGTTCTACTTTTTCAAGATAGGCTTTCCAAGCAGGTCTACCATGACGCCACTCAATTCTTTGTAAAAGTGTATCCACCCACTTTTTTTTCCAAGGTTGATGATGGGTTACGCCACCCCATTGATAATTTAATCTTCGTATTTCAGGTAGAAGACGTTCCATATGTTCCATATAGGGCGGATTATATTCAGGGCTAATAGCAAAGAGTCCAGAAATTTCTCCAATATCATTCAGAAAAAAGGGTGTAGGTTTGAGGAGAATGGTATCGCTATCCCAAATGACATATTCTTCTAAGAGTTTTTCTCTAAGGACTCTATGAGCATATAATTTAAGAACTTGTTGATAATACCAAGCGGTTCTACCACGATTTTGACAGATTTTTGCTATATCGTCAAGACTAAATGGGAAGGATTCTTCAAATACGATTTGAATTTTTTCCGATTGTTGAAGGGATAGTAGTGAGAGATTTTCTTTCGCAGTAATCAAAAAAATTGTTCGAAGGCCAAGTGCATTTTTGAGTAGATGAGGCAGAGTGTAGGTAAAAAAGACAGGAGAATCTTTTTTATGGAAGGGAATGACAAAGTCGCAAGGAGCAGGAAATGGTTTCGCCATACTTTAAGAAATTGATAAAAGTTCTTTAGAATGTCATTTGTGGTAGATACAAGAGAAAGAGATTGTATAGCACTTATGAACTTAGCAGACTGGCAAGTAAAGACTTTACCTGTTGGGGATTTTATAATAGGGATAAGTGGTGAGGAAATAGTGCCAGGAGCGATATTAATTGAGCGAAAAAGAGCGGATGATTTGGAGGGTTCAATGAAGGATGGTCGATATAGAGAACAGCGTACGCGTTTACAGGAGGTTGCTCAAGCGAGTGGTGCGCATATTTTATATATTTTAGAGGGTTCATTGGATAGACCAAAGGCACAATTTCCAAAGGAGGTAACGTGGCAGTGGTTGGACAGATTATTATTTGTTCATAAAATTCCATTGTATCAAACGAAGGATACAAAAGAGACAGTTGATTTTATTCGAGTCTTGGGTGAAAAATGGAAGGCAGATTATGATGAGTTTAAGAATGGCAAAAAAACAGACTATATAACAACCATTAAACATGGAGGAGCAAAAGGTGAAAAGCGAGATGACCCTTATAATTTTACGGTGACGGTATTGACGTGTTGTAAGGGAATTTCTACAGCCGCAGGGGAAGCCATTGTGAAGAAGTTCGGAAGTTTAGAGAAAATCATGAGTGCAACGGAAGAGGAATTAGCGATGACGGTGATAGGGAAGGTAAAGTTGGGGAAGGTAAAGGCGAAAAAATTATATGATTTAGTACATTCGAAGGAAGTATCGAAGGAAGTATCGAAGGAAGTATCGAAGGAAGTATCGAAGCAAAAAAAAGAAGTATCTAAACCGCTAGATTGTTTAATGGTAGATGAATAATTTTCCTTATTTTCATTTAATTCCAGAAGATTGTTCTACGTTAACAAAGATACGTTTAGGGTATAGGGGTGATGGTGGATATTGTATTCCGCAAGAAATTCTTAAGGATATAAAAACGGTAGTGACATTTGGAGTGAATGATGAGGATTCATTTGAGCGAGCCTTACAAGAAAAATTGGTGAAAAAGGCAACTTTTTATTTATGTGACCCTTTTTGTCAATACACGAAGCGACCTGGTAATGAAGAGTTTCATTTTATGCCGATAGGATTGGATGGAGTTACAAGTGAGGAAAAGAGAATGATAAGTTGGCGAGATTTCCGTGGAAAAAATCTTGGAGTGAAAGAAAATATTTTTTTAAAGGTGGACATAGAATTTGCGGAGTGGGATAGTTTTGAAAATCTTGAGTTCGCAGATTTTGAGGGTGTAGAAATTCTTGTAATAGAGTTTCATTCTTTATTATCAAGATTTGATACGGTTGATAAACAAACAAAGGTATTGAAACTTTTAAAGGACCAATATCATTTATATCATCTTCATGCGAATAATAATGGATATGTATTTACAAATGATACCTTGGGATATTTACCAGATGTAATAGAGTGCACATTTATAAAGAAAACGTGGGCATCATCAAATGGGCATACATTTGTAAAGAGACAGCAAGAATATCCAGAGGAAATTGATGTTCCTTGTCATGAGACCAAATATGACCCAGTTATACATTGGTGGAAATCAATGGGAGCCTCGAGTAATTAGGTGAACATCCATAAGTCGTTTAAGACGCTATTTTTATCACCTTGAGGTCTTTCCATAGTTTGAATGAATTGTTGTGGTGGTTTATATTCACTCGCGAGTTTTCGAGCCTGAGGTTGTACTTGTTGTTCGAGGTAACCAGGAGGGGAAAAAGAAACAGAGGCAGTTTTTTTAGATTTTTTTGTATCGGGAGGAAGCATAGCTTGGACGATGGGATTTTGATTGAGTAGATAATCTTTTTCGTGATGCCTCCAACTAATGTAGAGCATATTGGGATATGTATATCGAACTTCAAATCCAGATTGTCGCAATTGATAGACTACATAGACAATAAGGTCTTCAAGGTCAAACTTAGGAAGTCCAAGAATGAAGGGTGGGACGGTATAAACGAGATAGGAGGGATGTCCAGGAAGTTGTGAAGCGCTATAGATGCGAGTATGGATTTGTTCAAGAATTTGATTATAAGATTTTAATCGAGCTTGGTCACGTCGAACTCTTCGTTCGTAAAGTTCATTTACGTTAATTTTGGGGGCAGGAAGAATCTGCGGAGGTCTATTGAGCATTCGTGCTTCTTGACATAACAACAGAAAGAAAGAAAATCTAGATTCCGAGTAGGGAATTATGAAATCTCGGAGTAATAGGAAAAAAATAAGAAAAACAAGAAAACAAAAGGGAGGCGGTGTATTTAGCAAGCCGATAAGGAGCAAAAATAATGTAAATCTAAGTGAATATGTAAAAACAACTTCAATTGAATCATTACCAGCGAAATCTCAAATGAATTATTATACAACCAGAAGAAAACTTCAAGAAAGAGAAAAAGAATTAGCAGAATTAAATGCGATAGGGGCTGGTACAACTTCAAGTTCATCAAGCAAATTCGAAGTAAATTACATAGAACAAAAAAAGAGAAGTGCAAAAGAAGTAATTAATGTATTGCGTAAAAAATTAAATACATTTACAGAACCTGAAGTTGGTGTTGTAATACCGTTAAAGGGATTTCCAAAAAGCAAATTTGGAACAATTAATCTTGGACAAAATCCGAATGGAACAAGAACTGAAGTAAAAGATGGCATAAGAGATTTACAATTTATAGCATTTGATATAAGTCCAGAAAAGGGATTATCATCACCATTTGGTTATGTTGGTCAGCAGTATAGTCCAATTGAGAAAAAATTATTAAAGGAATTATATATGTTACGTGCTGAAGCATTTCCAGAAGAATATG
>JACCDW010376322.1_pt1 | contig 12019 bp, 17 predicted proteins | sample 7449781 | NCBI WGS metagenome assembly JACCDW01 (sample SAMN15323449, study PRJNA562643) | freshwater metagenome | isolation source: river surface water | place: USA:Blue River Watershed | collected 2017-08-18
ACTCCATCACAAACAGTTTGTTTGCAACAACTTGAGGCTGGGCTTGATTCAGCACACGCCATGCATTCTGGGGATCACGCGCCATGATTTCATTGAACGAGTTCCAGAAATTCTCAGGTGCTTGAGGAGCAGCAGCTGCAGGAGGTGCAGGGAACTGACCAAGAGCAGGCTGAGTCATGGCTTGGGTCGGATAACCACGAGTCTCGAGCTGTCCTTCGTTTTCGTACACAGGATAGGGACCTTCAGGACCAAAGAACTTCAGCGTGTAATCACTGAGTACGTCGGGATTGGTCAGGATCTCGTTATAGGCCAGGTTCTCCTGGTGCTCATTAACAGCAAAGTTGGCGTAACCCTGGATGGTATCAGCGGCGCGGTTTCCCCATGCGACGGCGCTGTCCAGCATTGCCTCCAGATTCAGGGCGTAGTTGTTCAGCAGAGCCGGAGCTTCGATCCCGAACGCGTCCATCACCTGACGGCTCTCGTCGCTCATTCCCACCAGGTCCGCGATTGCCTCCAAGGATGGAGTCGAGGAGGTTTGGGAATAGTTGGGCGAGTATGCCTGGTTGAGATACGAGGTCGGCGCTACCGATTGTTGCGTAGCTTGGTTGCTGCCCAGACCGTAATTGGCCGGGGTAAATTGAGTCGTCGGCGCGGACGACGGAGCCTGGAACGGGGATTGAACTGGTGCGCTCAGCAGGTTCACCACCTTGTTGAACGCCGATTCCCAGGGATTCCCCGCCGATGTTTCCGCCGGTTGGGATTGGGGGGCGTACTGAGTAGGGCTGGATTGGTAACTGGGGATCCCCTGAGGTACCGCTTGGGGGTAGCTGGTACCCACCTGATAAGCCACTGGTGCCGGGGAGGCTGCTGGAGCCGGAACCACGTAGCTGCTCGGGGCGACGGCCACTGGTGCTGGGCTCGTCTGTGGGATCGATTGGACGGTAGCGTCCTGCATAACTCATCTCCTTTTGTAGAGCTTCTAATGTGCGATACAGATATGGGGTCAAATCCAATCGCGGATCCGCAGCCATCGGTAAATCCGGTGATTGCGGGTGGGGGGTCTGCATCATTCCACCCACGAGGCGAGCGAATTGAGAGTAAGCACCCTGTAATTCGTTCACCATCCTGAACGGGAACCCCGATAGCATCGCGGCCCGTTCCTCATCCGTCTTAGACGGGAAGAGGTATTTCAGTGCTTCAATGCTATCAACACCTAATTCTTGCAAATTTCGTACCACAATTGAGTTGTTGAGTACATCTTGAGTTGAGTCTTCATATACAGGACCAAGCCAACGCCACAACATCGTGACATCACCATCAGGAATAAGGCCTAAAACACCGGGTGGAATTTGTTGTGTTTTAAGACATGCCATCATTAATTGCTTAACAGTATCTTCAAACGTTGCCATGGCCTGATCATAGGCCGCAATATCATCATCAGATGCTTCCTCTGGTAGATCAAGAGGTTTCTCAAGTCCTGCAGCAGCGGCAAGAGTATCGCGGAATAAACGCTCTTCCTGATAAATAATCAGTTCTAAGCAACGACAAATTCCGTGGGTGTAAAGAGCAGTTGCTTTCTTCTTGGATGTGGCCGAAACACGACCAAACAAAGATTTGTATTCTGTTGCGGTAACGCCAGCAGAAATAGACAGCTCGTCAACGCCACCAAGGGCCGTACGAATTTCTTCACGGTACTGACGTGCAAAAGAATTTTGGTCACCAGTGATTGCATCTGGAACAATATAACCAACACGATCGTTTGGTTCCAGGTTTGCAATAACGCGTGGTACTCGAATCTGACCGTCGACACCACGAGAGATGGGATCCGATTTAAATGTGGAACGACTTAATGCAGATGGACTATTGAATCCAGAGTTTGCGGCAATAGAGGGACGTTGTACCACGGAATCACCGCCGGATTCCATGAGATCAGTTTTTGGACGAGAAGAAAGAAGGGTTGGATTACCAAAAAACTGAACGTTTTTACGCATGGTACGAACCATTTCGTCATGCGTGCAAATGTGATTGGCTAATGCTTCAAATTCACCAACACCTTCATTCGAGAATCCCTTGGGATTGTTGAAGATCTCAACACAGGGAATAAAACCAAGGGTATTTTTAAATGTTTTAGTTTTACCAGGGATTGCCTGGTAATTTGTGTCAAAAGAAATCTCGCCTTCCGAGTGAGTTTCTTCGATCGTTTTACGTTTAATAGAAAGCCTGATATAGCGTTTTGCACCCTGGTTACCCATGGTTGCAGGGCCGGTCAAATTAGAAACAGCAATGTCCTGCTGGAACCCAAGACCCTGTCGAACCTTATAGCTGTAGATGATTACAACTTCGTCAAGCTCGCCGTCAATATTGTAGTAACTACGGTATTCGTGCTTACGGAAATAATAGAGACGGTAATTGTTTTGAGTTGGACGGATGTAAAAAATACCGCTGCCATCACAAAGGAAATAATCCCAGATGGAATCAAGGCGCGTATCGATTTGATTGTATTTGATTACACGATCGATAAAGTCCTTGCGTTGATTACCGAAGTTATCTTGTGCAGGAAAAAATTCAACCCCCTGGCGGATACCAAAGAGTTTCATTTGGGCAAGATGCGACGCAACAACGCCGGTATCAATCATTGCCCCACCGTCTTTTTCGAGGTAGGAATCAATAATTTCTTTAAGCCTGGCTTTAGCGTCGACAGCCATTAATTATTTGCCTCGTTGCTTGTATTGATCTTAGCAGTTTTCTTTTGTTTCTTTTCAAAAAGCCAGCGATCAAAGTAAGCCAATTCACCTGGACTAAATAATTCAGGATGTTTTAAAGCTTCTTTAACTAGCTTTTTCTTTTTCATCAGGACACAGTTTTGAAGTATCCAGCAGGAAGTTGTTGGCCGTATTGAGGACCCATGAAGAAACCTGCGTTACCCATGGGAACCATGCCAGGCATTAAATTAGCCTGACGGAATTGAATATCAATTGCACCTTCACGACCAGGTTGATCCTTTGGGAACACACGAGCCGGTGCTTGCTGCAGAGGATTAAGCTGTGGACCACCAGCTGGAGCTTGGCGACGTTGTTGAGGAATTACAAAATCGGCACCGAATGGATTGCCGGCCATTTGCATGCCTGCTGTATTACCTAAAAAACCGCCGTAGAACTGAGACATTTCTTAGTCCTCTAAAACTTCGTATCCACTTGCTTCATTCAGTTTACTCAATACAACTCCATCTCCCTTCAAATTCCATTCAAGAATATCTCCTTCTTCCCAGCCAAGCTCTTCTGTAATTTCTTCCGGGAAAACGATGAACAAATCTCCGTTTTCGTCTTCCTGAACTTCAAGGATGTAACTCATTTTGACAGAATCTTTTCCATGAGTTTATCAAGCTTATCGTTGATTTGCCTAAAGTTATCATGCATTTCTTGGATCTCACGAAGAAAATCCACCTTTAGCACATAGTCCAAGGGCATGCGATTTATCTGGTCTTCCACAATATCGATGCGACGCTTTTGGGAAGAGATAAAATCCATTGCCCTCTGGATGCGTTCTTGTTGTCTTTCTAATATTCTATTGGCAACCCAGGAGCCACCGGTAACGGCAGATACGATAGCCGTTAGGCCGATCGCAACGTATTCTGGACCCACGACAGAAAAAGCTTTTTTCTCATTTTAAGTTCAGTAATCGAGATGAAGTTTACCTTTACGCATTAAACCATTGATAAGCCAAACAAGTGCATCAACACAGTCGTCGTGGCTGCTCACACCAAAATTTGTAAGCTCTTCAAACATGGCTGTGAAATTACGATAGCGATTGAAGATAATCTTTCGGTCTTCAAACATGCCCATGCAACCACGGAAGCGAGCAAGTTTATCGGCCCTAAAACCTTTCACAGCATGCCAATTCAAGTTATAAAGTCCTTCATTATTTAAACAGATGCGTTTGAAGTCAGCTTCCAGGGAAGCCTGGTACTGTACAGCCTCACTCCAGATATCACACGTTGAATAAGTAGGGAAGTAATTACCGCCTTCATCTCTGCCAAGCACTGACCAATCATTGAGTAGTTCTTTGAGGGCATCTAATTTCTCTAGGTTGCCCATGACTCGAATACGCCGGTAATCAATGATATGAATACGATCATCGATGCGACCACCCAAGACCATTACGGTGTAATCATTCTTTTCTTTCGTGCCAGCGGATAGGTCAACCCCCACGCCAAGCATGTCGAATTCTGTAGAAATTTCTGCTTTAACAATTAGTTCAGGCGCAAGAGATAGCTCATTCTGTCGAATGATCTGATTCATGTACTGAAACGAAAAAGCAATAGGTGCTTGCCGTTTCTTTTCCTTGAGGTAGTCCAGTGACCACATGTCTGGCCAATAGGACTTTTCTTCTCCTGTTACGGGATCATTTTGAATTGCAGAAAGAACAATCTGTGTCCAATTGTTTTGTTCGTTGAATGTTGTGGAATGAATATCGTCATGTCTAAAGCGAGTACCAAGGCAGATCGCCCGTGCACCTTCAAACATCGTTGGTGCAATCACAGCATTCCAGTTATCCTGCATTGTTTTACGAATGTCAGGATTAGAAATGTCAGCAGCAGATTTAATGGCGTCATCAATCATCACAAGGTGAGAACGCTTAGAGGTCACCGAACCTTTAAGGCCTGCTGCGCAGAGCGTAAACTGTTCTTCACCCGTGGTATCAATGCCAGCAAACTTGTGATCAATGGACCAGTACTCATTACTGGTTACGTTTTTAAGAAGTCTTACAGTTGGAAATACTTCTTGAAATCGTTTGCTTTCAATAATTCGTTTAATGGTTGCCGACTTGGAGCGAGCAATGTCAACCGTATAGGAAAGATAAAGAATTTGTAGAGGAAGCCTGGCTTGTGTATGGATGCCAATTGCCCAAGCAGTTAACAAACCAAGGACAGTGCTTTTTGCTGAGCCACGGGGAGCAAGTAGATCGATGTTAGGACCAGCGCTCTTAATTAAACAGTTGCTGTCCTGGCCCGTAACAAAGTGTCGATGCCATTCTTTATGGTGATCAGCCGGAGGTTTATCCGCTACATATTCACAGAAGAAACCAAAGTCTTCTCGTGCACGCTGCAATGTTTCAGCGTTACGCGGTAAACGAATTTGCTGCTTACGAGCTGCGGCTTTAGCGTTGCGGCGATGCGCTAAATGAACGTAAGCAGGCACGTTATTTACTTGGCAGGTTAATGAATACTAACCTACTTCTTTTCTTTTTGCTTTCTTTTGCCTTCTTGATACTTACGAGCTTTATCTAAAGCAGCTTTACGTTTTTCCTTGTCGGACATCTCAGTGCCATCTTCTTTTTTGGCTTCTTTTTTCTTGAGATACTCAAGAAACTGAGGAGGCATTTTACCTTTAGACATCAGTAGCGTGCTCCACGAGCAGCGAGATCACGGGCGCGGTTGCGCTCAGCCATCATGCGTTGAAAGTCTTGGCCACCACCAGGACCACCGGCAGGAGCACCAAAGCCTGGAGCACCTACATTACCGCCATACAGACCAGGGGCCGGTCCTGTTTGGGGACCAGGGGTACCCATGGGACGAGAAGCGTTTTGTTGTTGGGTGGATTCTTGATCACGCATCTGAAGTGCAGCACGACGTTGTGCCATACCCTCGGCCGCCATCTGGCGCATCCGTGGATCATTTCTATTGGCGCCCATACTAATAACTAATTGCCTAAAACTATCCTAACTTGATTTATTCCTCTAGCTGCATACGAGCCCATACGCTCATTGTTGCTTCTTCCAGGGGAATCTCAATTGGATCATCCTTGAAAACCAACATAAGTTCACGAATAGCGCGATCAGCCCCAGCCATTAACAATCCCTTGCGATCTTTATTGGCCGTAAATTGATCAACTTGTGCAATTGTCCCACGGAGTTCTTTTTGCATCGAAGCGATACGTGCAACTCCAGCGTCACGTTTGACGGCACCCATCTCAATATCGTCACGCAACTTACGAATATCTTCTTGCATCTCCTCGATTTCGTAGAGGAGTTTTTTAAGATGATCCGGTTTCTTGTAATGGTTTTTTACCCAGCCATCACACGCAGTAATGGTCCCTTTGTAACCAAGGAACCGAGCGTAGATATATACCTCAATAATTGAGTAGTTATCAGAAGCAAAAGAACAAAATGATTCCTGGGTTGCAGAGTCTAAATTATCAACCCAGGTATCAAATACCTCAATATCGATAAGCTCGTTGGGCCTGACCGTAGTCTCGTTCTTCGTCTTTTTGCTTGAACTCTTGCTGCTGTCCTGCAGAAGTGCGCTGCTCTTCTGCTCCCTTACCGATGGTTTCACGTTCTTGTTCACCAGCAGTCTCCATTTTCTTTTTGGAAAATTCGTAAGCCACGCCAGCAGCCTGGCGATATTTATCTAGATCAAACCAATCATCAACATCGGTTTGGCCTGCGGGTACGCTGCTGGTCATGGCTTATAAATCTTACAAGAGAAAATCAAAAATTGCTCATCATGCTAGCAAGGCCCTGGGCATAAATATCCCGACGACCTTCAAGAGATTTTTGACGCTGTTGACGGCCTTTGGAGCCCTCAAGTCGAGCTAACAGTTGCTCAAACTTATTGATATCGAAATAGTCGTCAGCAGTCGACTGACCAGTAGGAGTAGAGGTCATGGCAATCAGAAGTTAGACATCATAGAAGCAAGGCCCTGGGCATAAATGTCGCGGCGACCTTCCAGGGACTTCTGGCGCTGTTGACGGCCCTTAGAACCTTCAAGGCGCTGAAGCAGTTGTTCAAACTTATTGATATCAAAGTAATCGTCAGCTTCAGGCTGACCAGTAGGAGTAGAGGTCATTCTTTGTTTTCAGAACTAAACTAATTATATCAAGTGATATTCAACTGAAGTTGAATGCACCAACAAGTTGCTTATAGATATCACCCTGTGCAGAAATCTTTTGAACTTCTTTGGCGCCTTCATTTTTAAGCTTCTGGGTTTCCTTATCAATTTCCCCTTGAAGGTTCGTCAGTCCTGCACTAAACAGATATTGACGAGTGTCACGTAAGTTTTGGGACTGTTCCTCCAGCTCTGCCGGTGTTCCTGTAAACGACTCACCAAAGTCAGAAACTGTAATACCAGTACGTTTTGCAAGGTCTTGACCGCCGTAAGTAGGTAGTAAATTCTTGGCAAAAGTAAATGTACGTTTACCGGTACGATCACCTTTTTCGTCGGTAGTTTGCTTGCCGAACATGGTGTCGTAATAGTTATCCAGATAACTCTGGTTAAATTTCTTCTGATATTCCTGGCTTTTGGTAAGGGAATCCTTGAGATCCTGGACGTTACTGTAATAACCTTGCTGGAAACGCTGGAGAGAAGATGCCTTTTCCTCTGCTGTTGCCTGACGACCAAGAAGCTCTTCGTAGGCAGCACCAATGGAAGTCTCCCGCTGCTTAGGAAGCAACTCGCTGGTATAAATATTGGTTAAATCCGAGACATCAGTCTCGGGAGGTGTCATGTCATATTTAGTTGCATAATCACGTAATTGTGATGTTGCATCTTTATAACTAATTAAACCCTGGCGAAGTTGTGATTCAACACCTTTGCGAAGGCCTGCATATCCAGCTGCACCAGCTGTTTTCCTTGCTTCCTCTTTTGCTTTTAGTTCTGCACGTTCTTGTGCTGCACGCGCTTCCAGGGCACTTTCTTTTTCCTGCTGATACTTCAGATAATTCTGAAAAGAATCATCTTTCTGCACCGGAGGAGGGCTGTAGTTAACAGTTGTTCCGCGTCCGCCACCCATGGTTTACCTCCTTATGCAGTAAAACGACTTGTAAAAGCTGTGGGACCAAACATCATGGCACCAGGCAAGGCCTGCTTAAACCCTTCTTTACGCTTATAATCAAGAAGGTTTTGAAAGAGTAAATCTTTTGCCGCAGGATTTGTTTGCAAATCTTGTGTTCGTTTTGCTGCTTCATATTCTAATCCCATTTTTTTGGGAAGCAGCTCACCGAATTCTGTACGCTTGGAGGTCAGCTGACGCATTAAATCAAGGTCAGCACCATAGCCAGCGGTTAGGTTCCTAGCTGCAGCATTTTCTCCTGCCTGGGCATACATGCCCATCAAACGATTTGCTGCTTCTTGCTGTGCCTGAAAGTTACCGAAGGCAAGCTGAGCTTCCTGTGCACTCTTTTGGAAGTCTCTTTGCTTGCTGCCTTCCATGATACTGAATGGAAGGGAAAGAGCTCCTAGTACTGCTCCAGGTAGAGCACCACCAAAACCTTCCATAAATGCAGAGCCTAATTTGCCGTCTGCCATTTCTATACCCTAATATTTTTTATTTTACCGCAGGTATTAAGCAAAATACTGGCGAGTGGGTAATGCATAAGATGCAGCCTGAATGCCTGGTTGAGCACTCAGGTTTCTAGGAGAGCTGATGTTTGCAATGTTTGCCGCAAGCTCTTGAGTTTTCTCGTATGGAATAGGAGAGAAAGCACGTGGGATAGTGCTAAACAAATTACCAAGTTGATCATATGTAAATTGACGTGCTTGTCTCTTTTTGCCCATCTCGGAAAGAAACTCATAATTTTCACGTTGCATCTTGGCTGCTTCAATAGCACCTTGACGATTTGCCTCAGCAGTGAAAACAGCAGTTTCAAGATCAGGACGTGTAGCTTGCATTAATGCGGCCAGGCCTCGATCTTCGGGGCTTAATTTAGTTAAATCAATTGGTCCTTGTCGATATTTTCTTGCAATAGCTGCTGCTTTTTCAATGCCTGTTGGACCTTCATTTACTGCTGCCGGAACAGGTAAATTAATACCACTCATGAAACCTGTTGGTAACATGCCGCCCCAGTTAAATTTTTTAACTGCGTCTGGATTTAAATTGAAGCCAGCAAGTTTTACGTCTGCCATGATCAGTTACCAAAGCTAATTTGAGGAGCGGGAAGGACGGCAGCATTATAGGGACTGTTAGCAGCCATTGTTCGGGCAAGAGCACCGGACTCGGACATACCACGTTCTGCCAACTGGAACATGCCTGCCATGCGTCCCAGGCGCTGGTAGATGGCTCCTTGGGTATTAAGTAGTGCTTGTTGACCAGCAAGCTCATTACGCTGCGCCCTTTCAATAATGGGCGCCATTGCGTTCATCTGAGTAATTGTGTTTTGATTTTGAATTTGCCCCATGGCACGGGCAAACTCAAGATCATTACGCTGCTGAAGATTTGCCTGTTCTTGCAATAGAGCAAGGTTTGCTTTCGCATCTAATGTTTTCTGCCGTCGATTAAACTCAGCTTGACGTTCATATTTTACTTTCTCGCCCAGAGCAATCGATCCGCCCCATGGAAGAGGAATCTTGGCCTCCTCTAGAGGGCCACCTAAGCCGAACAGACCGCCAGCAGCAGCTTGAAGACCACCATCAGTACCAGCAGAAGGCGCAGATCCCGTAATGCCCTGAATAGCCCGTGCAGATGCTTGTTGAACACCACCTCCAACAAAGGCAGGAGCAAGGTAACGCACGGCCATACCAGCTGCTTTAAGCTGTGGTGGACCAGCCATCATGCCTTTTGTGAGCGCTGTGGTAAGCATGTTTGCTGCGCCACCGGCAATAACACCAGGAATGACACTTCCAACACCAGCAATAGGATCTTCTATTGCAGTACCAAATGCACCCAGTAGTGCACTGCTTTTACCGCCTGCTGCACCACGGTATGCACCGGCTTGGTTCTTAAAGACGCCGCCGGGTTGAAGAATATTTTCCCTAAGGCCTGCTTTGGTTTTTTGATATAAATTTCCAATATCTTCCATGGATCCTGGAACTTGAACGGTGCGTCGAGTACCACCGCTTGCAGGGCCTTCAATTGCCGGACCAAGGTCAATGTTTCCAGCTAAGGGAAGGGAAGAAGAACGAATCCTTCGATTGATACCAAGGCGAGGATCTTCTTGTGATTGTAGGTACTGCTGATATGGATCCACAGGATTAACGTACTTACCTTATTTTTTAAATTCTATCAGCACTCTATTTATTGCATGGGAAGCTGCGTATCTTTTTGGCTTGCAGCAATTGCCTGATTCATAAGAACACCTGCAACAGCACCTGCTGCTGCTCCAACGGTCCCGCCGGCAATACCTCTCATACTCTTGCGACCCATGAGTGAATCCGGTTTTAATTCTTTGGGTTGGTATTTTAATGCTGCACGTGCACCGGCAATACCTGCAGCTGTTGTAGTAACGGTAGGAATACTAACTGGATAACCAAAGATACGCGCCTCTGGAACTCCTTGGAGATTTTCAGGAGTAACTTTTGCCATACCAAGAAAACCACCTTCGTTATATAAGAAATTCATGTAGTTGGCATAACGTTGCTGCGTAAGATCAGGGATCTCTTCTTTGGCTTTTGGATACGCAAGAGGGCGGCCTTGACGACCTTGCATGTAACGTTCAAATAATTCTGTAGCTGGCTCCAGAGATTTAGTCGGGTCTTCTGGATCAGGACGATTCTGCTTAAAGCCCTTTGGCCTTCCTAATTCTGTGATGTTGGTTGGATCGTATGCACCGCTTAAAGCAAAAGCAGGCGTCAAGATTGCAGCACCAATTGCAGCAGATGTGTATCGGGGAAGTGTTTTATTAGGATCAATTACTTTCTGCGCTATCTTATCTGCAATTGCAATGGGATGGTTATAGCGCCAATACACACCGCGTGTTTCTTCCGCGACGATATCACCAGCGAGACGTGCTGCATAAGCACCCAAGAAAGCCATGGGTGTTTCTTTTGCAGTAATGCCTCTAACGGCTATGTTGCGACGAAAATCTTTATCGACAACTGAGCTAACACCCGCTGGAGGATTTGTTTCGGCAGCTTCGTACATGGCTTGCTTGCCAGCACGTAAACCTGGAATAAAACCTTTAATTTTTTGCGGGATAGTTTTAGCCATCACTTATTAACCTAAACGTTGCAGTACATCAGGGGGCAATGTAACCCCTGGATAATGGAAGGTTTGCTCAATGCCTTGCATTTGGAATTGAGTGCCAGGTGCTAGCGCTTGTACAGGCAGTTGATTGATGTATTCACGTTGACGAGCTTGTTGATAAATTTGTTGAGTTTGAGATTGATCCACAGGTTGAACTTGTTGCTCTTGCTGATACAAAGCACCTTGAGTGACGTAGTCAACAAGCGGCATGGAGCCAAGTGAGGCTACCAGGTTGACACCTGTTTCTACGTTGGATGGTGAATATGGAACATCTTTTTTAATTGTTTTACCAGACTTTGTGGTAATAACTGCAGCACCCCCTGGAGTACCAGGGAAATACTTACGTGCTAAACCAACAAGCGGATAGTTCAAAAGGAAATCACCAGCAGCATATGCAGCACCAGCAACTGGTCCACCACTTAACGTACCTACGGCAAAGTTCATTGCTGCACCAGGGAGTGCTGCTTTCGCCGCCTGACGTGACGCTTGGCCTGTAAGTAGTTTCCCTAGTTGACCTAACATTTTTTTTCTACCATATTTTTATTTTAATTGAGTTATGCCAATGTTTTGCCAGGAGATACATTGGTTTCGACTTCGTTATCTTTGGCGGTTGTTTCACCAATTTTTTCTTCGGCTTGTGCTTGTTGCGCTTTAATTAAACCTTGACGATCAAGCAGTTGAGAAATTGAAGGTTTATCTTCCACTTCATTCTCGGCACGCTTCTCTGCCATCGCCATGAGATAACCATTGGGATCAGGGTTACGAAGACGTGGCATTGGATTTTTTGCTGCCTTACCAGGATTCATGGTTGGGCTGATTTTATATGCTTCGATCCATTCAGCATTAAAATCAGGTTGGTCTTGTGGACGCTGGGCAGTACGTGCGCGGCCTTCATCAAAGTCATAATCCTCTGGTCGATTAAAACGACCAAGACCATCAAACAGTTCGTACTGAGGAGTTACCTGGCCGTTATCATCAAAGAACGGAGAATCACCAACAAAATTAAGAGTTGGGTTTAATGTTGTTTTACGCGTCATCATGCGTTTCAGCAGATCACGCT
>JACCDW010238724.1_pt1 | contig 12018 bp, 10 predicted proteins | sample 7449781 | NCBI WGS metagenome assembly JACCDW01 (sample SAMN15323449, study PRJNA562643) | freshwater metagenome | isolation source: river surface water | place: USA:Blue River Watershed | collected 2017-08-18
CTTAAATATACAATACAGGGCTCTAAAGGCATCTTTGAAACCAATTTTCTTACCATCCTCATAGGTTCTTCCATAATAAGAAATACCTACTTCATAAATTCTAATTCCTTTAATTTTGGCAATTTTTGCAGTAACCTCCGGTTCAAATCCAAATCTTCTTTCTTGTAAATTAAGGCTTTGTACCATTTTAGTATTAAATAGTTTATAGCACGTTTCCATATCAGTCAAATTCAAATTATTGAACATATTTGATAAGAAAGTAAGCAGTTTATTACCAATGGTGTGCCAAAAAAACAAAATTCGGTGAGCATTTCCCCCCATAAATCTTGAACCAAAAACTACATCAGCATGGCCATCGAGTACAGGTTTGAGAAGTATATTAAATTCATCAGGGTCATATTCGAGGTCGGCATCTTGAACAATTAAATATTCGCCTTTAGCTTCCTTTATTCCTGTGTGTAATGCTGCACCTTTGCCTTTATTTACTTCGTGTTTAAGATAAACAATGTTGGTCGTTGAAGTTGTTTTAAACCTTAAGATTTCGCCTTCTGTGTCATCTGTCGAACAGTCGTTTACGACAATAATTTCTTTTTCTATTCCATTCAAAAGCTGCACATTTGCCACCTTCTCTAAAACACTCTGAATGGTTTTTTCCTCGTTGTAAGCGGGGATTATTACTGATAATTTGTTCAAAACAGACATTATATTTGGCTTGAGTAGTACTTATTTAAGGCACAAAAATAAATAAATTTTCGGCATTGACCGTCATTTTTTTATAATTCTTATCCACTTTTAATGTATCGGGTGGTGTTAGAGAAAATAACAGAATTGCGTCATAATTACCCTTTGAATTATCCAAAACTTTTGTTCGGTTAGTCATTTGAATAGGCGTAAAATTCGTTCTGCCTCGTAATTCATACATTATTGGATATAGAATATCATTTCCATACATCTCCTCCGATTTAACGCCAATGTTCTCAAAACCTTTATTTTTTAAGTATTCAATCACTGACTGCATATCTTTACCTTTTTTTTCTTCCATATGATAAAAATGTGAAATTCGAGGTTGTGTAAAATACGTTTTTGTGGTCAGTGGAGGATACTGTATTAAGGGGCGATTGAAACAAAATAAGGCATAGCATATTCCCGAAATACCTAACAAAATGATGAAAATCTTCGAATATTTCAACTCATTAATGTAAAATGCTGTAGGAACACTCATTAGCAAAAAAACAGGAATATGTAGCCTCGAGTGCCATATTTGCCATTTTATTTGGAAACAAAAAAGAAAAAAAGAAACCAAACCAAAAATTGAAATTGCTTTCAGGGTCGAATTGTTTGAATTAAACACAAAAATCAAGGCTGGTATAAAAAGAATAAAATGTAAAAAATTCCCAGCATTGTCTTCAGTCATACCCAACATTGGCAAATCAAATGGAGTGAATGAAGTTGCAGCGTCATTTACATCTAAATGCAAAATGCTATTGTGTAAAAAGTAGATAACCTTTTCAGCCATTAGATGCAAACCTGGTACAGAAAAATGTAAACTAATATTACGAAATATTACCGATAAAAAACTCGGTATAGAATGTGATTGATTATTATAGACATAAAATAATTCTTTTGAAACCCCCAACGGTGAACCAATCAAAACGAAGTTTCTAAAATAAAACGTACCACAAATCAACAAAAAAGGTGTTATCAAGAAGGCTAAAAAACCTAACTGTTTCAAAAACTTTGTTTCTTTCTTGAAAACCTTTATCAATTTCATTATTCCCCAATATATACAAATTGGAAAAAGAAATACATAAGCAGTTCCTTTGGTTAATATTGCCTCACCAATCGAAACTCCACTAAAAATGGCCGTTGAAGATTTATTTTCTTTCAAATTTTTGAGCAAGAAATACGCAGTCATTACGATAAAAAATGATACAGTTACATCATTTTGGGTAGAGGACGACTGTAAAATTACCATAGGAATAGTTGCAGCAACAAAAAAACTTAAATATTGAATCTTTTTGCTTGCCCCAGCAATTTCAGCAAGTAAACTTACACCAACACAAGCTCCTAAAGCAAATAGCCATTGAATGATAAAACTAAATATATCAGAATCTTGCAGAACCCTGAACTGTAAAATCATATATTCGGCCAGAGGTGGTTGATATAGCATACGGTCCGTTTGAGTAGCAAAATAATTGATGTTTTTATGCTGAATCCAAAACTCAATTCGTGTTAAATGATAAACAGTCGAATCAATTGTATTTGGAGCATAAAGAACACCTGAAAGAAAACTAAAAAAGAAAAGTACGCTAATAACCCACAAAAATTTATTTTCTTTTATTTCTGCAAATGAAAATTTCGAAATTTGGCCTCGATTGATATAATTAAAAGTGATTAGTAGAAGGGTCAAAAAAGTCCAAAAAATCAAACAAGATTGAAAGTCTATTGAATTAAAATAACCGAGTGATTCAACACAAGCCCAACTAAGTAAAGCAAAAAATTGTAGAGATAAACAAAAACTTAAACGCCAAGAAAAATTAGAAAAAACCTTAATTGAAAGAATAGCATTGATAAAAAAGAGAAGCAATAGCCACATACTTGATATTTTTTTGATAAATATTGGGCAAAAAAAGGCAAAATAAAACTTATTACAAACTTTCTTATTAGTTTTTTAAGGACATCCAAAACTTTGTTATAATTTTGAGGGTTGAATAATGATACTATCCAAAATCTAAGCAAATTTTTAAAAAATGGCAGAAGTAATCAGAATGCCCAAGATGAGCGACACCATGACAGAGGGTGTAATTGCGGCATGGAACAAGAAAGTTGGTGATGTTGTAAAATCAGGTGATATTTTAGCTGAGGTCGAGACAGATAAAGCTACCATGGATATGGAGTCTTATTATGACGGAACGCTACTTTATATAGGTGTTGAAAAAGGTCAGGCCGTTCCAGTTGATGCTATTATGGCTGTAATCGGTAAACCAGGTGAAGATTATCAAAGCTTATTAGGTGGAAATGCTCCAGCAGCACCTGCTGCCGAGCCAGCTCCTGTTGCAGAAGCTTCCCCTGTTGCAGCCGCTCCAGCAGTTGATACTTCAAGTATTAATGCGAAGGTTGTAACAATGCCACTTTTGAGCGATACCATGACTGAAGGTGTGATTCATACGTGGTTGAAAAAAGTTGGAGATAAAGTAAAATCAGGTGATATTTTAGCAGAAATCGAAACCGATAAAGCTACAATGGAACTTGAGGCTTATGAAGACGGAACTCTTTTATATGTTGGTGTAGAAGCTGGTAAAGCAGCCAAAGTAAATGCAGTTATCGCTGTCATCGGCGAAGAAGGAGCAAACTACCAAGCATTACTTGGTGCAAGCACCAGCGTTGCAGCCCCAACCGCTGCCCCTGCTCCTACTGAAGCACCAAAAGCAACTACTCCTGCACCAGTTGCAGCTCCAGCAGCAGCACCTGTGCAAGCTTCAAACAGCAATGGTAGAATTTTAGCTTCACCATTGGCAAAAAAACTTGCTGAAGAAAAAGGTATCAAATTAGCGGAAGTGAGTGGTTCAGGCGAAGGTGGTCGAATCGTAAAATCAGACGTTGATAATTTCACTCCGAAAGCTACAGAAACAAAAGCTTCTGCTTCTTCTGCTCCAGTTGCAGTAGCAGCGGGTGTTGAAAGTTATGAAGAAATCGGTTTGACTCAAATGCGTAAGGCTATTGCTCGTAGCTTGGCAGAATCACAATCGACCGCTGTTGATTTCCAATTAACTATGGAAATTTGCATGGATAAGGCAATCCAAGCACGTGAAGTGATGAATCAAGCATCACCTGTGAAAATTTCATTCAACGATATGGTATTGAAGGCTTGTGGTGTAGCATTGAAGAAACATCCAAACGTAAATTCATCTTGGAGAGAAGACCACATCAGACGCAATCATCACGTACATATTGGTATGGCTGTAGCGATTGCAGAAGGTTTGGTTGTACCTGTAATCAGATTCGCAGATACTCTTCCACTTTCAGTTTTAGCAGCAACAACCAAAGATTTGGGCGGAAAAGCTAAGAATGGCAAACTTCAACCAAAAGATTGGGAAGGAAATACATTTACGGTAAGTAATTTAGGTATGTTTGGTATTGAGTCTTTCACTTCAATTATCAACAATCCTAAAAATGAGTCTTGTATTCTTTCGGTAGGTGGTATTAAAGAAATTGTAGCTGTTAAAAACGGACAATTCTACGCTACAAGTGTCATGAAAGTTACGCTTACATGCGACCACCGAGTGGTAGATGGAGCAACAGGTGCTGCATTCTTGGTAACATTAAAAGAATTACTTGAAGAACCATATAAATTATTAGTATAATTCATTGAACCCTAACATGGGTATAGATAATATATATGAAAAACATAAATCCTCCGTATAGTTGGCTAACAATCTCTCTATGGGGGATTTGTTTTGTATCATACTTTACAGTTGCGGCACAAGTTAAAGAAACGCCCAAACAGAAAATAGCCCAGTTTTATAATTGGATAGGAAAAGACAATTTACCTTTTGAAGGAGATTGCTATGAAGCCGATGGTGTTGATGTGACTAAAATAGACATGAAGTGTACTCAGAAATACATCAAATCAATTGAATCAACTGGTTTATTTTCGAGCATTTACATTAAGGGGTTACAACAAGAGTTCGTACAAATGCAAGCTGAAATTAAGAAAAAAGGCTATGCAGATGGCATTGATTATGATAGATATACACTATCGCAAGACCCTCCTTCTGTAAAAGATTTATTATTTGCACTGAATAACAGCTCAACAACCGCAATAAACGGAAACAAAGCTAAAGTAGTTGTGAATCTTAAAAAGCCTTATAAGATTAGTTACATTTATTCTTTAGATTTAGAGAATAATGTTTGGAAATTATCAAAAATAGAATCGAAATAATTTAATGCAAAAAATACACGCAACCACTGTTTTAGGCGTAATTCATAATGGAAAAGTAGCTCTTGGGGCCGATGGTCAGGCTACAATGGGTAATACTGTTGCCAAAAGTAATGTTCGCAAAGTTAGAAAGTTGTATGGCGGAAAAATTTTAGCAGGATTTGCAGGCTCAACTGCTGATGCTTTTACTCTAATTGAACGTTTTGAAGAAAAACTTAATGCCTTTGGTGGAAATATGAAGCGTGCAGCCATTGAATTGGCCAAAGATTGGCGTACAGACCGTTTTCTTAGAAAATTAGAGGCTATGCTAATTGTTGCAAACGAAGCAGAAATGCTAATTATATCAGGTACTGGCGATGTGCTTGAACCAGATAATCAGATTGCCTCAATTGGTTCTGGTAGTATGTATGCTCAGTCAGCAGCTATTGCTCTAAAACGACACGCATCTGATTTAACTGCCGAACAAATGGTACAAGAGGGCTTAAATATTGCTGCAGATATTTGTATTTACACAAACCATAATATAATTATTGAAACTCTTTGAGATTATATTTCTTCAATAAGCAAAAAGACGAATTCTGAAATTCGTCTTTTTTGCTTATTACGATATTATCAATTCTTCATACTTTTCGTAGATATAATCTTCTTTTTCATAAAACCTATCAGAAAGAACCAATAAAACAGCATTTTCTGAGAAATCATACATCGTATGCCAATCTCGTGGTTCGAGCAAAACACATTTATCTGGCGTATCTAAAAAAAATACTTCTTCAGTTTCACCGTTATGTACATATACTTTGCATGTGCCACTCACACAAGTTAGTGCATTATAAGCCAGTTTATGACGATGCCCTCCACGAACTTGATTAAAAGCATTGTAGATATAAAAAATTCTTTTAATTCCATTTGTAAGAACCTTTTCAAAAACTGTTAAACTCCCCTTTTCTGATAAAAATGTCTGTAATTCTAATAAGGTTGCCATGCAAATATTTTTCTAAATAAAGCCTAAATTTATCTATATTTTTTACAATTAATCGACAATTTTTCCCCGAATATTAATGTAATCCTTCCAGATAAAACTGCCAATGGAGTTTTAACCACAACCACAAGGATATTTCAGTTGTTTAGCTTTTGTTTTATTAATATACTTTTGCCATTCTTTTGGTTTAGGTATAAAGACTACTTTTCCTGCACCTGGAAAAATAGTTGTTTGTGTTGGTTGACCAATAACATTGGTTATTTGACCATACATTTTTGTTGGAATCAAATCAACACAGATATTTATTCCAGCAAAATCGTTATACTGAAAGTACTTAACGAAATGTTCTAATTGTTGAGGATTAAAGGTATTTATAATTTTTTTTGCTTTCTTCCAACCTTCAATATATGTACTATCATCTGGCATTGCCCAATTCCCAATACCTACCCCCACAAATCCTTTAATGGCCGAATCATGCACGTGGCTGTAATAGCCTCCAATGACTTTCTTTTCATGAAAGCGGCTCATCGCATACATATTACAAGTTCGCTGAAAAATCGGGCAAAGGTTTTCTCTTAAACCTGTGCCATCACCACCAACAATGCAAAACGGAAAATCCATTACTGCTTCTCCTTTTTGCATTTTTACTTGCTGCATATAACCAAAAAAGTTCTTATCAAACTCAAAAGGTTTCTGTGAGAAGCGGTATTGATAAACTACTGACAGTTCAAGAACAAAAAAAGTTGTAAAGGCCAGTAGTAAAAATTTATTATACGGTAATTTTCTTACATCAGTAGGCAGAAAAAAGCAAGAAAAAATGACAGGTAGCAAGGAAGTAAACCTCGATGGTACACGATTATATGCTCCCCACGGAAAGATTTTTAGCGTCGGTATTCTATTAGGATGATAAAAAGTAGAAACAAATAATAAGATAACCAGTGGTAAAAACACTAACCAAAACTGCTTCCGATTGCTAAAAAAACCAATGATTCCCAAACTTAAACAAACCCAACCTGGGCTTCCAGACCCCAGTCCTTCAGGCATATCTTTCAAAAAATGAGTAAATGGATTATATAATGCACTAAAATTTGGAAAGTATGGCAGCAACATCCTTAGCGGATGACTCCAAAAATGCGGAGCATTGGCATCATCGAGATGAAAAGATTTAGCTTCAAAATAAATTTGGAAAACTAAAGGCAAATAAAAAAACATGAATACCAAGCTCGGAATACTCAACATGAAATAGAGCATTGGGGAACGCTTTAGCTCAGTATACCAGTCGGTTAAATATTTTTTAAGTTGGTTTTCACCTTTTAAAATTCTTTTAATAACGATTACTAAAACTACAATTAAACTTATAACAAAGCTATTTAGGGCAAAGCCGCAAATATAACCAAGATTCATACCAAGTGTGGCAAGAAGTATAAACGCTTTCAAAAACACCCATTTTAGTGAAATGTTTTCTCTAAGAATAATTCGTTTTACTAATATAAAATCTGTAAAAAGGCTCAAAATTGCCCAATGAATTGTGCTGTGGTTATAATGATGCGGGTACTTATTTAATGCGTAAAAATTGAAGAATGTTACTACAAAACCCACAAAAAAAGCTTTTAACAGCCCAAAATCCTTTTTTAGGGTTAAGTAAGCACCTAAAAATGAAACAATTAAACTTAGAATGTAGTAATAATTCAGCCAAGCTCCATAACCGAAATTATTATAGAAAAAAGCAAACCAATAGTTACTCTCAAGCGACCAGTCGGAGAATACTTGGGTAGTTCCGAAAGGGTAAAAAGTTTGATTGTGATTAAAAACTAAACTCGGAAATGGCTTGAAACTCAGGTGCTGAGAAAGATAATAACCCACATATTCCCACTCATCAACATCACCACCACCTGAAAGGGGCATCGAAAAATTTCTAATAAAAAAAAAGCCATATAAAATTGGTAGAAATATGGCCAGCAATATGAAGAGGTAATTTTTATTTTTAATGGTCATTCATCTAATTTTATAATAATTTAGCAGCCGCTTCATCAATCCATACAAATGAGTTTTTGTGTAGTTTGAAAACCGTTGATGGTAGTTCAACACTTGGTTCATGGTCAAAAGTTTGTTTCAGAACCTCAGCCTTTCGCTCGCCTGTTGCTATCAATATGGCAACTTTTGCTTCTAAAAGATGTTTTAATCCGATGGTAATACCTTGAGTTAGTGAAGTACTTTCTTTAAAATATTTTTGCCCAATACTTATTGTTACATCTGCGAGTTCTGAAACATGACAGTATTTATCAAAACTATAACCTGGCTCATTGAGGCCGATGTGTCCATTTACACCAACACCAACAATGATTAAATCGGCTCCTCCTCTACTAAAAAGTAGTTCATCTACTCTTTTACACTCTGATTCGAGGTCGTTAGTCATTGAATCAAAAAATGTATATTGAGAAGGATTAACACCGAGGGGTTTCAGTAGGTTTTCTTCAACAATGTATCGACAACTGCCTTCGCTGGTAGCAGGAATACCTACCCATTCGTCAAGACCAACTACCGTAACTTTCTCAAAATCAGCAGGCTGAGCCAGCTCAACTATTTTTTTATACGTCAAAACAGGGGTATCTCCTGAGGTTAGAATTAACGTTGCATTAGGTTTACTTCTAACTAAATCTATGATATAATGGGCTGTATGAGCTGCAAGCTGCTCAGGATTTTGAAAAGTCTGTAATTGCATTGATGAAAGAAATATATTTAAACAACTCAAAGCTATTATATAATTTTTGGATTTACAATTCCTCAATAAATATCTTTCATAGAAACCTTATTTTAGATTTTATTGAGGAACAGTACCGCATTCTATATATTTCGTAAGCAATGTTTTTTTGATAAATTGTCACCGCTTCGGCGGTCCGATGGGCATCGGTTAAAGCAGTTGAATACATCTATCTCTCTTTTTTGTTTAGTCACTTCAAAGAAAGTGTTTTTGTTAGAATACGACCACTTATAATTTTGAAGGAAGTAAGATTATTCAAACGCAACTTGTATCCGAAATTACAACTATTAAAGTCGAACCAACCAAAGACCATAGAGCTTTTGTACTGACGTGGAATCTTATTCAAAAAGATTTTGTGCAAAACATCGCCCTTTTTAGAAGTAGAGATTTTGATAAAAACTTTGAATCATACGTAATTATCAGTTTAGATGCTCAAAATCATAGTAGTAACCAAAGTAGAGCAGTATCTTTAGATTTTACAGGGAAGTACTTAATGACTCCCGACGAAATTGGGTTTGAGAGAAAAGAAAAAAGTATCTTAAAAAATGGACAGAAATTGACGAAAGTCGCATTAAAAATATCAGAATATATCGTTCGCGAAAACGAAGGAGTATCAAAGTTAATGATTACTCTTGACAAGAGCCAAAGAACATACACTGACAATAATATGATTAAAGGAAAAACTTATATCTATCAAATTACCACCGTTGATTTATCTGGTAAAAAGAAAATCGAAGCAAACCAATTTTGATAAAAAAGTATTAAACAGACATTTATCATGAAAAACACAATCAAAATATTCATTTATGTAGCAATATTATTTGTTGGTTGTAAAAAGCCAGAAGTAGAAGTTACCCCCCCAACGCTTGATGTGGTAACAATTTCAGAAGTTTCAACGGCTACGGCCCGCCTTTCAACCAACATTACAGATTCAGGGAATCAAGATATTACTGATTATGGCTTTGTTTATTCTGAAACCAATATTTCACCAACCTTCAGCGACACCAAAACATCACACGGAGCAATCAACCCTGCAACGCCAACTCCGATAGCCTTTACCGATGTCATTCAAAATCTAAAACCCAATACAACCTATAATGTTAGGGCATATACGGCCATTTCATCTGGGCCAGTTTTTAGTAATGCCACTACTTTTAAAACTTCTGATATTATTCAACCAAAAATCAGAACTGATGCGGCAAGTAGCATCGCTATCAATTCGGCAAAATTGCAAGGTACACTTGAAGCAAAAGGTACGTTTGATATTGCTGAATACGGAATTGTGTGGTCGTCAACGAATGCGAATCCAACCACAGCTGATGCCAAAGCCACTAAAACAGGAAACATTACTATTTTTCCAAGTACATTCACCGTTGATGCTACTAATTTATCAGTAAATACTACTTTCAATTATAGAACTTATGTAATTTCAAATGGCGTAATAACCTACGGTAATACACTTACATTCAAGACTTTAGCCGTCATTTTACCGAGTGTAAAAACCGACGCCGTTTTGCTTGTTTTCATTAATTCGGCCAAACTTCAAGGCATTGTAGAAACAAAAGGTTCTTATGATATTAGTGAATATGGAATTTGCTGGTCGTCGAGAAATTCAGTACCTACAACGGCTGACTCAAAATCAAGTAAAACCAATAATCTTACAGTATTTCCAACGATTTTTAGCGAAGATGCCAACAATCTTACTGCAAATACCACTTATTATTTCCGTGCATTTGTGGTTTCAAATGGGGTCACAACTTACGGAAGTGTACTAACCTTCAAAACAAACCCAGTTGTTTTGCCAACACTTTCGACTGATGGACAAACCCTTGTGAATGATTTGGTTAGAAATCTAAATGGAACTTTACTAACAAAAGGTAGCTACGATATTACCGAATATGGTATGTGTTGGTCATTTGCCAATTTAACCCCTACCACTGCCGACTCTAAAGGCTCGAACGCAGGAAATCCTGCTTCACTTCCAGCCATATTTACGATTGAAGCCAATGGTTTACAAGAAAGTAGAACGTACTATTATAGGTCGTACGTAATTTCAAATGGAGTAACAACTTATGGCTCTGTGTTGAACTTTAATACTGGAAAAAATTAAGGTCGAAGTCCACCCGTATGAACCAAAACAACCTTAGAGTTGGGTTTGATATTATCTAAAAAGTGTTTGTAAAAAGCAAAAAATAGTTTGCCCGAATAGATTGGTTCGATGTCAAAATCATGTTCAGCATTGAATTTTGAAACAAAATCAAGCAATTCGGGTGTTTTTTTTGCGTATCCACCGTGGTGTTCGTTCCACAGAATTTCAAAATTAGTGTTGGTGGTGTTTTGAACACTGCCAACATTCACTGTTGAAGCATTTTCAAGCAATGTTTCGATTTCGTTCAATAAATATGTCCCATTTTTTAAAACACAAACACCAATAACTTTAGTCTTGGGAGATGAATGTGCAATAATGCCAGAAATTGTTCCAGCTGTGCCAACAGGGCAAAGAATATAATCGGGAGCTTGCCCCAACTGTTGCACAATTTCATCAACCATTTCTCCTACTCCGCCAAGTGATAAAGATGTAGTTCCCCCTTCTGGAATTATTCTTGCATTTTTGAATGATTGAGTAATCCAATTAGAATCAGGTAGCTCTCTCATTTCCCTATACTCCGTTCTTGTCACAAAATGTAATTTCATGCCACATTGTGAAGCAAAATGAAGCGTTTCGGAGGAATTTTCATTTAATTCATCTCCTCTGATAATTCCTACAGTCTCAAAACTAAAATATTTTCCTGCGGCAGCAGTTGCATAAATATGATTGGAATGTGCTCCGCCAAAAGTCACAATTTGTCCGATTCCTTGTTTTTGTGCTTCCAACAAATTGTATTTTAATTTCCGCCATTTGTTTCCCGAAATTTCTGGATGAATCAAATCATCACGTTTCACAAAAACTTGTATTTCTCGCTTATTAAATACCTCATCTTCTAATTTTTGTAAAGGAGAAGGTAAAGTAAGAATTTGATTAATTTGTTCGTGAAAAACGGTATTTGCAGAAATATCGGTCATTTTATCTTAAATTTGCCGTAAATTTAAGGATAATGATTGAAGAACAAGAGAATATAGAAAACGAAGAAGAAGACGAGCTATTTGAGCATCAGCGAATTGTGGTTGATAAAGGGCAAGTTACGATGCGGCTGGATAAATATTTGCCACATTTCACCAAAAACGTTTCTCGAAATAAAATTCAGAATTCGATTGATGCCGAAGCTATTAAAGTAAACGGTATAACGGTGAAAGCAAGCTATAAAGTAAAGCCGTTGGATGTCATTACTTTTTCGTTGC
>JACCDW010581031.1_pt1 | contig 12014 bp, 10 predicted proteins | sample 7449781 | NCBI WGS metagenome assembly JACCDW01 (sample SAMN15323449, study PRJNA562643) | freshwater metagenome | isolation source: river surface water | place: USA:Blue River Watershed | collected 2017-08-18
CGCGGAGGTCTATACGGACAACCATAACCGGACGGCACCGGAGATCCGGGTCCTCTTCAAGGCGGGATCGCTGGGGTCCTCAGGAAGTAACCGGTTCCTTTTTGACCAAGTGGGTATTGTGGAGGCGCATCATGCTAAAACGGACACTGACCGGGAGACGGCGGCGATCGAGGCCGGGGCCAATGAGGTGGAACCGCTGAGCCCCGAGCAAAATGACGACATTCCGGAGGGAACCTGCGGTGCGAGATTTCTGACGGAACGCTCCGCCGTGCATAGCGTGACCGACTGGCTCAAGAAGAACGGTTGGACGGTGGTCACCAGCGAGCTCGGCTACGTACCCAAAAATTATCCCGACCTGAAAGATGAGCAGCGCGCGGAGGTCGGCGCCTTTTTGCAGTCTTTGGAAGATCACGACGACGTGCACCGGGTCTGGGCCGCCGTCCGCTAATCGTGCGACGCGACGGCCGGGCCGTGGCCAAGGGGAATTTGCCCGCCAAAAACTGTCTTCATTGCGGCAGACCCTTTTCCTGGAGAAAGAAATGGGAGCGAGACTGGAAAAATGTGAAGTATTGTAGCGACGCCTGCCGGCGGGGGGTTACTCCCCCAAGACAAGATTCCGCTCTGTGGGGCTGACCTCTTTCCAGGCTCCCGGGGCGAGAATGCCCAGCTCGAGGCCCCCGATTTTTACCCGAATCAGGCGCAGGGTGGGGTGCCCCACGGCTGCGGTCATTTTCCGGACCTGGCGGTTTTTTCCCTCGGTGAGTTCCAAGCCGATCCAGCAGTCGGGCACATTTTTTCGGTAACGGATGGGAGGATCTCTTGGCGGAAGGGCGGGCTGGGGGTCCAAAAGCCAGGCCCGACAAGGAAGGGTTTCGCGTTCTTCGATGTTCAGTCCTTGGGAAAGCTTTTCCAGGGCATCGGGTGATGGGATTCTTTCGACTTGGGCCCAGTAGGTCCGGGTGTGGCCTTGTTCCGGGTCCAGTAGTCGGCTGTTCAGGCCGGGCTCATTGCTGAGGAGAAGAAGTCCTTCGGAGTCCGCATCCAACCGGCCGAGGGGATAGACGTTTTTGGGAAAGCCGAACTCGGCGAGGGTACGGTGCGGGGACCCATCCGGGGTGAATTGGGAAAGAACCCCGTAGGGTTTGTGAAAGGCCAGGAGCACAGCGGAAATTTATCTTCCGGGGGTTGCCCGGCCAAGGGAACTCCTCCAAAATCCTGTCATGGAAATTAACCTCATTAGTCCGGTGCAAGCCGAAGGGCGGCGTGCCAAAGGCGAAGCCCTGGCCTTGATCGATGTTCGTTCTCCTGCGGAGTATGGGTCGGTGCATGCGACGGGGGCCCGCCTTTATCCCCTGGATGATCTGCAACCGAAAAAAATCGCGGCGGAGCTGGGAATTTCCGCCCAGACACCGGCGGTGCTTCTTTGTGCCGGGGGAAACCGCGCCCGGAAGGCGGCAGAAAAGTTTCATGCGGAAGGAATCCCGCACTGTCTGGTGGTGGAGGGAGGGACGAAGGCATGGGAGGCTGCCGGTCTTCCCGTGGTGCGGGGCCAGGGGATGATCTCCATCGAGCGGCAGGTCCGGATTGGCGCGGGTACCATGGTTCTGCTGGGAGTGCTGCTGGGGTCCTGGGTGGATCCGCTCTGGTTTCTGCTCAGCGGATTTGTTGGGGCAGGGCTGATCTTCGCCGGGATCACGGATTGGTGCGGGATGGGGTTGCTGCTTGCCAAGATGCCTTGGAATCAAGCCAAGACCGTTGCCTGCAAGCTGAAGAAGTAAGCCCTAAGACTGGGCTTTCAGAAACCTTTCCGCCTCGGCGCGGATGCGGCTTTTCTCCGCCGCCGTTTTCTTTTCCCACATGGCTACCATCATGCCGATCCGCGGATTGGAACGGAATTTGGAAGCGTGCTGACCGTAAAAGTTCCAGTAGAGGGAATGGAAGGGGCAGGCGTCGGGCCCGTCTTTTTTCTTGGGATCAAACCGGCAAGACGCGCAGTGATTCCCCATTTTTTCCTGATAGGCCGCCCCGGCGGCGTAGGGCTTGGTGGCAAACCAACCGCCTTCGGCAAACAGGATCATGCCTAGAACATTGGGCACCATGACCCAGTCGTAGGCATCGAGATACATTTCAGAATACCAGCGCAGCACCGCGGACGGCTCATAACCGCCCAGGAGGAAGTAGTTTCCCAAAACCATGAGGCGCTGGATGTGGTGGTTGTAGGCGCGGTCGACGGCTCCCCGGACCGCTTCCGATAGACACCGCATCTCGGTGTTTCCGTCATAGGCCCACCGGGGCAGGGGCCGGGCCGCACCGAGAAAGTTCACCTTCCGGTATTCCGGCATCTTCAGCCAGTAGAGTCCGTGGATAAACTCGCGCCAGCCGAGGATTTGGCGGATGAACCCTTCGACCGAATTGAGGGGGGCCTTGCCCTCACGATAAGCTTTTTCCGCGGCCTGGATGCATTCCGCGGGCGTGAGCAACCCAAGGTTGAGGAAGGGGGACAGGACGGAGTGAAAAAGCACCGCCTCGCCCTCGACCATGGTGTCCTCCCACGGGCCAAAAGCACCCAGCCTTTGCCGGATGAAAGACTTGAGCCATTCCCGGGCTCCTTCGCGGGTGGCGGGAATCCAGAGATCGGCCGCCTTGCCGGGGTGGTCGGGGAAAAGTTTGGCCACGGTGGCGGCGACCTCATGGATCACCGGATCCTTGGTCGGTGGGGGTAAGGGCGGGATTTTGGGTTTTTCTCGGGCAAACTCCCGGAATGTGCGGCGGTTCTGGTCGTCGAGGTTCCAGTCCCCCCCCTCCGGTTCTCCTTGGGGCGTCATGAGAATGTTTCGTTCTGCCCGGAGTCGTCGGTAATGGGCCTCCATCAGCAGGTGTTTTTTCCCCTTGGCCCAATGAGCGAACTCGTCGCGTGGGACAAGGAACTGGGTCGAGCGGTGGGTTTGAATGGGAACGCCCAGCTTCTTGGCAAGACCGGGCAGGGAGTGCTGGGTGTCATACTCGTTCGGATCGAGCAGGTGAATCTCCCTGATCTTATGTTGCTGGATCCATTGCCGGAGAATCTCCCCGTAGCCCTCCGTCCGGGGCCCGTCCGTCAGGCGGCGGTAAAGAACGCGGTACCCGGCCTTTTGCAGAGCGGCGGCGTGATGACGCATGGCGGCATAAAGCAGGGTGAGCTTTTGCTGATGGTAGCGGAGGTGCTCCGACCGTGGGGCGGATTCGATCAGGCCTACCGTGAGATCCTTCGCGGGCGAGGAAAGTAAAGGGTGATCCGACAAAAGTTGGTCACCGAGAATCCAGATCAGACGCACGGGATCACCTTAAAACACCCGCTGAACTGCGAAAGCAAGGAATGGCTTGTTTCGCAGAAAGGCGGGGAAAGAATGACCCTATGCTGACATTTGTGGAGGAGATCGTCCTCTTGGCCTTGGACGACAAGAAGGGAAAGTTTGTTGACCTGCCTCCCTTGGCGCTGGATCAGGCGCTGGCGGGGGCGGCCTTGTTGGAGTTGGCTTTTCAAAATCGGATTGATACCGATTTGACCCACCTGACGCTGGTGAGTGACAAGGCCACCGGAGATCGGATGTTGGATCCGATCCTGAAGGAGATTGTGGCCGCCAAGGACAAAAAGGATGCGAAGTACTGGGTAGGCGTCATTTCCGCGGACGGGGAAAAGATCCGGGATGCAGCTCTGGCGAAGCTGGTGGAGAAGGGGGTGTTAAAGAAAGAGGAAAAGAAGTTCCTTTGGGTCATTCCCGGCCGGCGTTATCCGATGATCCAGGAGCAAGAGGAGCAGGAGGTGAGGACGAGGATTCGGCAGGTGGTGGTGGACGGTGCCGTCCCTTCGCCGCGGGACGTGGTCATTATCAGCCTGGCCAGCGCCTGTCAGCTTCTGCGGACGGTTTTCAGCGATGCGGACCTTCTGAAGTACAGTCCCCGGATTGCGGAGGTGGCCAAGATGGATCTGATCGGCCGGGCGGTATCGAAATCCGTCGCCGAAGTGCAAGAGGCCGTGATGAGGGCCGTCTTATATTCAGTTTAGATACTTTGGCTCCGGCAGAGCGGGGCCCTGCAAAAGAAAGTCAGTATTTCCCGCAGCCGCAGGACCCGGGGCCGCATCCGTGACTAGAGGAAGTGGGAGAGCTTTTCGATCCACCCAGGATGCCTAAACCCCCGCTAATTAAGCGGCGGACAGGCTTTCCGGTCTCCGGATGTTTCGTCAGCGGTTGGTCATTCATCGACTGCCGGATCTCAAACTGCTCTGGCGTTTCTCCCGGCCGGGAGGGGATCGTTTCGTAAAGGTAGGTGGCCATACGCGAAGGCTAAATTATCGAATCCGTTTTTTCAAAGGGTTTAGGATCGGGGTTTGAAAAGAGGGGAAAGTTCGCCATCGTAGGGGCCTGTGAAACCGGACGATTTCCATTACGCGCTAGAGAACACCAAGGTGGTTATGCCCCCCCAAAAGCGGCTGGAAACGTTCGGTACCACGGTTCTGAACTATCATCTCATCACCGAGGAAATGGATTCCGTCAACCGGATGCGGGTGAGGGAGGGACGAATTCATGCGCACAAGCCGGAGCTATTGACCCCGGATAAGTTCGCCAAACTGCTGCTAGAGGGTTTTGGCGAGAAGGCGGAACGGTATGCCGACGCGGTCAGCGAGTTCGCCTCCCAGCTCGCGGTACTGAAGTACGGTTTTACCTTTCGGAAGGACGATGTGCGGCGCTACGACGTGACCGGTGCCCTGGTGGAGGTGACGGCACGGGTGCGGGCGGAGGTTGAATCCAGAAACGATCCCTTGGCCGCGGTGCTGACCGGGGTGGATGACGGTTGGGAGGTGTGCTTGTTGAAGTTCGCCTTGGACATGGTGCTGACCTCCGGAAACGAAAATGTTCGCGACCTAAAACACCGGGGTCTGCTGTAGGCGGAGTCAAAAACCGACGCTTCGGAGAGGCGTTTTATCCAAGGGCTCGAGGGGCAATCTCATGAAACAGGAAACCAAGGCATGGCTGGGGTGGACGGGGCGGGTGATTTTCACCGTGGGTGCATTGTGGTTCTTGGCCACCAAACTGAACTGGCAGGAGTTCTGGACAGTTCTCCGGCAGGCAAACCTTGGATGGTTGGTTCTTGCGGTGGTGGCCTACGGGGGTGTGGTGCTGGTTTCCATCGTGCGCTGGCATTTGTTGCTCGAAGTGGCGGGAGCAGCCGTGGGGTGGGGTCGGACGGCGCAGTTGGCGGTGGCGGGGCTCTTTTTTAACAGCATTCTGCCCGGGGTCATGGGCGGGGATGTGATGCGGGCGTTCTGGGCCGCGCGGGATGCGCCCCAGGCCCGGCCCGCGGCGGTCGTGTCCATTTTATTAGAGCGGGTGTTGGGGTTGACCGCCACGGTGTTACTCGGTGCAGCCCTGATTTTACCGCATTGGAAGGAGCTGAATCAGCATCCGGTGACCCATGCCGGAGCCTTGGCGTTTGTGATCGTGGCTGGCCTTTTGCTGGTGATCTTGACCGTTTTGGCCACGCCGTTTTCCAGTCGGCTGCTGGGAGTTGACCACTCCACCGGATGGAGGAAAGCTGCGGCGGAGGGGGCGGAAGCCTGCTATGTCTGTTTAACGCATCCCGTGGGGGCGGGGGTGGGACTGTTTCTCAGTCTAATCTCGCAGGGTCTCCTAGTGACCCTTTTCTTTACGGTGGCGGAGGCCATGGCGCTACCGGCGGACTTCGGCCAGCTGGCCTCGGTTTTGCCGATGGTGGCGATGGTGACCGTATTGCCCATTACCTGGAACGGTCTGGGCCTGCGTGAGGCGGCTTTTGTGACTTTCCTCGGGGTATACGGGGTGCCGGCGGCGCAGGCGGTGGCCATCTCTCTGACGGCGTTTGGCGTGATCCTGCTTTGGAATCTGGTGGGGGGTGTGGTCTATCTGGTGACGGGAGTGGGGCGAGTGGAGGGGGCTAAGGGATTCAAGGGTTAAGGGGCTCAGGGATTTCGGACGGGGAATTCGGATTTCGGAAATTAAAAAAAGGAGTAGAGTCCCTTGATGACCACAACGGCGAAAGAGGCTCCCAAACTGGCGAACCTGCGGGTGCGGGAGCTAAAGCCATTGTCTTCGCCGAACAAGCTCAAGAAGAAGATCCCGGTTTCTCCGACGGCGGAAACCACCGTGCGAAAGGGTCGAGAGGAGGTGGAGGCGGTGCTGGCCGGAAAGGATTCCCGGCCGTTGGTGGTTCTTGGCCCCTGCTCCATCCATGACCGGAAAGCGGCTCTAGAATATGCGGAGCGGGTCGCAAAAATGCGGGAGGAGCTGGGTGAGGCGCTTTTGTTGGTGATGCGGGTCTATTTTGAGAAGCCGCGGACCACGGTGGGATGGAAAGGGCTGATCAACGATCCGCACCTGGACGGATCCATGGATCTCGAGGGCGGGCTTCAACTGGGGCGAAAGCTCCTGGCCGAGATTAATGAGCTGGGCGTGCCGGCTGGCACCGAGTTCCTGGACCCGATTGTGCCGCAGTATTTGTCCGATCTGGTGACGTGGGCGGCGATCGGGGCCCGCACCACCGAAAGCCAGACGCACCGGGAAATGGCCAGCGGGTTGTCGATGCCGGTGGGATTCAAGAACGGCACAGACGGAAGTCTGCAGGTGGCGGTGGATGCGATGCTCTCGGCGCGGACGCCTCACTCTTTTGTCGGGATCGATCCCGAGGGCCTGACCAGTGTCGTGCGGACCACGGGAAACAGTTCCACGCACTTGGTGCTGCGGGGAGGGAGGGATCGGAGTAACTTTGATCCCGAGAGCCTGGCGGCGGCGCGGGAGTCGCTGAAAAAGCACGGTCTGCCTGTCCGGCTGATGGTGGACTGCAGCCATGCCAATTCCGGCAAAGAGGCGACCAAACAGGAAGTGGCCTGGAAAAGCGTAATGGAGCAGAAGAAGTCCGGCACCCCGGGTATTTTGGGACTTATGCTGGAGAGTCACCTGCACGAGGGGCGGCAGGACCTCCCCAAAGACGGCAGCCAGGGATTAAAGCACGGAATTTCCGTAACGGATGCCTGTATGGGCTGGGAGCAGACCGAATCCCTGCTTCGCTGGGCCGCCCGCTGAGCGGGAGGGACGGCTATAACTTACCCTCTATTTGCGCCATGAAAAATTCATTCTCCTCCTCCCAAGTGCGGGAGGGTTATGCCCGTCACGTGGTACCTTCCTACAAGCGACCGGAAACGGCACCGGTCCTCGTGAAGGGGCAGGGATCCCGGGTGTGGGATGCGGACGGAAACGAGTATCTGGATTTTGGTGGCGGCATCGCGGTGAACTGCCTGGGGCACGCCCATCCCCGGTTGGCCAAGGTGCTGCTGGACCAGGCCTCGCAGTTGGTTCATGTCTCAAACCTTTTCTTTCATCCCAAACAGGCCGAGCTGGCGGCGGAGTTGGTGAAGAGAACCGGACCGGGGAAGGTGTTCTTTTGTAATAGCGGGGCGGAAGCGAACGAGGCGATGGTGAAGGCCGCGCGAAAGGCAGGGGCGGGCCAAGGCCGTTTTGAAATCATCACCACCCTCAACTCCTTTCACGGGCGGACGCTGGGAATGATTGCCGCCTCCGGGCAGGAGCGGTTACGGGAAGGATTCGGCCCGGCTGCGCCGGGCTTTGCGTATGTGCCCTACAACGATCTTGCGGCAGTGGAAAAAGCCATGGGTCCGAAAACGGCGGCGGTGATGATTGAGGGGATCCAGGGGGAGGGCGGAGTGATTCCGGCTTCCGCCGAGTATCTTTTGGGTTTGCGAAAACTGACGCGGGATCATGGGGTGTTGCTTCTGATGGATGCCGTGCAGTGCGGGCACTACCGAACCGGTTGCTTCCAGAGCTATGAAAAGATCCTGAACGAAGCCGGACGGAAAGAAACTTTCCTTCCGGATGCCATCTCCATGGCGAAGAGCCTGGGGGCGGGGTTTCCCATCGGAGCGGTTTGGCTGGGGGAAAAGCTGATGGATGTGCTCGGGCCGGGAACCCACGCCACCACCTATGGGGGAACTGCGTTAGCCTGTGCGGTAGCCCTCGAGGTCTTGCAGATTATCCGCGAGGAGAAGTTGGCGGAGAATGTGGCGACAAGGGGGGAGGAGCTCAAGGAGGGGCTGCGGAAACTGGCAGGGCGGGGATGGGTCGGGGAGGTGCGTGGTTTTGGCGGCATGGTCGGCGTGACGGTGAAGGGCCGGCCCCATGCGGAGGTGGCGGCCCAACTAGCCTCGACCGGCCTCTTGGTAGTGCCCGCAGGTTCGGATGTCCTGCGGTTCTTACCCCCGTATAATGTGACGAAGCAGGAGATCGCTGAGGCCCTGCGGAAAGTGGAGACTACCCTATGAGGCATCTTTTAAAGCTGGAGGGAATGAACGAGGCCGAATTTCGGCAGATTCTCTCTTTTGCCAAAAAGGCCAAAAAAGCCCGGGGAAAAAAGTCCGGCGGAAAGGGGCCCTTGTCGGACCAGATCTGGGCCCTGATTTTTACCAAAGCCTCGACCCGGACCCGGGTTTCTTTTGAGGTGGCGATTCGGGAAATGGGGGGCGTGCCGAGTTTTCTCAGTGCGGCGGAGATTCAGCTGGGCCGGGGGGAGCTGGTGCGGGACACCGCGCGGGTGATGGGCCGGATGGTGCATGGGGCGGTGATCCGGACCTTTGCCCAGGAGGATGTGGAGGAGTTTGCCGCCTATGCGCGGATCCCCACGATCAATGCGCTAACCGACGATGAGCACCCTTGCCAGATCCTGAGCGACATTTTCACTTTTGAGGAAAAGCGGGGACCGATCCGGGGCAAGCGGGTGGCATTCATCGGCGATGCGGCATGCAACGTGCCGCGGTCGTGGGCGGCGGCGGCCAAGATTTTCGGTTTTCATCTGGCCTGTGCGGCACCCAAAGAATTCCGGCCGCTCCAGACAGGCAAACATGTCAGCTGGACTGAAGATCCGGCCCAAGCGGCCAAGGGAGCGGATATTCTCTACACCGATGTTTGGGTTTCGATGGGCAAGGAGAGCGAAGCATCGGCCCGCGAAAAAGTCTTCGGCCCCTACCAGATTAATCGAAAGCTGGTTTCGTTAGCCAAGCCCAACGTTCTTGTGATGCACTGTCTCCCCGCCTACCGGGGCAAGGAGATCACCGCGGACGTGTTGGAGGCGAGGGCTCAAGATATCTTTGACCAGGCAGAGAATCGGCTCCACACCCAGAAGGGAATCCTGGAATGGATCGTGTCTAAGCCGTTGAAAAAGAGGAGCTAAGGTATAGCTGCCTTTGGCTCGACCCGTCGGACTTTCGAGGTACTTTTAAACCATGTCCGCAACCCCCGTCCCCGCTGTCAAAAAAGTAAACCTCCGCACCCCCGAGGTGATGGAGGCGGTGCAAGCGCAGGTGGAAAAGCACTATCGAAGCCATGCCGTGGAATATGTCCGGGCCACGGGCCTGCCTCTTGTGGCTAAAGATATGACGGTGGTTTTGGCAAAAGCGTTCGGGTTTTGTTATGGGGTGGAGCGGGCCATCGATTTGGCCTATGCCGCCGCCAAGGTTTTTAAAGACAAGAGGATCTTTCTTCTGGGGGAGATCATTCATAACCCTGAAGTGAACGAGCAGTTACGGGAGATGGGGATCCAATCTCTCAAACGGGGGCAAAAAGGGTACGACCTGTCCGGACTGACTTCGGAGGATGTGGTGATCGTCCCGGCTTTTGGCGCTGAGGTGGAGACAATGGACCACCTGAAGAAATTGGGCTGCCAAACGGTGGATACCACCTGTGGAGACGTGATGAGCGTGTGGAAACGGGTCCGTCAGTACAACAAGGAGCGGGTGACTTCCATCATTCACGGAAAAGCCTCTCATGAGGAGACGATGGCGACGAGTTCCCGGGCTCTGAGCGGAGACGGCCTTGGCCACTACCTCGTGGTCTATAATCTTGCCGAAACGGATTACGTTTGTGACTACATCCGTAACGGCGGGAACCGGGAGGAGTTTTTAAAGAAATTCGCGGGAGCCCATTCCCCGGGCTTCGACCCTGATGAACATCTCAAGGCAGTCGGAGTCGCCAACCAGACCACGATGATGCGTGGGGAGACGGAGGAGGTACAGCGCCGGATCAAAAAAGCAATCGAAGACCGCTTTGGCGCGCCCAAACTGGGTGACCATTTCCGCTTCTTTGATACTATCTGCGGTGCCACCCAGGAACGCCAAGATGCCCTCCGCGATCTGCTGGTCAACAAGATGGACCTCCTGATTGTGGTCGGCGGCTACAACAGTAGTAATACCAGCCACCTAGCCGAGATGGGGGAGGCCAAGCTCCCGACTTATTTCATCCGCAACTGCACCAAAATGATTTCGCCGGAAGAGATCGAGCATTACGATCAGCACGCCCACAAGGAGAAGCGGACGAAAAACTGGCTCCCGGCCGGCCGGGTCAACGTCGGGGTAACCGCGGGCGCATCCTGCCCGAACAACGTTATTGAGGAGACCATTGCGAAGCTGTTCCAATTCCGCGGTGTAGACGTGAAGAGTCTGGTTCCAGCGGTAAATTAGCAGAATTCAGCTCACGAATTCTCGTTTACGTTTAAGTTTGCGCGGAAAAACGAATCAACGATTCTTCAGCGCTTCGACCAGTTTGGGGACGAGGCCGCCGAAATTGCCGTTGGTAAATACGCCGATCACATCCCCGGGCTTCAAGCGGGGGAGCAGGTCTTGCATGATCGCATCCCCATCAGCGAGGAAGTGGGCTTCCTTACCGGCGGTTTTGATATCCTCGGCAATTTTAGCGGGATCGAGCCGGGTGAGGGGGTCGAGTTGGTCCTTGCGGGCGATTTCCGTGATGTAGACCCCGTCAGCGGCGGAAAGAGACTGAGCCAGCTCTTTCTGAAAAATTCCACGACGGGTAGTATTGGAACGGGGCTCAAAAAGGGCCCAAAGGCGTCGCCCGGGGTAGCGGCTGCGCAGCGCCGCAATGGATTCCCGGAGAGCCGAGGGGTGGTGGCCGAAGTCGTCCACCAAAGTGATGCCGTTCGCCTCGGCGCGTACCTCCAAGCGGCGGCGTACCCCATGGAACTCGGGTAGGATTCCGGCCAGCTTATCCAAAGAGAGGCCGAGGGTGTGGGCAGCCGAGATGGCCATGGAGGCATTGTGGACGTTGTGCCGTCCCGCCAGACGGATGTGGAATTTCTGGCCGTGCAGGGTGAAGTCGCTGCCTTCGGGGCCACTATGGAGAATCTGATAGCGGGCCGCGGCCTGAGGACTCCCACCCACCTCGAGGATCTCGCAGGGGGCATCCTTGGCCACTTCGATCGCCCGGGGGTCGTCGGCGTTGATCAGGGCGAGGCCGTTTTTTGGGACCACATTGAGCAGCTGGCGGAACGACTTCTGGATGGCGGCGAGGTCCGGATAGATGTCGGCGTGGTCGAACTCGACGTTGTTCAGGATGACCAGTTCGGGAAGGTAGTGGAGGAACTTGCTTCGCTTGTCCGCAAAGGAAGTGTCGTACTCGTCTCCCTCCAGCACCCAGAAAAGTCCTTTGCCATGGTGGCAACCCCCGGGAAGGTCGACCGGTACACCGCCGATGAACCAGCTGGGCTGAAGACCTCCTTTTTCCAAGAGGTAGGCCAGCATGGTCGAGGTGGTGGTTTTGCCGTGGGTACCGGTGACCACGAGATTGCGGCTGCGGTAGAGGAACCAGCCGCGCAGGAGTTCCGGTAGGGACACGAAGGGGATCCGGTGAGTGAGAATGGCTTCCAGTTCCGGGTTACCGCGGGAGATCACGTTGCCGACGACGGCCAGATCCGGTTTGGGGGAGAGATTCTCCTCTCGGTAGCCTTCATGAAAAACGATGCCGCGCTCGCGGAGGAAGTCCGACATGGGGGGGTAAACCGCCTGGTCGGTACCGGTGATCTGAAGGCCAAGCTCCCGGAACATGGCAGCCACCGTACCCATGCCCGTCCCGGCGATACCGAGGAAATGGAGGTGTTTCAGCTTGGCGCGATCGAGCATGGACGTCTCTTCGGATGGC
>JACCDW010130242.1_pt1 | contig 12012 bp, 9 predicted proteins | sample 7449781 | NCBI WGS metagenome assembly JACCDW01 (sample SAMN15323449, study PRJNA562643) | freshwater metagenome | isolation source: river surface water | place: USA:Blue River Watershed | collected 2017-08-18
AACTTAGAATACTTTGTGCAAAGTTTCCAAATTTATCAACAGTTTTGTGATTGCTACTAGCATAGACTTCTCTTTTACCGTCTTTTGAAGCCCAAACGAAATTATAGTTAGTAGATGCCAATGCAACTCCGCTTCCAACAGGACTTGGATTACCAAAGTTAGTCATATCCATAACTTTTCCAACAGATTCTGTTGGAGAATAGTTTGCTAAACCAATCTGAGGACTTGCCATTTGTTGGGCTGGATTTGGTTGTGCACCTTGAGACATATTTTGAGGTTGATTAATTGGCTGAGGTCTTTGTCCAGAACCAACATCAACACCATCATCAATCATGTCTTGCATAGTAGATTGAAGTTCAGCCATTGATTTGGTTATTTTTCCAACGTGCCCTAAATCTACATTGTCTTTACGAGCAAACATATTCATCACTGCAACTTCTAAGAAGTTTAATGATAGATTTATAAGGTCCAAGATATTTAAACCAGAACGAGGGTCAATTCCTAGTGCACCTAAAACTGCAGCCACAGTAGAGTTTTGGTTTGCACCCTGTCCAGCAAGAAGTTGTCCACCAACAAGAGTTCCTGCTTGTTGTGCTAATCTAGTTGCTACATTAGTTGTTTTAGTTGCCTGTCTTAAGCAAGTTTCATAAGCATTTCTTTCAACAGAATCTGATGGAATTTCTTGAAGTGCTAAAACTATGTTGGAATTAATTTCATTTGCTTTCTTTTCAATGTTTGTTGCTGCGCTTAATACGTCATCAACATCATAAATTTCTTGGATTTCACAAGACTCAAATGCTCCATCTCCAACACAACTTAATTCGATAAACTTGACACCATAGTTTTTCTCATAGGCTCTTTTACCCGTTTCAGGATAAATTTTGCCCTTATATTTCTTGAGGTGTTCACAATAGTCTCTTTCAGTATATGCTTTGTTTCCGCAGATTGAACAAACACCCCATTCAACACTTGCACCCATACTTACGTCGTGAATAACACCTGTGCGAATATTTCTGGCAATGTCTGGATATGCTTCTTCATCTACAAAAAAAGTACAGTGAACGCAATTTTCTTTATCATCCCATTCAGCGTATACAACCATACCTTTTGCTTGTTCAATGTCATCGTTCTTATGGTTGGTGTAAATTGGAACGCCTTCAAAAGATTTGTATGCTGGGATTTTTTGACCTTTTAGTTCAACTTCTTTAAGTAATTCTTCTTTTGAAAACAAGTCACCATTTGCATTGACAACATCTGCGTCAATGGCTCTGGCTCTAACCCAAAGTAACTTAGCACCTTGGCGAGCTTGCATTTCTTTAACAATGTCGAAATCTTTGTATTTTTCTAATACTTCTTTTGGATCAGCATAGAGTGATTGTAAACCAATTTTTGCTGCCTCTCTCATATTTGAAGAAGCAGTTTTTATTAAGTGCTCTCTAGCTGCAACTCTGTCATTTTCATTAAGAAAACTTTGCACAGTTATAGCACCACCTTTTGCAACTCTATACATATAAAAATTCCTTTAAAATAAAGTTTCTGATACCTGTATTCTAAAAATCTACTCTTTAAACCTGCGTTCAGCAAAAACTAAACCCATCGATTTCGATGGGTTTATTGTACAGTTTGTGAAATTATAAATATTTTTCACCATTACTGTCTGAGCTTTGACCTGTCCGTTTTTTTATTGCGTTGATTAATACATTTAGACAATCTTGTGGATGATCTTGAAGTTCTTTATCCGTAAATCGTACTATTATCCAGCCATTTACTGCCAATTCTGAATCTCTTCTTTTATCTTTGGCAATTTTGTCAGGATTATTATGCCAAATTTCTCCATCAGCCTCAACTCCAATCTTTAAGTTGGGAATGGCTGCATCTAATTGATAGTCCATTGTTGGTCCAGCTGAATACTGGGCATAAAGAGGAAATGGCATATTGAGAGACATCAATAAACCATAAAGTTTTTTCTCTAAAGAAGTAAACATTTTCGGCTGATTGATATTTTCTAATTTTTTAGCAACAACTTGTCTAACAGATTCATTTTCGTAGTTAGCATATGAATGGATTTCATTAATAGCATATGTGTTTAATGGATATGAAAGAGTACCACCAACAAAAGGAGTATCAATAACACCAAACAAGCCATCGTATTCACTTGGAAGTGGACCAAGACTAGCTCTTCCAGTGACAGGTCTCAAACTCATTAAGAAACCTTCGTGAGCTGACGATTTGATCTTTTTACTTGCTGTTCTTACTTTGTCTGATTTGTTAAGAGAGTCAAGTCTATCTTGATAAATACTGTTGACGATTTCTGATGCAAGCCTGTAGTTGTTTAACATAGAACTTGCAGTAGGAGCAGGTGCTGGGGCAGCTGGAGCTGGAGCACCACCCGCAGGAGGAGGAGTACCTGCAGGAGGAGGAGCACCTGCGCCACCAACTCCCAAGTCTGGCGAAGGAGGTGCAGCGCCCATATCAGCACCTCCACCGCCACCAAATCCTTGACCTGAAACGCCACCACTTTGAAAACTTAAGGATATGTTGGGTGTGCCAAAACTTTGATCATTCATAAAGTTTGCACCTTGCTCATATCTCAATCGTTCAATTTCTTGATCTGAGTCTAATCCAAATGCTTCGATAAGAGAAACATTCGATACAACTCCATTTTGATTGGCTGTAACAAGCATTTGTAACTTACCAGTGTCGTCTCTTAATTGAAGATCATCGAACTTGATTTTTGGATAAATAATTTCTTCTTGTCCACGTTCGCCTTCAATTACAAAACCGTTCCATTTTGCTACTGGCATAAAAACATTCATTTCAATCCAATGTGCAACTTCTCTTCTGAATGTTTCTAATCTTTGTGCCATAGCCAAAAGTCCAACTTGAGCATTTCCATAAGTTGGGCCTTCTCCATTAAGGAGTGCTTTATTAAGCATTACACCGTCAAGAATCTCTTGTTCTATAAGTTCAAACTCGCCTGTAAGTGGATGGATCTTACCTGTAGCTCCGTACCATTCCAAATCAAAATTATGGTGTGTAACTAATGTAAGGTTTGGATCATTAGCAATAGATGCTAACTCATCTTGAACATTATCAATATCTTCTTGGGATGCAGGTCTTGTATCACTTCCAATCTTTACGACTTTTATAGGCAAGATAAGACGTTCTGCAATCATATATTGTGCTTGACGTAATTTATCTTTGTAAGTAAGAATTGGGAACAATGGCCTAATCATTGAGATACCATAATCTTCCCAAGGATTTGAACCATATTTAAAATGGTGTATTGAAATTTGATTAAGTTTGATAGGATCGCCCTTGAGGATCAATTTCTTAATGCCATCAGGAATCGTATCGTAAATATCTTTTGGATGTCTTTCGTTTACAATTCTTATTTCTTCAGCAGATGGTCTATATGCATAACTTCCTTGTTGATCAATCATTCCTGGAGTTTTGATAACATTGTCAGGATTTAATATAGAAATTGATTTCCAAGATGCTCCATCGTGTTGGCATTCTTGATTTTTGTCTTCGTCCCAGTTTGAGCCGTGACAATGAGGGCAGTCTATAGATAATAATACGAATGCATCTCCAAGTAAATGGTAAACTTTGGAAATCTCAGGAAGCCATTTTTGAAAGTTAAGTTTTTCAACTAATTTTTCAAAATAGTCTTTGACATAAGTTGATGAACATTCCAGCTTCCAACCAGAAAAAGGATAGTTGGTATAAAAGTTTATCGCAGCTGAAACTTTAGGCTCATTGTTTTTCCACCAGTTTGCCCATAGATATACTTCACGTCTAGCGTTAGGGATTTGAAAAGAGGATGGAGTAAGGAAAGGAGAATAAAAGTTAGGAGCTGTTGTTATAGTATTTATGCTGGCTGATCTAGTGACTCCAGGGCCTAAACCTAAACCAATACGACTACTTGCATAAGCTTGTTTGGATTCTGCTGAAGTTGTATTTGTTGAACCTGAAACTTGTGTTGCTGCTGTTCTAATAGCAGATGCAAGAGATGCTTTTGTTGCCATAACATATATTATACCGTTCTAATTTTTATCTAATACCAAGTTTGATTTGAAGGTAGTTGTCCAAAGAGTTTAGGATCTTGTTTGCCACTTTGATACTGTGTATATCCCTCGCCACTTTTAAAGTGTTGAAAACCCTCTCCTCTTTTCGGAGCACTAGAATCATTTGGAAAAACATTATTATTGTCTTGTTGAGAACCCCTTAGTTGCTCTTCCAAAGTTGTAAACTCTGGAGGCATATGATAAGGAGAATGTCTTCTGGCTTCTATCGAGGCAGATTGTGGACTAACTACAAATTGGCCATTGTTGTCCATATTCATTCTGTGTGGTCTTTCTACTAATAAATCCCAGATTTCTTTTTGTTGTTCATGATTCATTTCGTAATAATCATGAATACTCTTGTCCATCTTTCTTAAAATACCAGCGAGCTCATCATATAAACCCATAGGTTGATTATCGACATCATTAACAATGTCAACACCTGCTTCTGGTTGTTCAGAATCATTTCTTGAAAAATCTACTCCACCACCATATTGTGAAATGACTTTTCTATACCACATCGTCGTATTCTTCTCTCTTGGATTCTAATACATAATCTAAACCAAGCTCATCAGCAAATCTCTTAAGATCTTCTTCTGAAAACTGATGACCCCAATCTTCGTCATCAGTATCGCTTAGTAATTCTTCAATGGTTTTGTCATTTTTGTTATTTTGTCTATGAGATTCTAATTCTTGTTCTCTAGAATGCTCTTTGACTTTTTTGGAAGCAGAAATATTTTTGTTAAGTTGAGAAGTGATAGAATCTTTTGTTTCTGGCTTATCTTTGTTAAGTTCATCTCTGTAAGAAATTGGATTATCGCCATCCAAAAGTTGTTCAGCGTATGATTCTTCCATATCGCCTTTTCTTGAGTATAAACCAGCATCATCAAGCTCTATTTCTTTAACTGATTGTGTGTCAGATTCAACCTTGTTTAGCTTTCTAAGTAAAGCTTCAAGATATTCGTTTCCAGATTGATCTTTTCTTGGCAGTTGAGAATCTATTGTTTTCATAGAATCTGTTTGGGCTTGTTTTGGTCTATTTACAGGTTTATCACCTTGTTGATGTCCCCATTGAACTGCTTTGGAAGTTGAAAGTTGTTTTTCTCTGGATTCTGACTCGTTATGTTTGCCACGTACTTTATTCGCACCCCTATCAGAATTTTCAAATCTTGCTTCAAAACCAACCTCACCTTCGGTAAGTTTTTTAGATCTTTCACCTTCAGCAAGATTGAGTAAGTTTGCTTCATTATCAGGATGTCTGTGAACATCAAGTCTTGCCATAACTTCATCGTGAGATTGGAAGGCAGTTTTCATCCAATCAGCATATGCACAAGTTACTGTTCCATCTTTAGCAATCCTGGAATCTATGCAGTTTTCACGACATTTTGAAATTTCCATAGGAACAGGACCTTTACCCTGAAGTTTACCCTTTGGACACAGCAGATAAGGCTCATTATCTTGAGTTGCTAAAGTTGTGTAAGCTACTCTCTTCATTTCCGAAGGAGTGATGTTGGAAAATTTATGTCTTAGTTTGTTAGTAACTTGAGTAATTTCATCTCTGTTACCTGAAAGAACAATATTTCTTGAATTATCCAAGAAAGATTTAGGGAGAATACTATCAGAAAACGCATACAATTGATCGATTGCGTTAAGAGATTCTATTTGCCAATATCCTGATGATTTTTCTTCTTTTATATAAGCTACTCTTTCTAACTTAACAGCTTCAGATTCTTTATTTAAGAAACTTTGAAGACTTACGTAAGCATATCTTAGTATGTTTCTTTGATTAGCTAACTTGATACTATTAAGTTTTTTGAAAGCACTATGCACTTTAGACACGGGTAGTGCTACAATAATTTCTGGACCACCCATTGATTTGAAACTATTAGCAATCGGATCATCACCAAAATCATCGGAAGACAAAACATGAAAAGGCGATGAATGTGGCAATTTTTCAGAATCTCCAAGATTTGATAATGTATCTTGAAGCATTTCTAACAAGCCCATACCGCCAATTTTTGATTTACCCATTATTTTATCAATTTTGGCTGGGTCATGTGTTTCGTAATTAGTTGTGATTTTGTATCCGTGTTCCATAATTAATTTCCCAATCCAAGCATTGAAAGTTCTTCTTTGTCAAAACCTCTATCACTCAATGCTTTTTTTAATTGCGCCAATTCTTCTTTTGCGCCTTTTTTGTCAGCAGGATCTTTGAAATCACCTTGAGGAGTGGATTTGCTGTAGTCTAATAAATCCAATAAGAAACAAGCTCTTGCAATTAATTCTGCAGTAGATCTTTTGTGAAAATTTGGAGATTGATCGTAATTCAATGATGCAGTTTTGACAGATTCTTTCTTGTCATCCTTATCATCGTCTTTATCATCGTCTCTTTTTAATTTTCTATTATAATCTTTGACGATATCTACTGCACGTTCAATGGTTTCTTTGTTCCAATACTTAAGCTTAGCAATATATCTTACAATGTCATTTTTTTCAACGCCGTGGTCAAGAAGTTTTCCAACTTTTCCCATCAAAACTCTAAAAGGATTTCCACGAGTTTTTTTCTTTTTCTTTTGTACCGTTTGTGCTAATCTTGAGTTGTTGTACACTTTGCTTTCCCTCTTAGATGTGACATAAAGTTTATATATATCTCTTGCTATATCTTGATAAGTTGGATCTAATTCACCAGTCAAAGGATCTTTAGTTCTAGTTCTGCCACTATTTGAGTGCATCAATGCTTTTGACAGCGTATCGAGTTTATGTCTTAGATTTTTATCCATAACTCTAAGACTAACGTGTGCAACTTCATCAGCTAATGTATGATATTCTGCATCATCAGCTAACGTTTTTTGAAGCAAACTTTTCAATTCTTCTTCGGTAACACCCTCTATTTGTTCTCCACCCAAAGGTATATTATTTATACCGTTAGCAGGATTTGATGCAAGTGCTGGTCCGCTAGAATTGTTTGGTTCCATACTTATCTTAAGTCTAAATCGATATTGTTATAAATGTCTGAAATAGTTTGAGCTTTATTTTTTGATTTTTCAATCATTTGTTCCTGAAAATTCTTTTGAATTGCTAATCTTTCATTTCTGACACGCTCTTGATTTGCAATACGCATACTTTCTCTTTGGTCTAAACTTTCAGGATCAACCATACCAAATGTAGAATTAAATTCATTGTCAGAAGATGTTCTTAAAATAGAATGCGCTCTTGAATTTACTACATTTGATTTCTTAATTCTATTAAGATTTTTTTCTTCCCAAGCATTATGTCTAGATGCTTTAGCTTCTCTTTGTCTTTGCATTTCAACAATAGCTTGCTCAGTAGTTGTTTCTTGAGAACTTAAAAATTCTCTTGATATTGAAATCATATCTGGATTGAAAATGTTTGAAGAGCCTCTCAATAAGCAATCCATATACTCCTCAGAAGAATATGCTTTCAAACCACTTGTAGTAGTTCTTGCACTTTCGCCTTCATCGTAAAAAGAACCGGCTCTCTTAATTGAACCAAATTCTTGAGAAAGCAATCTGTCTTCAACTGATTCTTGTCTTAAGTCATTGTAAAGAGAAGGTCCAGAAATTTTTTCCCAAGATTTAGCCAAGGAGTTTGCTTCTTTTGTAAAACCAATATTGTTTTTGGAAATTTTCATTCTGTTTTCTGCAGAGTTATTTCTCAATTCAGCATATGGGTCTTCCTCAACTTCAACTTGAGCGCCAACAAATTTCTTTTCTAAAAAACTTGGAATATTCTCAGTTTCTGATACTTTTCTGAATCTCATATTTTCATCCTTAATTTATTCAAGAATGTCCCAAGGCCTAAACCTTGGGACTTATTTTTCTTGAGGAATTAATTTTTCTTATCGTATTTTTTTGTAAATAAAGCGTCAATCCAATCTTGATCGCCATAACCAAGTTCGTTTTTCCAGTAATCAACTAATCTTGAGTAATCTGCATCAGTTAATGTTGCAGTCTTGATCATTGAACTTGCTGCTGCGATTTTGGTATTGATCTCTAAATCAGAAGCTAAAACACTTTTGATTTCAGATGTATTATCTTTTACACTGATTGGCATCTCGCCTAATCTTGCTTGGATATACTCAACAGGGAATCCTTCTGCAAGAGCTTTTTGTGCAAATGCAGTTTTCATAGCTGGAGTCATACCAGATGGTTGAGTTTTTCTTGAAGCAGTCTTAACTGGAGCAGGTGCAACAGACTCTTCAACACTTTGAACAATTGCTTCTCTGTATGCTTTTCTCTGAGCTAATCTAACTGACTTTTCTTTGTCAGCTGCAATTCTTGTTTCAATTTGTGAAGCAAGTCTTACTCTTCTATCATGTCTAGCTGCAAGAATAGCACTCTTTAAATGCTCATCGCCAGCAGCTTCTGCTGCTTCAACTGCTTCTGCAGAAAGTTGTGAAGGATGATTGAATACAAATGCTTTCTTGACTTTCTCGTCTTTCTTAGGGCCTTTTCTCTTCATTGGGCCTTTAGCATCGTCATCTTCGTCTTCATCATCTTCTTCATCATGATCTTTTTCGTCATGATCTTCATCATCGTGATCTTTAGACTTCTTTTTGCCTTTGCCGTTCTCTTCCATCCACTTAGCTAAACCTGGTGGAAGACCTTTCTTAGCCATTTTGGTTGAGTTATGATACATAGCTTCAGCATCGTCTTCATCAGACATAGACTCAACATCTTCATCATCTTCAGCGTACATGGTTCCAGATTCTCTGTCGTTGGATTTAGCAACATCATCAAATGCTTCAGGATGTGCGTTGTTCAAAGCTTGTAAGAGCTCTTCAGGAACTCTCTTGCCATCGCCATTTTCAGCAGCAGCAAGTCTTTGATTAAATGTATCCCAGTCAATCCCTTGAAAAACAAGGTCAGAATCAAGAGGATCTTCTTGAAATCTGTTTGGGAAAATTCTATCTGCCATAATTTTGTTTTCTCCTCAAGAAAAATACATTAAAAAACTTCTTAAATTAAAAGGATAATTCCTTTAATGCATCTACTTATTTTCTTTATCTAAAATCAGTTTGTTGCCCTTCATTGTAAGCTTATCACCTACTTTTATATCCAATTTATCAAAAGTTCCCTTATTTGCTTCTACAACAAAAACTATTTTTGAACTATCTGGATAAACTGATTTTGGATCATCTGCTTCCATATCTTTTATATCTCTAATTCTATATTTTTCATCTAAAAATGCTAAAGATAAAGGAAAACTTACATTTTTATTCCAGAATGAATAACAGTCTGGAAAGTCAAACTTAAATACAACAACTTCAAAATCATCTAAAGGATCAGCGTACATCAATCCTTTAGTTCTTAATTTATCGTTATCCGCTATAAATCTAATGTCAAATTCGTCACGGAATTTGTCACTAGTGAGTCAAGAACCTACTTTCTTAAATCTGTTAGAAGATGCTTTTACACTCCTTGCAGCTTCTAAATCAAATCTATCTTTGGTTCTTTGTTTTCTAAACTCATTGATATTTTCTGTTGACAAATAATGATCTCTAAGTGCAAGTTTTGCTCTTTCGGTCAACTCAACAGATCTTCCATAACCTGTAATCAATCCAGCTGTTTTTAATGCTAAAAGATCGTTGTCAGAAATATTTGTTGGGACACTACATACTTTTCCATCTTTATTAAGTGCCAATTGAGAAGCAGCAGTTACAACTTCGTCAGTTGATGCATCGATAGTTCTTAGCATATCAATGTATCTGTTACTCAATTTTGCAGCTTCAGCTTTTTTAGGTTGTTGAGAAACTCCAAGAAGTTGAATTTGAATATCTGATAATCCAAGACCTTCCATAGATGGTCCATCAAATAACTCTGCGTGTAAATCTAAACTGTGTACTGGTTTGATAGGTAATGGCATAATAAACTCCTTATCTATAAGGTATACGATTTTTCCAACCGTTACCTTCATCTACATTTTTCTGATATGTTTCTTCCCAAGAAAATTTGTCGCACAAATCTTGTCCACTATGTACAGCCATAGATGGACTAGATGCTGGATTGCCTGGGTCTATGTAAGCTGGACCTGGTACACTATCTGGGCCGTGCAACATTCCTTCAATATTAGGACCATCGGCTTCACCGCCAAGATCAAAATAATCTCTTACAAGTCTGTTAGGTTTAATTTTCTGCCTGAAGAAATCATTTTCTTTATATTCATCTTCAATTTCATCATATTCCACATAATGTACGTATGGCAATTTTGTAACTGATTGTTGAGGATAATATTGGGCAAACTTATTAAAAATCTTGTCTGATTGAGCGTATTTACCAACAGAATCAAGAGTTTTACAAATCTTAAACAATATGACAAATTCTTTTTTCATTTAAAATGTTGGTCCCATAAATCCACTTAATAAAGTGTCATATTGTTCTTCTACGCTTTCATCATCTCTTAAAGAAGGCTTTACAAAATTAAAGTAAGATGTTGGCATTTCAGGTGTGTGCATATTGCTTTCTAAATTTCGTAAAGGATCAATTTGTTTTAATTGTTGACTTTCATTTCCCGTATATTTTCTAGGGGTTAAATCAACTTCTGTATCAGGATTTGGGTAAGTTAGAATAGTGTCTTTTAATTGATACTCTTGGTATCCATCTTGATCTGGAGTATTTACATTTATCAAATCATCAAAATACTGTTCTAAATCTTCTCCATACTCCAAAAGAGGAGTTTTTCCCAAAGGTTCATTGCTAAATTGTTCTATATCGTATCTGTTTCTTGGCTCTGCATATTCTTCAGTCATTCTATTTCTACGCATAACTTGATATTCTGCTGCCAGACGATTCATTTCATTGTCAGAAATAGCATAATGAAGTCTTGAAGGTTTATCTGGATCTTGATATTTTTCTCTTGGGTATTCAAAATCTTTTTTGTATTTGTGTCTTTCTTCTAAGGCTTGCTCCATAGTCATCAGGTGTTCAGGTTTTGCCTTGAAATTTTCTCTGATGTATTTGGGAGAATTTTTATGCAGATCATTAGCAGCATTCTCTAAAGATTGTTTGTAATTATGAAGTTGAGCTCTTAATTTAGCTCTCATTCTCTCTTCTGGAGTTAAAAGATATGGTATTGACTCTTCGTAGTTTTTATGTTGTGGAGTTAATCTTGATTCAATATTAACGTCTCTACCGTCAAAATCTTGATGTGTTCTTCTCAATAACTTGTCAAAATTTGCGTCTTCATCGACATACAAGTTAATCTCGTGTCCGCCACGATTTTTTCCACCCCTTCCAATGGGACTTCCGCCTGGTGAGAATGGTGAAACTTGTCCACCGCCACCTACGCCACCAAATTGAGCTAAACGAATATTGTCAGACATATTGATTTTTTCTAATAAAAAAAAATTTTATCCTTTATCTTCTATTCAAATTAACCATTTTTGAACGTGGTAATCTTGCAATAATTTTAGAAGTCAAACATTCAAAAGACACAGCGGCTACACAGTCACAAATATCATCCTTATATCCAGACAATGCTTCTATGTAATATCTTTTGCCTTTCCATTTCTTTTGTAAAAATAAAAACTGTATTTTTGCTTCTTGAATTTCATTTAGTGGCTGGACAGTATTGTTTAAGTCAATATACGTCCCACCTGATAAGTCGTAAAAATCGATTCGATCGTCTCTAATGAGCTGAGAAAGTTCAGAATAAATTTTTTCTTTGTATTCTTTATTGAATTGCCTTTCAACTATAGGTACACCATAACTCTTGAGTTTTATAACTGAGGATTGAGAATTCCAATGATCAATAGATACTTGCTTAAATCTAAATTGTCTGTGTAGCTTGATAACATACTCCTCTACTTCTTTTTCTTGAACAGGTTGGTTTCTCGTGAGAGGATTCCAAAAATGAATATGATCAACTACAACTCTCTTTAGAGGAGTATGATCAGGTCCAATTGTGCCATACATAACTTCTGTATGAG
>JACCDW011732775.1_pt1 | contig 12009 bp, 14 predicted proteins | sample 7449781 | NCBI WGS metagenome assembly JACCDW01 (sample SAMN15323449, study PRJNA562643) | freshwater metagenome | isolation source: river surface water | place: USA:Blue River Watershed | collected 2017-08-18
GCAAGCTGAAGTCATCTGGGATACAACGATTGAGCCACCGGCTGACGTTGAGCCCGCTTTTGAGAGCGCAGTTGACCTTATTTCTAAGAATCTCGGTGCTGAGCCTATTCCGCAATGTAAGCATGGCGTTCGTATCTTGCGTGAAGGTAACGGTAAAAATAATAAGCCTTACCGTGGCTTCCTTTGTCCTGTTCCCATGAGAAACAAAGCAGAACAATGCAAGCCAATTTGGCAAGTATTAGACCAGCATGGTAAATGGAATTTCAGAGATGAAGATGCAGAAATGATAGGCGGGTGATGAGAATGTTGGTATTGGACAGGTCAATAGACGTGTGCGACAATTGTAACGAGCCATTAACTGCGGGGGCAGCTAAGCCGTGCGAATGTCGCACATGTCATGTGAGGTCTAACTGATATGTCACAAAGCAGAAAACACCGTGGCTATGCAACGCAGCGAATTGTAGCAGAATACTTACAGGCACAAGGCTGGGAGCATGCATTACCTGTTGGAGCTGGTAGAGATGGCTCTGATGTAACAGGTATCCCTAATGTTGACATTGAAATTAAAGCACGCACAAAGCTAGACCTTCCGGCTTTAATGCGTCAGCTATCAGAACGCAAAAAAGACACCGGTCTAGGGGTAGGTGTCTTGCGTCTAAATGGTCAGGGTGAGAAATCCGTTGAGCAATTCGTTGCTGTTCTCACTCTGGCTGATTTAGCTTATTTACTAAAAGCTAGTGGCTACTGACCCGATAATGCTCCATAGATGCTCAGGCTGTGGTGCTTGGGTCTATGGAATCAAAGAAAGGTGTAATACATGCCAATCTACGTATTCAAATGCGAAACCTGCAAGGTAGAGGTTGAGCAGACATTTAGCGTTTATACAAACGCAACTATCTGGTGTCAACCATGTCAGATACCAATGAGTAAACAATTCACAGCACCTGCTGTGCACTTTAAGGGTAAGGGTTGGGGCTCAGATAAATAGTGTGATGCACGTCACACAACCAACGACACGCCGAAAGGTTACGCTCAAATGATGAATAAACTTGACAAGCTCGGTATGCTTAATCGCCTTGCGCGCCTTAAAGGCAGCGCACTTCGGCGAAAAGCATTAGGGCGGGCTATTGTCATTTTGCTGTTAGCAATGACACATAGCGTTGCCGCATCAAATGCATTACAAACGCAACCAATAGATGAAAAGCCGTTTGACCGATATAACACAATGAATCTAAAACTATATTTACACAATCAGATAAATGATTGGGATGAATTTGAATGTGCTGTTCAATTAGCATATAGAGAATCAAGCTGGAGAACAGATGCAGTTAATAAGACTACTGGTGCTTATGGACTATTCCAACACATGAGTGATTATGCTAAAGAATGGGATGCGTTTAGGCAGATAGATAAACATGTAGAATATATAGACACTAGATATAGTGGCAGTTGGTGTAAAGCACTACAACATTTAGTGAGGAATGGATGGCACTAAAGCCATATAGAAGCACACCACATTGGAAGAAGCTTAGGTTGCAAGTACTAAGACGTGATGCTTACACGTGTACATATTGTGGTGATGTAGCTGACCAGGTTGACCACGTCTATCCTAAGTCTAAGGGTGGAGAAGATACGCTTGATAACTGCGTAGCTGCCTGTGCTAAATGCAATAGTGCAAAGCGTGACAAATTGGACACGGTTTTTTTAGCACAAGCGTCTACCCCCCCTGATTTGGGTTCAGTCCTCTCCCCGATTCAGACAAATCGGACAAAAACGGACAAAAACGGCAGGACTTTTGTTAAGATTGAACTAGACTCACCCTTTTCCGCATCAAATGAATCGGGGGCTACGGAGAATGGCTAAGCGCAAGGGCAGCACAAAGCCACGTTTAAGCAATGCACCATTAAAAGCCAAATCCCGCATAGATGAGGTCTTGCCGTGGCTTAAAGAGATTGGTCAAGAGCTTCTGCCGTGGCAAGAGCATGTACTACGCGACATGCTGAGCGTTGACAAAGACGGGAAATTTATTCGCAAGACAAATTTGCTTCTCATAGCCAGGCAAAACGGAAAGACGCACCTAGCACGTATACGCATCCTTGCCGGCTTGTTTTTATTTGGTGAAATGTCTATTATCGCTATGTCGTCCAACCGCGCTATGGCTCTTGACACCTTCCGCAAGGTCTGTGACATTGTTGAAACGACACCATCACTTAAAGCACAGTTAAAGCAAATCCGCGTGGCTAATGGTCAGGAATCGTTAGAGCTTTTATCGGGGGCTCGTTACGAGATAGTCGCGGCAACACGAGATGGTAGCCGTGGTAAGACCGCGGATTTGCTTTTTGTGGATGAGTTACGTGAAGTAAGTGAAGATGCTTGGACTGCGGCACGTCCTATTACTAGAGCAAGACCAAATAGTCAAATATTCTTAACCAGCAATGCCGGTGATGCGTTCTCGTCGGTGCTGAATGTGCTTAGACAGAAAGCCATTAGCTACCCGCCTAAATCGCTAGGCTTCTGGGAATACTCAGCACCAGATTTCACAGATATATGGGATAAAGACGGCTGGTATGCCGCTAATCCGGCTTTAGGCTATTTAATAGATGAAGAAACAATTGCAGAAGCTATAAGCACATCAAGCGTTGAAAGCACCAGGACAGAGGTGCTTTGCATGTGGGTATCGGCATTGAAATCACCGTTCCCATATAGAGCATTTGAGGATTTGACGGTGCAAGACCTACAAATAGTGCCAGGCGCGCCTACCATATTTGCCATAGATATTGCGGTAACGAAACGCCAGGCAAGTCTTGTGGCAGCACAGAAACGAGAAGACAACACAATTGCTGTCGGGGTTGTAGCTACATTCCACAGCGATACACAAGTGGATGAATTAAAGATTGCAGCTGAAGTCCATGAATGGGCGCGCAAGTACAGACCCCGCCTAATCTGCTACGACAAATACACTTCTATGAGCGTGGCACAGCGTTTAGCCTTATCTGGTCACAAGATTGAGGATATGTCGGGTCAGGTCTTCTACCAGGCATGCTCAGATTTGCTAGATGCCATTGTGAACCGCCGGTTAATCCATAATGGGCAAGAAAGCTTGGTTGACTCCATCAACAGCTGCGCAGCAAAGGAAACAGACGCAGGTTGGCGTATCGTTAGACGCAAATCAGCCGGTGACGTATCTGCCGCAATTGCTTTAGCTATGTGTGTCCATCAAATGTATAAGCCAGTACAGAAACCCACAATAATCGCTGTCTAGATTGTCCGTTTTGCCGTATATGTGTGGTATCCTATCTGGTAATGGGTATTTTTGATAGATTCCGTCCTCAGAAAATTGAAGCGCAAAATGCGCCACAGATTATGTCTGAGAATTGGCAAATTGCGCCACTAACAGTAGCTAATGTTTCAAGAAGTGACGCAATGAGCGTACCTTCAATTGCACGCGCAGCTTCTTTGATTAAAGGAATTGTTGCCAGCACACCACTAGAACTTTACCGTGAATCAACTGGTGAAGAATTAACACCACCAGCTTGGGTTAAGCAACCATCACCTGCGCAGCCACGTTCTGTAACAATCGCGTGGACTGTAGACTCCTTGATTTTCTACGGACAAGCATTTTGGCAAGTAACTAGCGTCAGCGAGCTTGACGGCAGACCTCTCAGCTTTGAGTGGATTCCAAACAGTCGCGTTACATTCAATACAGATTTGTATACCGAATTTGTTACTCAATATTATGTCAACGGAAACCCTGTACCAATGTCAGGTCTTGGTTCTCTCGTTACCTTCCAATCTCTAGGTGATGAAGGCGTACTTGTACGCGGTGGGCGCACTATACGTGCAGCAGTTGATTTAGAAAAGGCAACTTCAATTGCAGTAAGCACACCAATGCCGACAGGTGTGATTAAAAACACAGGCGCAGACATTTCTGAAGCAGAAGCGTTAGGAATCCTAAACGCATTTGAAAAGTCGCGTAAGAATCGCTCAACTGCTTATATGACAAGCACATTAGATTACAACGTCACACAATTCTCACCTAAAGACATGACCTACACAGAAAGCGCGCAGTTTATGTCAACACAAATTGCACGCATGATGAATGTGCCAGCATGGTATTTGTCAGCTGAAATGAATAACAGCATGACCTATGCAAATGTTATTGACGAAAGAAAACAATTTGTAGATTTGTCTTTGCGTCCTTATTACTCAGCAATAGAAGACCGTCTAAGCCTTGATGATATTACACCACGTGGAAACATCATACGTTTTGCAATAGACGACACATTTTTGCGCTCAGATGCAATGACACGTCTTAGCGTAATTGAAAAAATGCTTTCTCTTGGCTTGATTAGTACTGAGCAAGCTATGGAGATGGAAGACCTAACACCGAATGGAAACAATGTAAATGAAACTGACATTCTCTAGCGAAATTACTGCTGCTGACTCAGCACGCAGAACAATCAGCGGAAAGATTGCACCAATTGGTGAGGTCGGACATACATCCGCTGGCAAAGTTATTTTTGAGCGTGGTTCAATTCAGGTTGACGACCCAAAGAAGGTCTTGTTCCTAGAAGAACACAACGACAAAGTGAGATTAGGACGCGCTCAATCTATTGAAGCATCTGAAGATGGCTGGTACGGCACATTTAAGTTAAGTGCTAGCACAAAAGCTACAGATGCGCTTATAGAAGCAAGCGAAGGATTAAAGACAGGCATGTCCGTAGGCGTAGAGGTAATTGACTCACGACCAGCAAACGGCGTTATACATGTTCTAGCTGCAAAGCTAATTGAAGTTTCTCTTGTTTCAAATCCGGCTTTTAAGTCGGCTGAAATTAAAGAGGTTGCTGCTTCCGAAACGGAAGAAGTCAAAGAAGAAGAAACCAAACCAACAGAAAGCGAGGCTGTCGTGGAGAATACTCCAGACACCGTAGCCGTAGCACCTGAGGTTGAAGCCCCTGCGGTAGAAGCCTCAGCACCTAAGGTTACAGCTGCAACACCACGTGTTTACACACAACCACGTGTAGCACCAATGACCGGCGCACAGTATCTAGAAGCAAACATTAAGGCTGCTCTAGGTGATGACAATGCACGCCAATTGGTACGCGCAGCAGATGATTCAACAAGCACCAACACAGGTCTGACACTTCCTCAGCACCTAAACACATTCATCACCGACACCTTCACAGGTCGTCCAGCATTTGAAGCTGTAACACGTCAAGCTTTAATTGCAGAGGGAATGTCATTCACAGTTCCACGTTTGTACACAAACGCTGGTACACCAAACACAGCACCAACAGTTGCTGATACAAATGAAGGTTCAGCACCATCTGAAACCGGAATGACCTCAGCTTATGACACAGTCACGGTTGAGAAGTTCAGCGGTCTAAATCGGGTGAGCTTCGAACTCATTGACCGCAGCCAGCCCAGCTTTATGGAACTGTTGATGAGCGAGTTACGTAAAGCCTATGAAAAGGCAACTGACAATGCACTAATTGCTGCATTCACAGCTAACGGAACTGCTGCAACCGGTGTTGCTGCAACCGCAGCTGGTCTACAGAGCTTCATTTCAACTGAAGCTGCTGCTGCATACAAGGGAACTGGCGGAGATTTCGCTAACAAGCTTGTTGCATCAACTGACCAATGGGCAAGCATCATGTCTTACGTTGATGACGCAAAGCGTCCTCTATACGCTGTTGCATCACCACAATTCAACGCAGCAGGACAGGTTGTTCCAACATCCGTACGCGGAAATGTTCTAGGTACTGACCTAATCGTAGACCACAACATTTCTGTTTCAGGAATCGTTGATGAATCTGCGTTTCTTGTTGCACCAGGTTCTGTATACGTTTGGGAATCCCCAACTACAAACCTACGCGTAAATGTACTAACAAGCGGAGAAGTTGAGATTAACCTCTACGGATATTTGGCAATTTATGTTGCGAAGTCCGGTAAGGGTGTACGTCGTTTCAACCTCGCTTAATAAGTAACTAAGGTTGCCCCGCCAATTCAGCCCTGATTGGCGGGGTCAACATAAAGAAAGGAAACCATGCCAGCAACATACGTAACAGAAGCAGAACTCCGTTCTGCGCTTGGCATTGGTAATTTATACAGCTCAGCCGTTGTTGAAGATGCGTGCCAGGCTGCAGAAAACATTGTCAAAGCAAAACTTAATTTTAATCGTCAAGCTATTATTGGTCATAGCAATGAAGCCACAACTGGCAAGTCTTATTTTTCCTTACCACATAACTTTTATGTAGGTCAGGTTGTTTTAATTGAAGGTGCTGGTTCTAAGCACAACGGTAATAAAACAATTACTGCAACTTCTGAATACACAATAACTTATGCCATAACTGGCAACAACAACACACCTACGCCATATCACGAGATTGTGCCTTATGGCTATGCTTATGGTGACACTTACACAGATTATGCGTTATTAGATGAAGTGCGTGAAGCCTCTCTAATGATTGCAGTTGATATATGGCAAGCACGCCAAACATCCAATGCTGGTGGCATTTCCCCTGATTTTCAGCCGTCGCCTTACCGCATGGGAAATACTTTAATGGCAAGAGTGCGCGGGCTATTAGCTGACCATCTAGCACCGGGCGGTCAAGTAGGGTGAGCGCAATAACCACCCTGCGGGGAACAATCGCGGCTGCGCTAGCTGACAATGCGAGCTGGCAGGTCTTTAGTTTTCCCCCTGCTTCTCCGTTGGCTAATTCAATTGTTATACAACCTAGTGACCCATACATTGAGCCATCCAACGACCATTACAAGACAGTTAAGCCTAAGGTTAATTTCAAACTTATTGTGCTTGCACCAATGTTTGATAACCAGGGCAACCTAACCAACATTGAAGACTTTTATCTAAACATAATAAACAAGCTAGAAGCATCTTCCATTGCCTACACCATTGGAAACTTCAGCGCACCAGCAGTCTTGACCGGAACAGTAGGCGACCTACTGTCTGGTGAAGTACAAATCAGCGTTCTCTCAGATTGGAGCTAAAAATGGCTGATGTTGAAAAAGAGCGTGAGGCTTTTCTAATCAAAATTGGTCAGATTAAGCCCACAGAAGAAAAAGCAAAACCTATAGCAAAGAAAGATGAGGAATAGTCCAAATGGCTGTTTTCTTGAATAACAAAGTAGGTTTGAAAATCAACAACGTTGATTTGTCAGACCACGTAACTTCTATCACCCTTAACCAGGCTTTTGATGAGCTTGAAGTTACAGCTATGGGTGATACTTCACACAAATTTGTTAAGGGTTTAGAATCCGCAACAATTACTGTGTCATTCCTAAACGACCAGGCATCTGCAAATGTTCTTGCAACTTTGTCAGCTGCTTATGGTACAACCGTTGCTTGGAAAGCAATCAACGACAAAGTAGCATCCGTTTCAGCGACAAACCAGCTTTACAGCGGTGACATTTTGGTAAACAACCTAACACCTATCAACGGTGGCGTAGGCGACCTATCAACAATGGACATTACATTTACTGTAAACTCTGGCGTTACTGTCGCATCAACCGGCACGTTCTAATTTAGAAAAGGGGCATCATGGCAAGAATAAAAGTAACTAGGGCAGATGGCACAGAGTCAACTCACGAGCTGACACCAGCCATTGAATATGCTTTTGAGCAATACGCTAAGAAAGGCTTTTTCAAGGCTTTCCGCGAAGACCAGAAGCAATCAGACATTTATTGGCTTGCCTGGGAATGTCTGCGCAGGGCTGGCGCACCAGATGTGAAACCATTTGGCGAAGCGTTCTTAGAAACCTTAAAAGCTGTTGAGGTTCTGGACGACGACCCAAATGGCTAGCGCGTGATACCTGGACGTACAGAATAGCTGAGCTTTCTGTCCATCTGGGTATCGCGCCTAGCGAATTTATTAACATGGACTCATCTATGTTAAAAGCCATTTATGAGGTACTAAGGAAACAGGCGGAAGACCAAAAGAATGCCAGTCGTGGTAAGCGGTATCCCAGAGCTTAAAAGAGCTTTGAAGAAATTTGCGCCTGATTTGCGCAAAGAAATGGATGATGAAATCCGCGTTGCCTTAAAAGAAGTTATTACAGATGCAAAGGCCAAAGTGCCAGGAAGCCCGCCAGGAAACCTTTATAACTGGGAAGGCAAAGGCAGAGAGCCATTAACCAGAACTGGCAAGTTGCGAGCGTTTCCAGTTTATGACCCACAACTCATACGCCGTGGTTTGACTTATTCTATTGGTCAACAAAAGAGAAACAGACAAGGCTTTGCCGGCATGTTCTCGTTGTTTAACAAAGATGCAGCCGGCTCTATTATTGAATTAGCAGGACGCGTTCATCCACAAGGACGTAAGCAAAAAGCCAACCGTGCTTACGGTGAATCATCAAAAGACATTGGACAATCTAATAACCCAGATGCGGGCAGAATCTTTACGCTTGCAATGAATGATTTGCCATTAAAGCAATATGACAAGTTTCAGCGTAATCGTGGTCGTTTACTTTATGCCGCTTATGCAGAGAATCAAGGCAAGGCGTTAGATGCTGTAATGCGTGCTATTGACAAAGCTGCAAAGGCTCTAAATGCCAGAACTAAACAGAATAGGATGGCAGCGTAATGGCACAAGTCCGCATAGATATTGCTTCTGAGTTCAAGGACAAAGGATTTAAGAAGGCAGATAAAGCTGCTAGTGCATTAGATAGACAGTTCAAGAATCTAGGGCGCACATTCCTTGCCGTATTTAGCACACGCCAAATTATTGCATTTGGTAGAGCTTCTGTTAAAGCATTTGAGCAGGATGAACTAGCAGCGCGTAGATTAACTACAACTCTTAACAACCTTAACTTAGGATTTGAAGACCCTAGAGTTAGGTCATTTATATCTAGCATTGAAAGACAGACTGGCATTTTAGATGATGAGTTACGTCCTGCAATGCAAGCGTTTCTTACTACAACTGGCTCTGTCACTAAAGCACAAGAACTACTTAACATGGCAATTGAAGTTAGCCGTGGTTCTTCTGAATCCTTAACTACAGTTGCAAATGATTTATCTAAAGCCTATGTTGGAAACACCAAAGGATTGGCTAAATACAATCTAGGTCTTACAAAGACTGAATTACAACAAAAGGGTTTTGCTGAGTTACAAGTCTTAATTAACAAGCAGTTTAGCGGTCAGAACGCTGCTTACCTTGATACTTATGCCGGCAGAATTAGCGTACTTGGTGTGGCGTTTGCCAATATGCAAGAAGATATTGGTGAAGGCTTAGTTGACGCATTTACCATTTTGGCTGGCAAAAACGGTATACCTGGTGCTGTTACAGCAATGGAAGATTTTAGCGACCAAATATCTAACGTAATCCGTGGCACAGCGGTCATGATTTCATACTTGGAGAAAATACCAGGTATGGGCAATTTTAAGATATTTGACGTAGGAAACATTCCGGTTGTTGGTACTTATCTAAAGCTGCTTGAAAATATGGGCAAGAAAGACAAGAACAAGCCACAGCCATTTACTACGCCAATGACCATTAGCGGTCAAACAGACTTTTACAAGCAAATTGAACGTGACCGCAAAAAGGCTGACAGAGATGCTATTAAGCGTCAAAAAGAATTAATTGCATTACAGAAGAAGCAATTAGAAGAACAAAAGAAGCGTGAACGTCTAGCAGCGGCAGAACGTCGCGCTAACACAATCTTTGATTTACAAAACATTCAGATTGTTGCTGCTTTGCAAGGCAAGGTAGATGGTGAAGAACGTCTACGCTTGACTGCTTTATTGGCTTTACAAACCCAGAATTACCTTGCAGCTGAAAAACTTGCTGATTTGGTTATCCGCTTGCAAGCACCTGCCCTGAATAATCTTGGTGTGATTATGGAAGCTGGCGACAGCATTGACAAGATGATTATTAAACTTATCACCAGTCAAGCCAAATTAGCCGGTTTACAACTCTTGGCTGAGGATTTCCCAATCCCAGAGGACATATTCCAGGAATGGGAAGACTCATTAGATGAAGTCTTAAAGAAACTTTTGGAAATGCTTGCTTTGCTTGACGAAATTGACAACAAGAAAAAGAAGACCGGATTTTATGCATTAGACAAACTGGGCTTTTCTAGCCTAGAGTCCTATCAGAATTACCGACAAGGCGAACGGGCATCTATTGTTAACAGCTCAGCTGTAGGCTCAGGCATGACTGCCACCAACACAAGCTTTATTCCTAGCGTTACAAATAATGGCGGTGCAACCGTTGTTGTGAATGTGGCTGGCAATGTAACCAGCGAGCGTGACTTAGTAACCGTAATCACAGACCAGATTTACCAGCAGCAGAAGTCTGGTAAACAGATAACCTATAGCTCACTCACGGTATGACAGCACCAGTAATAGGCGCAATCGTTGATTTCTCGCCTGGAATTAACGTTATGGTTAATCCGCTAACCCTTGATGACCCATTTTTAGGACAATTAGGCGTAGGCGCATTAGCACTATCTTCTGCCAATTATGTAGACATTTCCAGTCTTATAAAAGAAGCGCATATTAGACGTGGGCGCAGCCGTGTCGTATCTAAGTTTGAAGCCGGAACTGCAACCCTTGACATTTACGACCAAAACGGTGACTGGAATCCTGAGAATCCTGCCAGTCCTTATTATGGCGATTTAATTCCATTACGTAAGCTGCAAATCTATGCAGACTACAATGGCAGCCGTTATTACCTTTTCACAGGCTTCATAACAAGATATGTGACCAACTTCAGCATAGGCACAGATGAAGTGAGCCGCGTCACATTTGAATGTACGGATGCTTTCCGTCTGTTCAATGGTGCTGAGATTACAACGGTGACAGGTGCGCCAGCTGGTCAATACTCAGGTGACCGCATTGCAGCCATATTAGATGAGCTTGATTACCCACAAAGCCTACGAGATATAGAGCAGGGTGATACAACCTTACAAGCCGACCCAGGTACGTCTAGAAACGCTTTAACGGCTTTCAGGACGGTTGAAGACAGCGAGCTAGGGGGATTCTTCCTAGATGCCGAAGGAAGGGCTACATTCCTCTCTAGAACGACAATAACGCAGTCTTTAGGGTCTACCCTTTATAACTTCTCAGACACAGGCTCAGGCATTGCTTTCCAGGCTGCTCAGGTTAACTATGATGCCGACATACTTACCAATGACGTGACTGTAACCAGAGTTGGTGGCAGTCCTCAAAACGTCTTTAACCAATCCTCAATTGACACCTATTTCACACACTCAGGCACTAGAGATGGCGTACTTGTCCAGGATGATGCCACAGCTTTAAACATGGCTCAAAGCATCCTAGCGACACGCTCAGACGTAGAACTACGCATTGACTCTATTCAGCTAAATCTTGAAGACGGTTCTGATACTGCTCGCTGTACAGCCGGCTTGAACGTAGAACTACTGGATGCAGTACAGGTTACAAAGGCTATGCCTGGTAACACGACAACCACACAGACCTTGCTTGTACAGGGTCTAAACCATGATTTTACAAACAGAACGATTGTCACCACGGTTTACACAGGAGAAAGCCTGGTCACAGGCTTCCTGTTAAATAGTGCAACACAGGGTATAATTGGCACGAACGTGCTGAGCTACTAAAGGAGAAATATGGCGGGCGCAGGTTATAAGCTGTTTAACACCGGAGATGTGCTTACAGCTCAGCAGGTAAATGAGTATTTACAGCAACAGACAGTTATGGTATTTGCCAGTTCAACAGCGCGTACTACTGCACTATCTGGCGTACTAGCAGAGGGAATGATGTCCTATTTACAGGACACAAACTCTGTAGAAGTTTACAACGGTTCTGCATGGGTTGGCGTAGCAAGTGACCAAATTCCATTAACAACTAAAGGTGATTTGCTTACTTATTCAACAACTGATACCCGTTTACCAGTCGGCACAAATGGACAGGTATTACAAGCCGACAGCACAACTGCCACAGGGTTAAAGTGGGCTGATTCTTCTAGCGGTTCTTTAACTCTTCTCAGCACCACCACTCTTTCGGGCACATCAAC
>JACCDW011561608.1_pt1 | contig 12007 bp, 6 predicted proteins | sample 7449781 | NCBI WGS metagenome assembly JACCDW01 (sample SAMN15323449, study PRJNA562643) | freshwater metagenome | isolation source: river surface water | place: USA:Blue River Watershed | collected 2017-08-18
GTTGCTGATAAAACAGAAGACCCTGTTGCTGGACTAGTGGCAGGAAGAGTATAAGTAGTATTGCCAGATGCAGAACTTACAAATGATGTGTAGTTTGCACCATTAAATAACTGCAATCTACCACCCAAACTTAGTGATAAACCAATACCAACTCCACCTGAAACAACTAATGAGCCTGTTGAGGAAGATGTTGAATTCACTCCATTAGTAAGAGCAATTCCTGGCAATGTCATAAGTCCAGAAAATGGATTTATCACAAAAGAGTTTATTGTTGATAAACCTAATCCTGAACCGTTGTCAGTATTTACAGCGGTTATAAAAAATGATTGATTAAGATTTGTAGGTGACACTGCAACTGAGGATGCTGCAGACGGTGGAACAGGTTGCCAAGATGGCGCAGTTGATAAACCATTAGATGTTAAGACATAGTTTATAGGACCAGAGGGCAATTTTCCAACAGAATTAGCAGTTGAAGCAAATAATATATCTCCAACTGTATACGAAGTAAAACCTGTACCGCCATAAGTTGTTCCTAAAGCTCCAGAAACTTGGGTGGTTAAGTCTAAGGAATTGTATGACACCCAAGATGTGCCATTCCATCTCCAAACGTATCCGTTTTCTGTATACAAGGTTCCTACTGTAGGAGAGCCTGGAAAATTTAACTTTGCCATTTAACTTTTCACCACCTAATAACCTAAAGCTGTTTTCAAAATTGATGTGTAATTGTTAACTACGCTTACCAACTGCCCGTGAGTAACTGCTACACCAGATGCTCTGCTAAGCAACGAATAAATTGCCACAACATTCTTTACACTTGCTCCAGATGTATACATCCATGCCCCTGCATAGTCTGTGCTTATTGGTACACTCATTGTGCTTATACCACCAAACACTGACGACCAATTCGTATGTCCTAGCAATAAAAATAAACTACAAATTGATGGATCTCCAGCACCAGAAATTTGTCTATACCAAGCATATGTTGTAAATCCATTTATAATACTTCCATTATAAACATATGATGAACCTATAGAGCCACTAGAACCGTCTGCACCAGCATTTCCTCCAACTTGCCACCCGATGCCTTGACCAGTACCACTCCTCGTGCCTATGACAGTTAAAGGATGGGCTATAGTTGTAGTAGCAGTAGAGCCTTGTGCTTGTTGAGAATATCCAATAGATGCAAAGTAAAAATCTGTGTCTGTAACTGAACTACCTGTAGCAGAATACATGATTGAAAATGGAAAAGAAACTCGTGTTGTTCCGTTTGATGTATAACCCGCTCCTGACCTAAGCCAGGGCGTAGTAAAATTTCCATAGTCATACATATCGCCGCCACCGTCAAGAATACTAAAAGCATCACCATCTAAATTGTATGGATAAAAGCCCAAATTTCTTAATTGGCTTACATTTGATCTCAATCCTGAGATCATAGTATTGACAAGTAAATAAGGAGCTTCTAATCTTCTTGAACCATGAAGTCCTGCTCTTGCAAAACCAAAAGGCATTATGAATACCCCGTTGTCAAAGCAGCAAGATATGTCGAACCTGTATAGAACATATTGATTACATCTATAGCATTTGCAGTTGAACTGATAGTCTTGTTACCTGCAGCGTACTTGATATTTGTATTAGAGGTCATTCCCCATCCACCAACAGCATCTTGAGAAATAACTAATGTTAAACTTGCACCTGTCGGCATATTTGTTGGTAATCCTAACCAGCAGTTACCCGTAATAGTGTAGGTTTGAACACTTCCATTATTCCAGTTTGCAAAAATTGTTGCACCAGCGCCAACATTTCCACCTGAATAAACTTTTTCGATAAATCCTGAATCTGTTCTTATGCTATTACCAAAAACAGTTCCACCGACTCCTACACTTCCAGTCACAACTAAAGCACCAGTTGATGTACTTGTAGAAGCAGAATTATGAGTTATTGTGACTCTTGAAATTGATGTATCATTAGTAAATGAAGCATCTCCAACTACCGTATGACCAGATGCAGCATAATAAGCCATTTGGTAAATAGTACCAGCGCCTAAACTAGGCAAAGTTATATACTGACCACTGCCCCATCTTTGAGATGCATCGACCCATTGCCCTTCATTTTGCCCGTCATCATAATAAATTTTAAGATTACCCTCTTCGTCGTGCCATAAAAGATCGCCTTGCAATGCACCTACAGGATAAGAAGATGTAATAGCTACTGCACTTCTAAGTTTGACATTATTGCTTTCATAGGTTATTGAAATACCAGTCCCAATCAATCCTAAAGTATTTCCTAAACCTACTGTCGTACTACCAAACCCAATAAAAGTGGTCTGCAAACTGGCTGTTGGAATTAGCCCCCAAGTAACACCTGTTCCTTGGGAAGAGTCAGCAAGTAATGCATAATTATTTGCACCTATTTGCAATCTTAATAAAGTAGATCCTGTACCAACTAAAATATCACCCGTGGCATATGTTGAGTAACCAGTACCTCCAGAACTATGCCCAATTGCAACTTGTGATACTAGTCCGTTGGTAAATGTCTTAATACCAGCAAAAGATTGTGCTAAAGTTGAAACTAAGCCTGTTGAAGCAGTCCCTGCTATTGGGATATTAAAAGTGTGTACTGAACCCGAAGAAGATATAGTGAAACCAGCTCCAGACGTACCTACAGCAAATGTTTGAGTAGTTGGAGTGAGTCCATTCAATGTCACGACTGGCAGAGGATTCCAGCTCATTACTCCAGCAGATGTGGATACTAAATAAGATGTGCCTGTTGCTGGTGAAGTAGCAGGTAATGTATAAACTGTATTTGCTGTGGCAGATGAAACAAAAGATGTGAAATTTGCAGCATTAAATAACTGCAACCTTCCTCCGATGCTTATAGATTGCCCTATACCAACACTGCCAACTACAGTTAGTGCACCTGTCGATGTACTTCCAGAGGCTGTTGTTGATGTTACTGCAATTCCAGATGCAGAAAGTATATCGGTCGATGGATTATAAACTAAAGCTGGCTCAGTAGATAATGCTACTCCACTACCCGTAACTGTTGGGCTAAATATGATGTAATGTGTTGCATTTGTAGTAGCAGAATTGACATTTATGTTTTGAGCAGTTATAGCAGAACCACTAGTGACAGCAGCTGCCCACTTTACACCACCAGGAACTGTGTTGTCAGCTGTCAATACAAAATTATTGGAACCTAAAGGTACTTTAATTAATGATGAACCAGCACCAGCTAAAATATCTCCAGTGCTGTATGTTGAAAAACCTGTACCGCCATAAAATGATGTAATGGCAGTAGCTGCCCACGTACCAGAAGTAATTATGCCTGCTGTTTGTATTGATGAAAATATAACACCAGTATTTAAACGTGTGCTGGACAGGACTTCAACATTGTTTATTTTATAAACATTTCCAGATGCAACATTGAAACTTTCTGATGATGACCAACCTACTCCTGAATACCAATTTATAGATTTGTCAGTTGCACCTTTAAGTGTTATTCCTCCTCCTTGAGCAGTTAAGTCAGAAGGCGAACCAACAGTTCCCATTTCAATATTTTTATCAGAGACAGTAAGGGTTGTTGAATTAATGGTTGTAAATGTGCCTTGAACATTCAGGTCTCCTTGAATGTTCAAAGAACCTCCGATGCCTACACCCCCAGTGACTACTAATGCCCCAGAAGTGTAAGAGCTAGAAGCTGTACTATCTGTAATATTTACAACATTTGTAAATGTCTTGATACCCGCAAAATTCTGTGATTGAGTTGAAACTAAACCAGTAGAAGCAGACCCTGCGATGGGAATATTTAAAGTATGAGTACTTCCTGAAGATGAAAAGGACGGAACATCACCATTGTATCCAAAAGAAAAATATTGGATAGTGTCTGTCAAGCCATTAAGAGTTGTTATTCCTGTTGATGCCGTAGGTGACCAAGTTAAGCCTGTAGCAGAACTAGAAGATGCAGTTAAGACTAAGTTGTTAGAACCAACAGACAATTTTATGAAAGTGTTGCCTGCACCTACTAAAATATCACCTTTTGTGTAAGAATTATATCCAGTTCCACCATAAAGCCCAGTTACTAATGAACCAGCCCAAGTTCCTGAAGTTATAACGCTATTATTTAAAACTACTCCAGATATAGAGTTTGCATATGATGAAGACGTGAAAAGAGTTTGCCCTATTCCAACACCACCTAAAACAGTGAGTGCTCCAGATGACGAACTTGTAGATGCAGTTGTATTTGTAATAGAAAGACCATTTACGAATACTGCACTTGTACTTTTGGGAAATAAATATTTTGAATTCCAGTTTCCGGTAGGAAAACCTGAGTTATCATATACACCAAAGTCTACAAGTGTAGTACCTGCGTTTGTATCACCGACAATTCTCAGAGAAGCATTTAATGCATCTAATGACAATCCAGAGTTTAATGTGCTCCAAGTTGTAAGAATTTGTCCACCATTTCCAACACCAGAAATTGATATTGCAGAATTACCATTTCCAACAAATGTTATATTACTGAAAGATAATTTTGTTGTGATAGGATTGTAACTTACATCAGAGTTTGTAACTAACGTGCCAGATGAAGGATACGTTGCTAAACTGTATTGTAAGCCATAATCAACAGTACCAGAACCTGAACCTCCTCCAGCTGAAGCAACCATAGGGACCCAAGTCATTTGTCCAGTAGTATCGGATTGTAAAACTGAAGTACCTATAGAAGGGTATTGACTTGGAAGTGTGTATATTGTGTCTGAAGATGCAGAAGACTTAAGGGCAGTATAATTTGAACCATTTTGCAATAAAAGACTACCACTCAAAGAAAGAGTTCTGCCAATACTAGCTCCTCCTTTAATAATAACAGCACCAGAGTTAAGAGCTCCATCACTTGTACTTACAACATACAAAGAATTTGCACTGATACCAATCCCTGGTCCTATTTTAAAGTCAATTTTATTTGCCATTTTATGCCCTAATTGCCAAGCAACTTATGTTATAAGTTGTGTTACTCAAAGTTGGTGTGACTAAAAGTCTAAAGTTTCCTCCACTTAAATCTGCATCGAATGTGCTTGCAATACCTGCTGTGTCAACTGAAGCAAATTGAGTAATGAAAGCAGAGCTGCCATTATGAATTGCTACAATTTCATCAATTTGGTAACTAGAAGGGCTTGAAGTTTGAACCCAAATTTTAGCACTTCTGTAAGATGAAGAAGAAAATGTAAATGCTACTTGATTAGCTGTAGTTGATGAAGCCGTAAAAATGCCTGCTTGTAATGAGTTAAAGTTTGAAATATTAAAGGAATTAGCATAAATATCTCCGCTTACTCCAAGTCCACCATTTATTACTAAAGCACCAGATGTTGTACTTGTTGAATTAGTAGTATTTGTGATATTAATTTGCTGTGTTAAGTCAACTCCACTACCTAAATTAATTTCAGTCCATTGAGAAGATGTACCGTCCGCATAATAAATTAATAATCCGCCATCTAGTGAGTTGTACCAAAGGTCAGCTGATTTAGGAGAGGCAGGTGCAGTATCAGATACTGTGACTGCACTTACAGAAGTCCATCCTAATCCTGATGGCCTTGAAGCATCTGCTCCTAGTACATATCCATCAGTGCCTGCTGGAAGCTTTATGAATGTCCCGCCAGCTCCAACTAAAAGATCACCCTTAGTATATGTTGTGTATCCTGTACCTCCATATGATGCCGGAATGATGCCTTTAGGACCAACATATCTATAACCAACGATTCTGAATGGTCCAATAGCAGAAACACCTGTACCATATGATGTTACATTGTTATTGAATATTAAAATTCCAGTTTGGTAGTCAAAAAGCCAGTTTGATGAATCTGATTTTGTAATTAAGTTACTGTCTTTGTCGTAAACTTTAATTTCATATCCAGCGCCTGCAACTGTACCGAATCCATCATATTTATCAGAAATCCAATCGCCTAATCTTTGTCCTTCCGATAAAGCACTTCCATCATTAGCAGCGGTAGTATTTCCATATCCAGTAGTTGCAAACCAGGTTAAGTTGTTTGGGACAGAAGTGTCAACTACTAATGTTTGACCAATAGCTCCAGTGTAATATAAAACATCTGTTGAAGCTCCTGGTGGTGTCCCTGGTATGAGGCCTGTTTTGACATCAGGCAAGTAAAGTTCAAGTGTTGAGGCGCCTTTTTCTTCTGGCAAACCTTTACCAGTGCTTGTAGTAACTCTTTTGTTAGAAAGCTTTTTAAAACTTGTATCTGTTTGTGTCCAGGGCATTTTATGAACTCGTTACGCTTGTAATACTGTAAGTATTATTTCTGAAAATAAAAATTGCTCTATATCTTCCAGAGTTTCCAGCACCACTTACACCTGTGCTATAGACACCAAAAGACCAAGATATTCCGCTTCCTGAAGTTGCAACTTTTGCAGATATTGCTTGATTTCTCGCAGAACCATCATTTGCATTAGATCCTTGAAGTACTCCCAAATCAAAATATTTATTATCACCCTCAAGATATAAAAGAAGATTTACACTGCCGGAACCATACGCTGAAATATTTGATGCTGTAAATCCGCCTAATGACAGTTGACCAGTGCTTGCTGATGTTTTGTAAAAATATCTCTGATATTCTTGATCGCCTGTAAATGAGTGAGAACCACCCCATTCAGTGTCATAATCCGCAGCAGTTGGGTATTGCAAAGTCCCAGATCTTACTTGAGCATTTCCATTTGCTAAATCAATTGTAGATGTAAATCCTATGCCAGTATCTATCACAAGTCTTCTTGCCTCATCTTGGAATCCTTCGTAAGTATCTGTGGATACAGTTCCATAAGTGTTTATAGCTCTTGCAATTGTCGCTTGACTCGAACCTGTGCTTCCGTGAGCTTTATATAATGTAACTGTGAGATACTTATTGAAAGATGAAGCACTAGCTGAATTCAAACTTACTCTAACATGATTTGATCCTGATTTATCTAGTTCATCAGAATATAGAGGAGGACTTGCAGGCAATCCAGTTGTTGTTACTAATCCTGTAGCAGAAATTGCATATACTTGAGTGACATTGTAGCAGGAACTATATATGCCAGCAGCTCCCTTGAAATATACACTAAAGCCTGTTCCAGTTGTGTAATAGCCAATGCCAGAAAGCCATTTAAGAGTTTGGCTATAAGTTGATGCAGTAGCTGCTTGAGAAAAACTTGGTGATTTGCCACTTGACCAAGCGTCATACCAAATATTATATGTATCTGTAGACTGTGATTCTGTAGTATGAGATATAGATAGTCCTTGATACCCAGCATGAGAAGGAGTGTATGTGCTTATCCTCGCATTGGCTTTTGTCCAAATACTATTGTAAACATCTAAAGCTGTCAAAACTAAATTATTGTTTGTAGTATTTACAGCATAATTTACAGTCATATCTATTTGACCATATGTTGCACCTGAAGCAGCCAAATAGTTTTCTATGTTGAATTTTAAGATACCGTATGTTGATGTTGTAAGGGTTCCAGCGTAAAATCTTGTTGATGTATTTGCAGTATTTAAGGTGTGGCTTCCAGATATAAAATATCTAGTAATCGTATCTCCGGTTCCAAACCCTGCTTGATACCATTGAGTGCCCAATCCACCAGCAATTTTTACCGTATAGTAGCTAGGCACTGATGAAGCTTGCAAGCTTGTTCCTGTAAGTGTACTTGGTTTTGCAGGAGCTATTAAAGCAAGAAGTTCATTTACATCATCAAAAGCATTTGAGATTGTAGTGGATGATGTCCATTCATTGAAAAAACCATCAGTATATAATCCGTCAGTTGGTGTCCCAATGACTGTAGTACCAGCTGAAGCTGCTGCTTTCCAAGTTAGACCTGTGGATGAAGTACTATCAGCTGTCAGGATATAATTGTCACTTCCTACAGCAAATTTTGAAAGTGTATTGCCAGTCCCGACTAATATATCACCAGTTGTATATGTACTTTGTCCTGTCCCTCCATAAAAAGAAGTAATTGGAGTGCCAGCCCATATTCCAGAAGTGATTACTGCGTTATTAAATACTACACCAGAAATGCTAGATGCTGAATTTACAAATAAGCTTCCACCTATTCCAACACCTCCACTTGCAGTAAATGAACCTGTAGAAGTGGAGGTACTTGAAGTTGAATCGGTGACGCTTAATGCAGATGTAAATGTTTTTGCACCAGCAAAACTTTGTGCTAGTGTCGATACTAAACCTGTTGCACCTGTGCCTGCTATTGGAATATTAAAAGTGTGTGTTGAACCAGAAGAAGATATATTAAAACCAGTTCCGCTTGTTCCAGTAGCGAGATATTGTAAGCCTGCATTTAGGCCATTTAAAGTTGTTAACCCTGTTGCAGAAGTTGGTTTCCAAGATACTAAAAATGGCGCAGTATTATCAACTGTTAAGACATATCCATCTGAACCAATAGGGAATGCAAACATCGAAGTGCCTGCACCAACAAGCAGATCGCCTAAGTTATAAGATGTATTGCCAGTACCACCACTCGGCACACCAAGAACATAAAATGTTTTCCAGCTTGTGCCATCATATCGCCAAGATTTACCATTAGAAGTAAATATTTGATTTAATATTGGTGATGATGGGAAATTAAGTGCTGCCATTATTTATTCACAAAAAGGGAAAGTCTATTAAAATATTCTACGTTTTTCATATAAAGTATTTCTTTATGAGTATGCCAAATCCAAATCGCAAAGATAACTAGTGCCATCGTAATAAATTTTAATCATATCTATGGCGTTTGCAGATGTTGAAAGTGTTTTATTGCCACCCTTAAACTTCAAGGATGCATTTGGTGTCATTAGTTGATTGCCTGAAGCATTTTGTCTAATAACTAATTTTAAACTTGCTCCACTCTGCATATTTGTCGGTACATTTAAAGTTAGATTTCCATTCAAAGTCATTTTTTGTATACTTCCATTATTCCAATTGGGAGTAATAGAACCTGAGGTAGTACCATAATCATATACAGTTTCTAAATAACCATACGATGCTGTAAAATATGATGCTGAAATAATTGTAGATGAACCTGTTGCACCTTGACTGGGTGCGTTCCCTACTTCAACCCATTGATCTGAATCTCCGTCAGTGTAATAAACACTTAATGATCCATCTTCAGAATTCCACCACAAATCTCCTAAATAAGCTGGAGTAGGCGCAGATGAAGAAACAATGGCGCTTGAAAGAAATGTCCAACCTAAACCAGCTGGCAAACTAGAGTTTGCCTTGATAACATAAGAATTATTACCAACTGGAAGCTTGAAGAAAGTATCTCCCAACCCAACAAGAAAATCACCTTTTGTAAAAGTTGAGTAACCAGTGCCACCATATTTTGCTTGCAAGGGATTATCAGGAAGATACAATGTTCCATAAATAGTTGCCCCTGCGCTAGAAACAATTCCATCTGAAAAAGTTTTTGTACCAGCTATGATTTGAGGTAAGCCAGTAATTAAGCCAGTTTTACCAGAACCAGCGATTGGAATATTGAATGTATGAGTATCACCGACTGAGCTAATATTGAAATTTGAACCAGAAGTTCCAACGTTGAAGTATTGCGTATATCCAATTAGTCCATTTATAGATGTTATTCCATAAATATTTTGTATAGGGTCAATACCACCAACAAAACTATTTACTTCCACCCATTGGCTTGAATCTCCATCATTATAATAAATATTCAAACCACCAACATCAGAATCAAACCACAAATCACCAATAGTAGCTGTGTAAGGCGGAGGATCAGTGCTGATATAAACACTATTTCCTGTTCCTCCACCTGATCCACCAGTAGCTGTAAATATTAACTGTCCGGCAGCATACGAAATCCCAATCCCCTGACCAGCTACTAAACTATGCCACTCAACATCTCCACCACAGTTTGAGACAGATAGTACTTGATTTGGAGTTCCTAATGGTAATCTTGCCCAAGCAGTGCCGTCAAAATGAAGAATATCTCCTTGGACTTCATAAGCAATTGTCAGCTTACTTGCATCAAATGTTTGGCTTGCTGCGAATGTTATAGGGTTTGAATATGTATGACTTCCTGTCCAACTGAAATTGTAAGCTTGATTTACAGAGACGCTACCGTATGATGTAATTGGATTGGAAGATAAAGAAATTCCAGTGCCAGCTGTAATGCTTGTAATTCCAGAGCCAACTGCAACCCAAGAGCTCCCATTATATAAATCTAATTTATTTGTGTCAGTGTTATAATAAACTTGACCTGCTGTACCTGCTGTAACTCTTGTTGTTAGATTCGCAAATCTTAGGAACTGACTTCCCATAGATATTGCTGCAGTTGGAGTGTTACCTCCATCTAAGCGTAAATATCTATTATCAGCAAATGACTGAGTTATTCCTGATGTACCTGTAGAAGCTATTTCATTCCAAGTAGTACCATCATATACTTTTAAAACGTTATATGATGTATTGAAATATAAAGCACCACTTACACCAGTACCAGGATCACTAGGACCTGAACCGACTGCAAGACCATACTTTCCTGCATCTGGTTGAAATATTATATTAGACGGGACAATATCTCCTGATTTTTTGATGTAAAAATCAGGAGTGACAGAAAATGTAAATACTCCACTATTTATATTTAAGGTAAGTCCAGTATCTGGATTGACCTTAAAAGATAAATCACCTCTTAAAGTATTAAGAGATGTTACTACATTAGATCTTTGAAGAGAACCAACTATTAGTCTTGGGGGTACTATATAAAAATCAGACATTTGTTAGTAAAAAAAGTTGAATCATAACGTATTGACTGTAAGCAATTTTACAGTTATTAGGCGATATAAATATTATTCATTACAAGGCATCCATTATCTTTTATGAAAGGAGTATAAAGGAAGTTATCTCTGCCACATTGAAAGAAAAAAATTATAAATCGGTTTGGTTTCTAAGATGATGAAATCACTTAAGGAGTTTGTATAATGCCAACTTATCCATCTTCACTATTATTGGGAGTTGCACCAGGAACAAGATCTGTTAATAACTATACTAATAGATTTGAATTTAGATTTGATAATGAACCTACTGCAGTGTCAGCTGCAGGGTTTGCTGTTTCAGCTGGTACTGGTGATACTTTATCTTTTTCACCAGTATATTCCAACGGAGTCTTAACAGCTTCAACTGCTGGAACGATTGTAGTTGATGGAACTACATTTGCTCAAGCATCAACATCTATGACAATTCTTGTCAAAGATCAATCAAGTGCAATTCAAAATGGTATATACCAAGTTTCCTCAACTGGTGGCACAGCTACTTCTTATGTTTTAACAAGAGACACAAGATTTGACGAAGATGCTGAAGTAAAAAGAAACACAATCTTTTCAGTATCTCTCGGTACTGTAAACGCAAACACAAAATGGTATATCAGTTCAAATGAACCTATGGTCATTGGAACTTCAAGCATTACATTTGCTTCTTTAGGCACTTCAGTTTTATATCCAAGTGCTGCAAAATATCCTACTGACGTTAATGTAGGTACAGCTGAAAGAACAAGTGCCACGATGTTTGTCGAAGATTTTAGATCAATGTTAAATACAATGCAATACGACCTTTCTGGTTTAGAAACATCATTTGCAAGTGTAAGTACTGAAGGTCTCAAATGGATGGCATCTTCCAATATTAATACATTGCAAAATGTTTACAGAAAATTCAAAAAATTAAGCCTAGAAGTTTCTAGATTGAAAGCTGATATTGACAGAATGAACACTGTCGGATTCTCTGCTACATTCCCTGGTATGGGACTTACATCTGTATATCCATCAGGAAAGAATAGATTGACTAATACAGCTGGCGGTTATTAAGAAGGAAATTTTTAGAGCGACACTAAATAGATTTAATGAAAACAAAAAATATGTTTTTTAGTTTTGTTTCTTCGAAGAAAATGATAAGGTATAAGGAGTACTAATATGCCAACATATCCATCAAGTTTATACAAAGGTACAGCAAGATCAGCCAATGGTACTA
>JACCDW010622453.1_pt1 | contig 12006 bp, 9 predicted proteins | sample 7449781 | NCBI WGS metagenome assembly JACCDW01 (sample SAMN15323449, study PRJNA562643) | freshwater metagenome | isolation source: river surface water | place: USA:Blue River Watershed | collected 2017-08-18
AAGATGGCGCACTCGAACAGCATCGAGCTGTTGCCGATGCGCCCGCAACGCAGGCCCACGTCCAGGCGTTCGTCCATGCGAGCTGAAGCGAAGTATTCGACCGTGGCCTTCTTGACGTAGAGGTCGCCGCCCAGATGGTGCATGGCCTCCTCGTAGGGCAGGCCCAGCATGCGCCAGTAGTCGGCCACCGCGGTGTCGAAGTACATCAGGTAGTGGCCGTTGAACACGATCTTCTGCATGTCCACCTCGGCCCAGCGCACCCGCAGGCGGTGGAAGAAGCGGAAGTCGGAACGCTTGTCGGTCATCGTGGAACCTCAGGGTCTCAGGGCGTGGGCCAGGGCGCGGGCAGCATCGGCATGGGCCTGGCGCGCCTCGGGGATGACCCGGCCCATCTTGATGAATTCATGGACCATGCCCCGGTAGATCTCCAGTTGCACCGGCACGCCCGCAGCGCGCAGTTTATCGGCGTAGGCCAGGCCCTCGTCCACCAGCGGGTCGCATTCGGCCAGGCAGAACCAGGCGGGCGCCACACCGTCCACATCTGGCGCGTTCAGAGGTGCGAAGCGCCAGTCGTCACGATCATGCTGGTCGATGTAGTGGGACAGGAAATAGTCGATCAGGGTGGCGTCCAGCAGCAGGCCTTCGCGGAAGTGGGCATGTGAAGGCAGGTCCTGGTGGGCGGAGCATCCCGGGTAGATCAGCAGCTGCAGGGCCAGCGGGATACCGGCATCGCGGGCCAGGATGGCACACACCGCAGCCAGGGTGCCGCCGGCGCTGTCCCCGCCGACCGCGCCACGCGCAGGGTCCAGGCCCAGGCGGCCCCCCTGCAGGGCCAGGTACTGGAAGGCATCCCAGGCGTCGTGGACAGCCGTGGGGAAACGGTGCTCGGGTGCCAGCCGGTAGTCCAGGGAGATGACGGCGCAGCCACTGAGGCGAGCCAGTTCCCGGCACAGCGTGTCGTGCGTGGCGATGCTGCCGATGGTGAAGCCGCCCCCGTGCATGTACAGCAGCCAGGGCCTCGGTCCACGGCCTTCGCCGTCGGCGTACAGGCGCACGGGCAAGGGGTGGCCATCACGGGCCGGGAGCGTGAGGTCTTCGACCCGCTGCAAGGAGGCACGCGGCACCTCGAGCACGCCCGCCCCCGCCTCGTAGGCGGCACGCGCCTGGACCGGTGGCAAGGTGTGCAGGGGAGGCAATGCGGCGCGGGCCATGCGTTCAAGCACGGAGCGCATGGCGGGTGTCAGTCGCGGATGTGGCATGGCATCGGGGAAAACTATGGCATCGTAACGCGTCGATTGCGGGAGATCCCATGGCCTTCATCCACTACGTCACCCAGGTCCAGTTCGATTTCGGCGCCGTCCAGTTGCTCCGCCAGGAGTGCGCGCGCGTGGGCATCACGCGTCCCCTGGTGGTCACCGACCCCGGCGTGCGCGATGCCGGCGTGCTGCGCAAGGCACTGGACGCCCTCGCCCCCCTGCCCTGCGCCGTGTTCGACGCCACGCCCTCCAACCCCACCGAGGCGGCGGTGCGGGCTGCGCTGGCCATCTACCGGTCGCAACGCTGCGACGGCCTGGTGGCGGTGGGCGGCGGATCGGCCATCGACTGTGCCAAGGGCGTCGCCCTGATGGCCACCCACGACGGGCCCCTCACCCACTACGCCACGATCGAAGGCGGCTCACCGCGCATCACCGACCGCACTGCGCCCCTGATCGCCGTGCCCACCACCAGCGGCACGGGCAGCGAGGTGGCGCGCGGAGCGCTCCTGATCACCGAGGACGGCCGTAAGCTGGGGTTCCACTCCCTGCACCTGATTCCACGGACCGCGATCTGCGACCCCGAACTGACCCTGGGCCTGCCGGCGCGCCTGACCGCAGCCACCGGCATGGACGCCATCGCGCACTGCATGGAAACCTTCATGTCCGCCGCCTTCAACCCGCCAGCCGACGGCATCGCGCTGGACGGCCTGGCCCGGGGCTGGGCCCACATCGAACGGGCCACCCGCGACGGCAGTGACCGCGAGGCGCGCTTTCATCTCATGAGCGCCTCCATGCAGGGCGCGATGGCCTTCCAGAAGGGACTGGGCTGCGTGCACTCCCTCAGTCACAGCCTGGGCGGGGTGGACCCGCGCCTGCACCATGGCACGCTCAATGCTATGTTCCTGCCCGCGGTGGTCCGCTTCAACGCCGCGTGCGAGCCGGTCAAGCGCGAGCGGCGGCTGGAACGCATGGCGCAGGCCATGGGCCTGGCCAGCGCGGGTGACATCCCCGAAGCGATCCGCGACATGAGCGCCCGCCTGGGCCTGCCCGCCGGCCTGGGCGACATGGGCGTCCGGCACGAGCAGTTCGAGCGCGTGGTCCGGGGCGCGCTGGCAGACCACTGCCACAAGACCAATCCCCGCGAAGCGACCGCCGCGGATTACGAGGCGATGCTGGCCGAATCGCTCTGAGGCCTGCGGGCCGGCAGCCACTTGCCGAGCACGCGGCGTCCGGCCGAACGCAGGGGCCGCTCGAAGGAGCGCTCGCTCGCAGCGGCCAGCGCGCACGTGAGGGCGACACCTGTTGCGAGGATCATCCAGCGTACCGCCAGCGGCAGCGCCTCCACTGACGACGCCGTCCACAGGGGCAGCAGGAACCAGCTGAAACCGAAGAACAGCATCGGGTGCAGCAGGTAGGTCCCGTAGGTGATGTCCCCCAGCCACCCGGCCAGGGCGCGGGCCCGTGGCGCCACCTGCACCTGGCCGCTGACCCAGACGGCCAGCACGCAAACGGCGGGCAGCAAGAGGCCCCGCCACCCGGTCAATTCCTCGCCCGACACGGCGGGCGCGCACGCCACCAGCAAAGCGGCCATGACGGTCCAGAGCGCCAGCCCTGCGCGCCATGAGAGTCGCTGGCCGCCGTTTCTGCGCTGGTGCCCGATCAGGCAGCCCGCGAAGAAGTAGGCCGCGAAGGCCGGTGCCTGGTGGTAGTCATGGCTGGCGGCCGCCAGTCCATGCGCGCCCACGGTGCGGTCGATCCAGGTCCACTGGACCACGACCAGCACCGCCAGGACGGCCAGCCGCCACGCGCTGCGTGGCAGCACCCGGGCGATGGCGGGCAGCGCCAGGTAGAACAGGAACTCGATCCCCAGCGACCAGCCGCCGATGGCCAGCGCCGTGACCGCTGGCGTGAAGGCCCCGAACAGGAAGCTGGCGTTGAACAGGAGCAGTTCACCGCCGCCGGGCACCCAGCGGCCATTGCGCGCCGCCAGCATGACCAGGAACAGCGCGCACACGGCGATGTACAGCGGTGCCAGGCGCAACCATCGCAGGCCGAGGAAGGCGGCAAACCCGCGCAGGCGGCCCAGGGTCTGTGCGTCGTACACATAGGCCAGGCTCGCGCCCGAGAGGATGAAGAACAGGTAGACGCCGTAGGTGCCCAGGGTGGACAGCGTGGCGATGTCCTGCCAGTAAAGCAGGTGATAGACCATCACCGAGAGGGCGCACAGCCCGCGCAGGATGTCCCAGCCCAGGACGCGGTCGTGCCCGCTCACAGCGCCTCGACACGGCCCGGATCGGGACGCGCCAGCCATTGTGCGAATTCATCCGCCAGCTGGCGGCTCGCGGCCACCGCGGCGCCCCAGGCCTGCGCGCGGGCCGCGATGTCGGTGCCATAGCGCGTGAAATCGGTGCGATCCGGCAGCTTGGCATGGGGCAGGCGCGCCACCCATTCCCGGTCGGGCGCCAGCACGATCATGTTGTCCAGGAAAGGCGTGGCGCGGTGACGCCAGCGCAGGCCCTTGTCCAGCCAGCCCGGCACGACGGCCTTCTGGAAATGCGGGTACAGCACCAGGCCCACCCCCTGCCCCGGTTGGCGCGAAACAGCTTCGCGGTAGTCCAGGTGCAGGTGGTAGTCGGTCAGGCCGCCATCCCAGTAGGCGCCGCGCGGCGCGCCCGGGATGTCCTGCACCGCTCGCAGGGCGAAAGGGATCGAGCAGCTGGCCTGCACCGCCTGGAAGAAGTTATCCGGGGTCAGGGGGACGCGGCGGGTGGTGTAGTCCGTCGTAGCGAAAGGCAAAGCGCCCTCGCCTGCCGAAAACACCACCCGCTCGAGCCAGCCGCCCAGGGCGCGGCGATGCGCCACGTTGGACAGGAAGGCGCCCAGGTAACCCAGGGGCATGGCCACGGGATGCTCGCGCCGCAGGACATGGCGGCCGCGCGCCGCGACCACGTGCAGGCGATAGCGCGGGTGCGACAGCACGCCGGGCACCCGCGTCCCGTAGAAGCCGCGCAAGCCCTGGCCAAAGCGTTCGGACACATGGTCCGGCGTCGGCGATCGTCGGCCCGGCGGGATGTCGTAGCGCTGGTGGATGTAGTCGTGCGAGAGCCGCTCGAAGGCCGCGACGGTGTCCGGCAGGCAGGCGGTGGCCATGCGCCAGGCGCCGATGGAGGCGCCCACCAGGTCCACGCGCTGCGCGCTGCGTGGCAGCCACTCTCCGAAGATGAACTGGTCCAGGGGGCCCAGGATCAGGCCCTTGGGGCCACCCGCCGCGCCGGGCACGACGCCGATGTCCTGCGGCGACAACCCGTGCTGCGCGATGTGGGCACGGGCCCGGGGGCCGGCATACAGGCGCAGGGCGGGCGTGGCCGGCATGGCTATTTGCGCAGGCCTTGCAGCTTGGCGAAGGCGCCGGCCATGGCGGTGGGGGCTGCTGGGGCCGGCGCGGGCTTCCAGCCTCGGCCGGGCGCGCGCGGCTCGAAGCGGTTGTCACTGCCCCGGGCTTCGCGTCCCCCGCGTGCGGGCGCGTCCCCCAGTTTCATGGTGAGGCTGATGCGCTTGCGGGCCGGATCGACCTCGAGCACGCGCACCTTGACGATGTCGCCGGTCTTGACGACTTCACGCGCGTCGTTGACGAACTTGTGCGACAGCTGGCTCACATGCACCAGACCGTCCTGGTGGACACCCAGGTCCACGAAGGCGCCGAAGGCGGCGACGTTGCTGACCGTGCCCTCGAGCTCCATGCCCTCGCGCAAGTCGGCGATGTCTTCCACGCCCTCGTTGAAGCGGGCCACCTTGAAGTCCGGCCGCGGGTCGCGCCCGGGCTTTTCCAGTTCGGACAGGATGTCCTTCACGGTGATCACGCCCACCGTGTCGTTGGCAAACAGTTCGGGGCGCAGGGTCTTGAGCAGTTCGCTCCGCCCCATCACCTCCTGCACGGGCTTGCCCACCGTGGCCAGCATCTTCTCCACCACCGGGTAGGTCTCGGGGTGCACGCCCGTCATGTCCAGCGGGTTGTCGCCACCGCGTATGCGCAGGAAGCCGGCCGCCTGCTCGAAGGTCTTGGCGCCCAGGCCGCTGACGTCCATCAGCTGCTGGCGGCTGCGGAAGGCGCCATGCGCCTCGCGCCAGCGCACCACCGACTTGGCCACCGTGCCCGAGAGGCCCGACACACGGGCCAGCAGCGGCGCGCTGGCGGTGTTGAGGTCCACGCCCACGCCGTTCACGCAGTCTTCCACCACCGCGTCGAGCGCGCGGGCCAGCTCGCTCTGGTTCACATCGTGCTGGTACTGGCCCACGCCGATGGACTTGGGATCGATCTTCACCAGTTCGGCCAGCGGGTCCTGCAGTCGGCGCGCGATGCTGGCGGCGCCGCGCAGGCTCACGTCCACATCGGGCATCTCCTGCGAGGCGAATTCGCTGGCGGAATAGACCGAGGCGCCGGCCTCGGAGACGACCACCTTCTGCAGGCCGGCGAAGCGCTCGGCGGCGGGTCCGGTCAGGGTGGACAGGCGCTTGATCAGGTCGGCGGCCAGCTTGTCGGTCTCGCGGCTGGCGGTGCCGTTGCCGATCGCGATCAGGTTCACGCCGTGCTTCTCGCACAGCTTCGCCAGGGTGTGCAGCGTGCCCTCCCAGTCTCGGCGCGGCTCGTGCGGGTACACCGTGGCGGTGTCCACCAGCTTGCCGGTGGCATCGACCACCGCCACCTTCACGCCGGTACGGATGCCCGGGTCCAGGCCCATGACCACACGCGGTCCGGCGGGCGCTGCCAGCAGCAGGTCACGCAGGTTGTCGGCGAAAACCTTGATGGCGACCTTCTCGGCCTCCTCGCGCAGGCGGGCGAAGAGGTCACGCTCGGTGGACAGGGACAGCTTGACCCGCCAGGTCCAGGCCACGCATTTGCGCAGAAGATCGTCCGCCTTGCGCCCCGCGTGGCTCCACCCCAGGTGCAGGGCGATCCGGCCCTCGGCGACCGAGGGCTGCCCCGGCTCGGGCTCCACGGGCAGGGCCAGGCGCGCGTCCAGGATCTCCAGCTGGCGGCCACGAAAGACAGCCAGCGCGCGGTGCGAAGGCACGCGGCCGATCGGCTCGTCGTAGTCGAAGTAGTCGCGGAACTTGGCGACGTCGGGGTGGTTCTCGTCCTTGCCCGTGGCCAGCTTGGACTTGAACAGGCCCTCGGACCACAGCCACTCGCGCAGGGACTGCACCAGCACGGGATCCTCGGCCCAGCGCTCGGACAGGATGTCGCGCACGCCATCGAGCACCGCGGCGACGGTGGTGAAGTCCTCGCCACCCTCGCCTTTTTCGGCCTTCACGAAGGCCTGTGCCTCGGCCTGCGGGTCCAGCGTGGGGTCGGCGTGGAGGCGGTCGGCCAGCGGCTCCAGGCCCGCCTCACGGGCGATCTGTCCCTTGGTGCGGCGCTTGGGCTTGTAGGGAAGGTACAGGTCCTCGAGTTCCTGCTTGGTGGGCGCGGCCTCGATCGCCGCGCGCAGTTCGGCAGTGAGCTTGCCCTGTTCCTCGATGCTCTTGAGGACGGTCTCTCGCCGCTCCTGCAATTCACGCAGATAGACCAGACGGTACTCGAGTTCGCGCAGCTGGATGTCATCCAGGCCGCCCGTGGCTTCCTTGCGGTAGCGGGCGATGAAGGGCACCGTCGCCCCCGAATCCAGCAGGCTGATGGCCGCCTGCACCTGGTGGTCTTGAACCTTGATCTCGGTGGCGATCTGCCGAACGATGCTTTGCATGCCTGCGGGGACTCAACACTTTTTTGGGACGCGCGAGTGTGCCATAGCCAGGGGCGCCTGCCGGGACACGAGAACGGGCCATCGGCCGACACGGCGCCTGGCCGCCGGGTTCGAAAAATCGCCGGCTATCTGCCCCTCGAGGAGTCCTGCCATGCGTTCGCGCACCCTGTTTCTCGTCCTGGTCACCGCCCTGGTCGTGGTATTTGCCCTCCTGAACTGGTCGGAATTCACGCGGGTGGCCCCTCTGAACCTGGGATGGACCCGGGTGAGCGCCCCCCTGGGGCTGGTGCTGCTGGGCGTGCTGGCCCTGTCTGCCATCGTGTTCCTGGCCAGTAGCGCGGTGAACCACTCGCGCCATGTCCGCCACGAACGCGAGCAGGCCAAGGCCCTGCAGGCCCAGCGTGACCTGGCCGACCGGGCCGAGGCCTCGCGCTTCGTCGACCTGCGCAAGACGCTGGACACGCACCTGAAGGAAACGCGCGAACATGACAAGACCTCGGCCGCCGAACTCGAGCAGGCCCAGGTCCGCAGCCATCGGGAGATGCGAGGCCTGCTGGAACAGATGCACCGCGCCTTGACCATGTACCTGGGCGAGATGGAGGCGCGGCTGGATGCGCGGCTCGACGCCCTGGCGGACTTGCGGCCCGTGCACACGGGGCCTGCACACACGGGCCGGATGGATCAGGCGCCGGAGGCCGCCACCCGCAGCACGTAGCCGATGCGAGGGAAATGCACGTGCACGGTGCCCGCACGCGTATCGGTGCGGCGCAGGCTGTAGTGGGTGCGGGTCGCGGCCACCAGGTCCCCCTCGGTGCCTTCCGCGCCGAAGGATTCGGGGGTGACCGTCACGCGGCTGCCCAGGGGAATGCCGTGGTCGTCCTGGAAGGCGCTGTTCACCAGCAGGTTGCTGCCGGCGGACTCGGGTTCGCTGCGTGCGGCCACGGTGATCGCGTCCTCGGCACTTAACCGGTCCTTGCGTCCGTGCCCGTGGGCCGACAACCGGTCCATCCACTCCAGGATGGCGGGTGTGGCCGCCAGGATCTCGGCCATCACGGGCACCTGGTGGCGGGTGAACCACAGCGGGTGGTAGGCGGCAAAGTCGGCCACGCAGGGTTCGGCCCCGAAGAGGTAGTCGTGCTCCTCGACCATGCTGGCGATCCGGCGCAGGTAGGAACGGTACGCCGACGTGGCATCCGCCGGGCGCAAGACCGTCATGTTGGTGCGCATCGCCTTGCGGTCGGCGGCGAAGGCCGGGGCCTGCTCGGGGGCGTCACGGAACAAGTGGGCGGCGCCGCGCGGTTGCATCGTGTGGCCCATCGCTGCCCAGAACAGCGTGCTGTCGGCCCACTGGGCGAACACGCGTGATACCCCTCGCAGGTGCGCGGGATAGAGCGGCGGCTCCGGTTGCACGTGCTCCAGCACGTCGCAGATCAGGGCGCTGTCGCAGTAGATGTCGGCTCCCACCTGCAGGAAAGGCGTGCGGCGGTAGCCGCCGGTCAGGGCCACCACGTCCGGTTTGGGCATCACCTGGGGAATGTGCACGGACTTCCAGGCCAGTTGCTTGTGTCCCAGGACCAGGCGGATCTTTTCAGAGAACGGCGAGGCGGGGTAGTGATGCAGGATCAGGTCGACGCTCATGGTGTTCTCCTTGGGGCGGGCGGCCGGGTGGCTTGTGGGATCAGGCCAGCTTCACCAGCTGCTTGCCCAGGTTGCGTCCCTTGAGCAGGCCGATGAAGGCCTCGGGCGCGGCCTCCAGGCCCTGGGCCACCGTTTCTCGCGGACGCAGCTTGCCGCTGGCGACAAGTTGCCCGAGCTCCTGCAACGCCTGAGGCCACACGTCCATGTGCTCGCTCACGATGAAGCCTTCCACCCGCAGCCGGCTCACCAGTATCAACTGGGGATGGGCCATGGGTATGGGCTGGCCGTCGTAGCCGGCAATCATCCCGCACATGGCGATGCGTCCGAAGGGATTCATGCGCAGCATCACCGCGTCCAGAATGCGGCCGCCCACGTTCTCGAAATAGCCGTCGATGCCCTGGGGACAGGCGGCCTTGAGCGCTTTCCCCAGCGAGGCGGCGTCCGGGTGCGCCTTGTAGTCGATGCAGGCATCGAAGCCGAGTTCGTCGGCGACATAGCGGCACTTCTCGGCCCCCCCGGCGATGCCCACCACCCGCGCGCCGCGCGCCTGGGCGAGCGCCCCCACCGCACTGCCCACCGCGCCACTGGCGGCGCTGACCACCACGGTCTGGCCCGCCTGGGGCTCGATGATCTTGCACAGGCCGTACCAGGCGGTCACACCCGGCATGCCCACCGCGCCCAGGTAATGCGACAGCGGCACGTGCGTGGTATCCACCTTGCGCAATGCACCGGGCTGGCCGGCATCGACCACGCTGTACTCCTGCCAGCCACCCATGCCCACCACCTTGTCACCCGGCGCAAAGCGCGGGTGGCGGCTCTCGGCCACCTCACCCACCGTGCCGCCGATCATCACCTCGCCCAGCGGCTGGGGCTGCGCGTAGCTCTTGCCCTCGTTCATGCGTCCGCGCATGTAGGGGTCCAGGCTCAGGTAGTGGTGACGCACCAGCACCTGGCCGTCCTGCAGGGGCGGCGTCGGTGATGACAGGAGCCGGAAGTTCGCAGCGGTCGCCGCGCCTTGCGGGCGGCTGTCCAGGACGATCTGGCGGTTGGCGGGCATGGGCGCTCCTGGAGTCGATCAACCGCCGGTGACGACGCTCACGCCGCCGTCCACCGCGAGCCACTGGCCGGTGATGTGCTTGCCCGCATCGGATGCGAAGAGCACCGTGATGCCCTTGAGGTCTTCATCGTCCCCCAGGCGCAGCAGCGGGGCGTGGGAAGCCATCTCCTCCTCGCCCAGTTGCTCCAGGGCGCCCTGGGTCATGCGGCTCGGGAAGAAGCCCGGGCAGATGGCATTCACGTTGATATGGTGGCGGCCCCATTCACAGGCCAGTGCACGCGTGAAGTTGATCACCGCGCCCTTGGAAGTGTTGTAGGCCAGGGTCCGCAACTGCGGCGGGTTGCCGCCCAGGCCGGCGATGGAGGCGATGTTGATGATGCGACCCTGCTGGCGCGGGATCATGCATTTCTTGGCCAGATGCTGGCTCAGGATGAAATAGCCCCGCACGTTCAGGTTCATCAGCTTGTCCCAGGCCTCCACGGGATGGTCCTCGGCGGGCGCGCCCCAGGCGGCACCCGCGTTGTTCACGAGGACGTCGACCTGACCCAGGCGCGCCAGCGTCTCGTCGCCCAGGCGGCGGATGTCATCTTCCTTGCCGCAGTCGGCAGCGACCCACTGGGCGTCGATGCCGGCGGCCTTGAGTTCGGCGGCCGCGGCCTCCAGGTCGGCGGCCTTGCGGGAGGTGATCAGGACGCGCGCCCCCGCCTCTCCGAGGGCATGCGCCATCTGCAGGCCCAGGCCGCGAGAGCCGCCGGTGACGAGGGCGGTCTTGCCCTGGAGGTTGAACAATGCATTGACAGTGCGGGTCATGGGATGCGCCTCTTTCTTGGGGGGTGTCTAGGGGAAACTGTGGGTCAGAACGCGTCCTCGGGCATGTCGGCGCAGGTGGGGTCGCGGCTGGCGACCACCCGCAACCAGGCATCGATGCGAGGCAGCTCGTAGTGGAAGAAGTAACGGGTGGCGCGCCGGCGGCCCTCATGCGAGGGCGCGGCCAGCAGCTGGTCCAGCCAGAGCCACGCCAGCATGAGATGGCCGAAGGCCTGCATGTAGGGCACCGCATTGGCCAGGGCCTCGCGGGGGTCGCCACTGGCCCAGGCGGCCTTGGTGGTGGCGCCCACCTGCTGCAGGGCCTGGGCCAGCGCGTTGGCATGGGCGGCCAGTTCGGGCTGGTGCAGGGCCCGGGCGATGGTGGCGTCGATCCGCTGCGCCAGCAGCTTCAGGCCGCGACCGCCTTCCATCATGACCTTGCGTCCCAGCAGGTCCGCCGCCTGGATGCCGTGCGTGCCCTCGTGGATCATGTTCAGGCGGTTGTCCCGCCAGTACTGTTCGACCGGGAAGTCGCGGGTGTAGCCATAGCCACCATGCACCTGGATGGCCAGCGAGTTGGCCTCCAGGCAGAACTCGCTGGGCCAGCTCTTGGCGATGGGCGTGAGCACCTCCAGCAGCATGCGGGCTTCGTCTGCGGCCTCGGGCGTGCCGGTGTGCTGTTCGTCGACCAGGCGCGCGCAATACAGGATCAGGGCCAGGGCGCCTTCGCTGTACGCCTTCTGCGCCAGCAGCATGCGCTTGATGTCGGCGTGTTCGATGATGCGCACCTGGGGCTGGGACGGGTCCTTGCCCGAAGGCCCCACCGGACGGCCCTGCGGTCGGTTGCGGGCGTAATCCAGCGCCGCCTCGTAGCCGGCCAGGCCCAGCGCGGTCGCGGCCATGCCGATGCCGATGCGGGCCTCGTTCATCATGTGGAACATGCAGCGCAGCCCGTCACCCGGCTGGCCGACCAGGTAGCCGATCGCACCGGCGCCTGCGCCGTCGATCCCCGCACCGCCCTGCCCCCGCACGGGGAACTTGCCCTCACCGAAATTGAGCAGGGTGTTGGTGATGCCGCGCCAGCCCAGTTTGTGATTGAGGCCCGCCAGGGCCACGTCATTGCGCTCACCGGTGAGGCGTCCCTGCGTGTCTACCAGCTTCTTGGGCACGATGAACAGCGAGATGCCCTTGACGCCCGGCACCAGCTGGCCGTCGGGACCAGGGATCTTGGCCAGCACCAGGTGGATGATGTTCTCTGTCAGCTCGTGCTCGCCAGCCGAGATCCACATCTTGTTGCCACGCAGTCGGTAACGCGGGCCCAGCGGGTCGCTGGCGTGGTCCACGCCATCGGGCACCGCACGCGTGGTGATGTCCGAGAGGGAGGATCCCGCCTGCGGCTCGGACAGGCACATGGTGCCGGAGAAGCGCCCGTTGAATTCGTTGGCCGCGAACACCTGCTTTTGCAGCGGCGTGCCATGCGCCATCAGCAGGTTGGCATTGCCCACGG
>JACCDW010853444.1_pt1 | contig 12005 bp, 19 predicted proteins | sample 7449781 | NCBI WGS metagenome assembly JACCDW01 (sample SAMN15323449, study PRJNA562643) | freshwater metagenome | isolation source: river surface water | place: USA:Blue River Watershed | collected 2017-08-18
AAAGAAACTATTGAGTTCTACTCTTACTGGCTACAAGCAGTTATCTACTGTACTATGGTGGCCACTAGATACAAAGAACTAATAGATTCCGGTTATGGACTTCAGTTCCACTTTGTAGTGATTGATAGAGCTTTTCAAACTTATCCATTCTATGTAACTGAACCAACTTTAAATAGCTGGTTATCAAGAATGAAGACAGTTTTAGAATCTGCTAAATGGCACTATGTTAATAAAAGATACGATCTACCGTATGATTTTGCTACAGGTAGCGTAGTTTTGTAATCAAACTATAAAATGATAGACAGCTTATACACAAAATATTTCCAGAAATCTAGAGCATTTCTGTTTCCTGCTTTGGGTATAAAGCGTACTAGTAACTTTACTCCATCTGGGACTTACCTTTCCGTAGAAGGATTGGTAAGCCCAGAGGATATAAAACTAGTTTGTAGCTTTCCAGATGATGAGTCTGAAGGCTTCAAGGCTTTTGAGCAAGCTATGCTCTTAAGTAATCCTTTATTCTTAGAAGTTATACCTATCCAAGGATATAAGTTATATGTCTTTGATTTTCAAATATATAAAGCTGACTGGTTCAACTTTATTATGGGCAAGTATTCTAAACTTTCCACTGTACTAAAGAGAGCCATTAAGAATTATTATGGTGATAAGTCAAGTGAATATAAGTATATAGAAACATTCTTGTACCCTGAAAAGTACTTTACTCTCTACGCTAAGCTATTAGATGTTGAGGTAAAGACACTACAGGAGACAGGAGAACTATGTGACCCTTGTGATATGGAAAAAGAAAACTTAAAAATTCCAGTGGCAGATTTGGAATTATTAAAAAAAGGTACTTAATTTTGTAAAAACAATAAAAAACATGAAGAATTCAATGATGTTAGTTACCAGTAGCTGGGGTAACGAAAAGACATTTAAGCTATTACCTATTTCACCAGAGTGTCCTTATAATGAGTGTATCTTTGACGTAAGTACAAAAGTGCTGGCTGTTATTGGTAAAGAAAAGAAAGAGTCTTTTCACATGTTACCAAAACTAACTGATCTTGGTGATGTTCAATATTTAAAGATTGGTAAAAGACCAAACGGTAAAGAGTATAGTGAAGAAAGAAAGATGTTAGAAACTTTCTATGAGTACTATGTAGAAAACTTAGATGAAATTGTTGACTTCTTAAAGATGTTTGCAATCAATGCAGACACTTATGATTACAAGCAGTATTTAGATAAAAAGGTTGAAGAACCAAAAACATCTAACATACTAACCGGTATTTAATTTGTCCTTGTCCATTCATACAAACTAAGGCAGATATATTCTGCCTTTTTTTGGCGGCAACAACGGGGAAACAGCTTAACTGAATAGTATATATGGAAGAAATAAAGCCAATCCATTGGGTAATGGACTATGAAACACTCACCAATTGTTTTATAGGTGTGTTTCAGCATTACAAAGATGAGAACATCAGGAAGACCTTTGTAATCTATAAAGATCGTAATGATCTACCTCAGTTTATAGACTTTCTTAACGAGTGTAAGAACAAAAACCAGTGGCATATAAGCTATAATGGTCTAGCTTTTGACGCTCAGATAAGTCAATACATATTAGATAAGCAGCGTCAGCTACTAACATTTAGTACTGAAGATGTAATCAAGTGCATCTATGCTTTTGCACAAAAGACTATATCTCTTAAAGATCAAAACAGCTTTCTTGAGTATCCACCGGCTAAGTTAAAGATTAGACAGATAGATCTGTTTAAAATGAACCACTGGGATAACCGAGCTAAGATGTCTTCTCTTAAGTGGATACAGTATAGTATGGACTGGCAAAACGTAGAAGAGATGCCACACCATCATGCGGCCCCTGTAGAAACAGATGAGCAGCTTAAGATGATCACCGAGTATTGTGTAAACGATGTACTAAGTACAAAGAAAGTATTAGAGCATTCTAAAGAACAGATTGTTTTAAGACAGACTCTTACTAGAGAATACGGTATTGATCTATACTCTGCTTCTGAGCCAAGAATATCTAAAGAATTATTCCTACACTTTCTATCACAGAAGCTTGGATGGGACAAAGGAACAATCAAAACACTGAGAACTCACCATAGAGAAATCTATCTGGGTCAGTGTATACTTCCTTACATCAGTTTTAAAACTGATCACTTCCAAAGAATGTTTGACTATCTACGTACTCAGGTAATTATATCCACTAAGAATGGGTTTAAGTACACTGTAGACTACAAAGGTATGAAAACTGATTACGGTCTAGGCGGTATACACGGTGCCCGTGAAGCAGGAGTGTATGAAGCTAAAGCAGGTTATACTATTATGACCAGTGACGTTACATCATTCTATCCTAACCTAGCTATCCGTAATGGATTTCACCCAGCTCATCTTCCTAAAGAAGAGTTTTGTGAACTGTACGAGTGGTTCTTTGAAGAGCGTAAAAAGATTCCTAAAACAGATCCTAAGAACTACGTGTATAAGATTATTCTTAATAGTACATACGGTTTAACAGGTGATGAGAACAGCTTCCTGTACGATCCAAGGATGACTATGCAGATTACCATCAACGGTCAGCTTAGTTTGAGTATGCTTTACGAGATGATCTGTGAAGAAATTCCAGAAGCTGTACCTCTTATGCAAAATACTGACGGTCTAGAAACATTGATACCTAACTCCTATGTAGAGAAGTATCACGAAATCTGTGCTCGTTGGTGTAAGATGACTATGCTTGAACTAGAACATGATGAATATTCTAAGATGATCATCAGAGATGTAAACAATTACATTGCAGTGTCTAAGTCAGGTAAGGTAAAATGCAAAGGTGCGTTTGAATGGGAGGATCTAGATAAGAAAAAAGTAGCAGTGTTCCATAAAAACAAAAGCTTTCTTATTATACCAAAGGCTATCTATGCTTACTTTACAAAAGGTGTAAAACCTGAAGACTTCTTAGCAGCTAATCAAAACATCTTTGATTACTGTGCGGGAGTTAAAGCTAAGAGTGGATGGTACTTTGAACTAAGAAACATACAAGAAGGTGAGTTAGTATCTAAACGACTACAAAAGATTGTAAGATACTATGTTTCTAATAGAGGTGGTAAACTAGTCAAGTGTCACACAGACGGAAGACTTATTCAAGTAGAGTCTGGACAGTGGCTACAAACTACTATAAACGAAATAAACGAAACAAGACCCTTTGATTCTTATGGAATTAACAAGAGCTACTATTTAGATCAGATTTATAAAGAGATCCATCAGATAGAAAAAGAAAAGAGTTTATCATTTACACAATTATCATTATTCTAACAATACAATTATGCCAGTAAAAACAGTTTTTGAAACAGAACATTATTTAAGAAGTTCTGCTCTACCCAATCACGGGAAATCTTATACAGTTATTCCACATGGAACAGTAATAGATGAAGCTAGAACCCAGTTGGCAGCAGCTGGTTTCAACATCAAGAAAGAATTATATAAAGCTACACTCACAGGAGATGTAGCACAAGGTATGTACCACCTAGAATCTGGTAACGATCCAGAAATGGGTCTTATGTTTGTATGGTCAAACAGTTATAATAAAACCATGGCATTTAAGTGTGCTATTGGTGCACATGTATTTATCTGCTCTAACGGTGTAGTGTCAGGGGATTTAGGTAACTACAGAAGAAGACACAGCGGTTCTGCTTTAGCTGATGTAGCTACATCTATGCAAGAGCAAATAGCTAATGCTTCTAAGTACTATGATAATCTCATTAGAGACAAACAGATGTTAAAAGATGTTCACTTGAGTCAGAGACAAAAGGGGACCATCTTAGGTAGACTTTTTGCTGAAGATGAGATTCTTACACTTACACAAGTAGGTATTGTTAAACGTGAGTTAGACAAACCAAGCTTCAATTATAGCAGTAATCCAGACAGTGCTTGGGATATGTACAACCATATCACCCTGGCTCTAAAAGATTCTCACCCTATGAGATACTTATCTAACCATCAAAGAGTACATAACTTCTTTGTAAACGAGTTTGGTAAACTAGTATCAACGACAAATACTGTCGTAGAACCAGTTTCAATACAAGCTCCAGTTATGGAAGAAGAACTAGTAGCTGACTTTGGTGTAAACTTTCTTTAAAAATCAGGGGGAGATAAATAGTCTCCCCCATAATTTAATTAACTATGACATGGTATATATTAAATGAAGACAAAACTACAACTGCACTACCTGCAGGTGAGTATCCTAGGCTAGGTGCTTTTAAAGAACCAATCAAACATGTTGGTGATACTACAATTGGTGACCAAAGAATATCTACAGTGTTCTTACACTTTGACCATAGTCTAAACTTTGGCACATCTACAGAACCATCTGACCCAGTATTATTTGAGTCTATGATTTTTAATGGACCACACGATGAGTACCAACGTAGATACTGTACGTATCAAGAAGCTTTAGAAGGACACAATAATCTTGTTAAAGCTTTAGAGGAGGAGAGACATCCTGACTTTTACTTTAACGATTAAACTTAACAAACAATGATTATAGGAATTTCAGGATACTCTGGATCTGGAAAAGATCTAGTGGGTACTATTATACAAGAGATTAGCCTAAACAAATGGCATATTAAGAAGTGGGCTGGTAAACTAAAAACCATTGCTTCTATACTTACAGGCATTCCTGTAGAAAACTTTGAGGATCAAGAGTTTAAGAAAACATTATTAGGTCCTGAATGGGGCACAGTTAAAGATATTCCTTTAAATGGAGTACCAGTATTTGCTGACATGCAATTTAATAGTTTAATGACTGTTAGAGATTTTCTGCAAAAACTAGGTACAGATGCTATCAGAGATAGCTTACATGAAAACACTTGGGTAAATGCTACTATGATTGATTATAAAAAGGAATCATCAGAGTGTGGTATAAGTAAAATAGGCACAATTGTTAACTGTGTTGACTATCCTAACTGGATTATTACAGATACACGTTTTCCTAATGAAGCAGAAGCTATTAAAAAAGCTGGTGGTATAGTTGTCCGTATAAACAGACCAGGTGTACAACCTATTAATCCACATCCATCTGAGACTAGTCTAGATGACTGGAACTTTGATGCTGTAATTAATAACGATGGTGACGTATCAGATATTGTACACAAAGTTGGCTTATTACTTTACAGACATAATATTAAATAATGAAGATCATTCATCAAAAAACTAAAACTTTAATCACCCGAGACAATGGAAGAAGTTCAGACGCAGTTAGTCCGAACTTCATCTATGGGTGTTTAGGTGGTTGTATGAATTCCTATTGTTATGTAGGTAGATATAACCATGATAAAGTGTATGTAAATGAAAATACAGATGATATTCTACACTCTGTTTATGATTGGCTAGTAACTAAACCATGGCCTAAAGTTCCTAATCAGTGTGACGAAAAGTATTACACTATAGATATAGGCTGCAGTACTGATGTAGCTTTAATGAGTAAACATTATAACTGGCAAAATGTATTTGATTGGTTTGATTTTCACAAAATGGCTAAGAGTACATTTGCTACCAAGTATCCCACTATGTTTCTTCCTAATGAAAAGTTTGTATTTCATCCGGATAAACACCGGATCAGGGTAAGTCTGATGCCTCAGCTTTATTCTGATGTATTAGAACCAGGTACAGATACTATAGAAGAACGTATTTGGAGTATACCTAGGTTACAGCAGTATATGGAAGTACATATTAACTTTAGCCCAATTGTTTATACAGATGGTTGGTTACATGAGTACCGTAAACTATTTCAACAACTAAAAGCTGCTAATGTAGATGTTAAGTGTGAATGTATATTTCTTACACACAACGTACATCAACATGAGCGTAACTCTGATATAGTAAGAGATCTACTCTGGCGTCCTGACATACAAGAATCTAAAGATTCTCAGTATGCTGCTGACAATATTCGTTACCAGTGGCAGCTTAAGAAAGAAATGATCAATCAGTTTACTAAACTTTACTCAGAGTTCTTTGATCCCGCTAACATTAGATATATATTTTAACTATGAAACTCATTGTAAAAGAAGGAAGCTATGAAGCTGATACCCTATGGGGTATAATAGTAGAAGTCTTGAAACACAGATTTTGGCATCTTAGAAAACACGGTAAATGGATGGACTAATGAAAAGACAAACTCCTGTAGAAAGACTAGCAGACTATGTACGGTCAAGGTATGAAACAACCGAAGTGTTTAACAACCTGGTAAGCAATCTGTTACACAGAGAAATGCTACAACGTGTTGAAGACTACAATGCTGGACATGCTGACGGTCTATGCAATCATGTTAATGATGCTAATAATTATATAAACGAACAAAACTATTTAAAAGATGAAGATACTACATCTTAGTGACACCCATGGATTCCACTACATGTACCCGGATACTAATTTTGAAGGTATAGATGTAGTAGTCCATAGTGGAGACTGCTCTAATTATAGAGATGCTTATAGAAATCATGCTGAAGTACTTGACTTTCTAGAGTGGTACAAGAACGTACCAGTAAAGCATAAGATCTATGTAGCAGGTAACCATGATAGCTCTATAGAAAGACGTATGGTTACTCCTGGAGACTTTGCTGCAGCTGGTGTTATTTATCTAGAAAACCAAGCTACTATTATAGAGGGTATTAAGTTTTACGGTAGTCCAATTACACCGACCTTTGGTGACTGGTCTTTTATGAAAGCTAGAGCTAAAACCCATGCTGTATGGGAAGCTATTCCTGATAACACAGATGTTCTAATTGTTCATGGGCCTCCAAAAGGAGTACGAGATCTTTCGTTTGACAGACACGGACAGCTTGAAATGTGTGGTGACCTATCACTTACAAAGAGATGTTGGGCTCTAAGAGACACACTAAAGTTAGTTTGTTTTGGTCATATCCATAACATGGATGGGGTAGATACTAACCAAGGTGTTTCTACATATTCACGTACAAAAACTGTGTTTTCTAATGCAGCTTGTGTGTATGACGGTAAATTCAATGAAGGCTTAACTTCTTTTGGTAATATCCTAGAAATTTAATAACTTTAATAAGTAACTATGAAAGATTTATGTGTATCATGCGGTGCAGAAACCGCATACGAAGTGTCTACTCATGTTGATATGAGGAACGCATATATAGAAGGTGTAGGCCAACTATGTAGTAAATGTTTTACCTCTGGTACTAATCGTAATCATATCCTTGTACCAGAAGCTACAATTATCAACACACCAAACAATAGTGAGCTTGGTGCTAAAGTGAGGGAGATCTATCATGAAACGAAGTGATGATCTTGTTAGAACTCTTATTGACCAAATGTTCATCATAGCAGGGCATGAGCTCCGCTATGATGACGTTGTTGGTAGAAAAGATAATTGGTTCCAACAGTACACCATGACAGAAGCTCAAAGAACTGAGTGGAAAGAGTGGGGTATATCTTATATTCGTAAAAAGAAACGATGGAGTAAAAAGCTAGCTGAAAGAGAGATGGCTTTTTTAGATCTTTATTGTGGATTAAAAACATCTTAACATGAAAAAATACATAAGTGCAGTGCTTAGCATAGGCACTGTAGGTATACTATTTTATACACTTTTTGATTTAAGACAACAGGTTAGCTCTTTAAAAAAAGAGTTAGTAGTTGTTACGGCTCAAAAAGATAGTTTGTATGATGAAAATTTTATAAAGCATGTACAGCTTGATAGATATGAACTATCAGTAGATTATTTACTGACTAAAAATCCTAACGCTGCTTTACAATTAATAAATTATATGAACCATGAAACGGAGTAAATGGAACTGGGACTTTATCTTTGTATGGATAGTAATAGCTGCTACAAGTTTTACTCTTTGGTACAATATTATTAAATGGCTAACAAAGTAAATATGAAATTGTATACAGAAGATCAAATAAGAGATGCACTAGATAATGAAGACTTTGCATACATAGCTGATATAGTAATTGCACAGATGGACCCAATAGAAGAAAAAGGAAAACTAGTGAGATTGTTAAGATGGGTTTTAAAACATTACTCAACAGCAATAGATATAGATGGTTTTTTTATGTGGGAAAATCCTACAGGAGAAGAGTTTGACTCTATGCAAGTAGTTGATCATTATCTAAAAGAAAACAAATAACCTATGAAAAAGGATTTTATATACAGACTTACAAGACTTAATGATGGTCTTGTTAAAGAAGGTACACAGCTAGCTTGGATTAATTACAAACTAACTGGTAACTCAATATATAAAAGAATAGCAAAAGGTAGAGGTTTAGTTATTTATAGAAGCATGGGAAGCTATTGGCAAACTACACTAGTCCAGTCTTATAAAAAGTTAGAGGACGGTACAATAATGTTTACTACAGAAAATAGTGATTATAAATTAGAAAAAATAAAGAAAGAAAAATGAGCTTAGAAGACAAGAAAAAAAACATTTTTGAACCTAGAGTAAACATCCTACCCTATGAGTATCCACAACTATTAGCATACAAAGATGCTATCCGTCACTCATATTGGATTGATACTGAGTACAACTTTACTACAGACATTGATGACTTTAGAGTCAAGGTGACTGATGAGGAAAGAGAAGTGATCAAAAAAACAATGCTAGCCATTGCTCAGATTGAAGTTAATGTCAAGACCTTTTGGGCTGACTTATATAAAAGAATGCCAATCACTGAAATAGGTGATGTAGGTATGACGTTTGCAGAGTCTGAGGTGAGACACAAAGATGCTTATGCTAGACTACTTAGAATCTTAGGATTAGAAGAAGAGTTTAGAACAGTAATTGAAATACCAGCTATTGAGGGTAGAATCAAATACCTAAAGAAGTATCTTGACGGATCTCGCAGTAAAGACAATAAGATGTACACCAAAAGTGTTCTTCTTTTCTCTCTGTTCATTGAGCATGTTAGCTTATTCAGCCAGTTCTTAATCATGATGTCTTTCAACAAAGAAAAGAACTTATTCAAAGGTATCTCAAACGTGGTAGAAGCTACTTCTAAAGAAGAGGATATCCACGGTAACTTTGGAGCTGAGCTGATTAATATTATCAGATCAGAAAATCCAGAGTGGTTTGACCTAGAATTTGAAGACCTAATCTATTCTGCTTGTAACAAAGCTTATATTGCAGAGTGTGATATTCTAGACTGGATTTTTGAAAAAGGTGAGCTTGACTTTCTTCCTAAAGAAAACATCAGACAGTTTATCATGAACAGGTTTAATAACTCTCTTGCAAAGATTGGTATGAAGCCACTGTTCTATGTAGATAGTAGCCTACTAGAACAAACTCATTGGTTTGATGTAGAGATTACAGCTACTAAGGAAGGAGACTTCTTTTACAAGAAACAAATTGATTATAATAAAAAATCTAAAGCTATCACAGAAGATGACCTATTCTAACTATTATTGGCTTAATGATGAAAGCCGCAAGTTCCTCTCAAGAGGTTACATTACAGAGTCCCCAGAACAGAGAATTAAAGACATTGCTAGGACAGCTGAGAAGCATCTTGGTGTCCATGGTTTTGCACAGAAGTTTGAAGACTACATGGCTAAAGGTTATTATAGTCTTTCTACACCAGTATGGATTAACTTTGGTAAGCAAAAAGGTTTACCTATTAGTTGTTATGGATCTAACGTAGACGACAATCTAGACAGCATTCTTAATGCAGGTCGTGAGATTGGTATGATGTCTAAGTATGGTGGAGGTACTAGTGTATACCTAGGAAACATCCGGGCCCGGGGAACAGTAATTTCTACAGGAGGTACTGCAGATGGACCTGTACACTATGCACGTATATACGATACAGTGGTAGACGTTTGTAAACAATCAGAAGCTAGGCGTGGAGCATGTGCTGCATACTTACCAGTAGAACATCCAGACATCCTAGAATTCCTAGACATTGGTACAGAAGGTAATCTCATTCAGAACCTTCAGTATGGTGTGACAGTTGGTGACGCATGGCTTGAAGACATGAAAGCCGGTGACCCAGACAAACGTAAGATCTGGGCTAAAATAATCCAGAGACGTAATGAGTTTGGCTTTCCTTACATTATGTTTAAAGACAACACTAATAACAACTCTCCTTATAAAGAAATAGGGTTAGAGATTACAGCTAGCAATTTATGCTCTGAGATCCAGCTTCCTACAGATAGCTATAACTCTTTTGTATGTTGTCTAGGGTCCCTGAATCTATTACACTGGGACAAGATTAAGCAGACAGATGCTATTGAAATCTATACACTCTTTCTTAATGCAGTGATTGATGAGTTTATTACCAAAGCTGCTACTCTCCCGGGGATGGCAAGGGCCCACAGGTTTGCAGAACAACACAGAGCTATTGGATTAGGTGTACTAGGATACCATTCTTATCTGCAGTCTAAGCTTGTAGAGTTTGAATCTATGCAGGCTAAGATGATAAACGTAGATATCTTTAAAACCATTAAAGAAAGATCTGACGCTACATCTAGAGTGTTGCATACAGAGCATGGTTATAAATCTCTTAGAGAAGGGTATGCTAACACTACACTTGTAGCCATAGCTCCTACTAAGTCTAGCTCATTTATCCACGGTCAAGTATCTATGGGTATTGAGCCTATTAAGTCTAACTACTTTATCAAAGACTTGGCTAAGAGTAAAACTGTATACAAGAATCCTTTCTTAGAAGAAGAGCTTGAAAAGCATGGTCTTAATACACCAGAGACTTGGGAAAGCATTCTAAAGAAAGATGGTTCTGTACAACATCTAGACTTCCCTACTAAAGAGGTGTTTAAATCCTTTATAGAGATTAGTCCTAAAGAGATAATCATTCAAGCTGCTGCAAGACAGAAGTTTATTGACCAGTCTCAATCTTTAAATTTAATGATCCACCCTTCAGTTCCAGCTAAGGACATTAACCAGTTATATTTGTTTGCTCATGAGAACGGAGTAAAGACGCTATACTATCAGTTTAGTATAAGCAGTGCTCAGTCATTTGCAAGAAACATTCTAGAATGTGCAAGCTGTGAAGGATAAGAAAAAGGGAGAGTAATATCTCCCTTTTTTTACGTAACTTTATTAAAATTTTATAAGAACATGGAAAACTTTGACGTATTAATTAACAATGTAGTAGGTTGGGCTGAAGACAAAAACATCCTTAAACCTGAGAACGCTCCTAAGCAAATGCTTAAAGTGATGGAAGAAGTAGGAGAAACTGCTGGAGCTTTAGCTAAGAACAAGCAAGCTGAACTTAAAGATGGTATAGGTGACGCATTTGTCACTCTAATCATTCTAGCTAAGCAAGTAGGTATGGAACCTGCAGACTGTCTAGAAGCGGCTTGGAATGAGATTAAAAACCGTACAGGTAAAACTGTTAACGGTGTATTTGTAAAAGATTAGTATGAATAAAACTCAGTTAACTAATAAACTACAACATCTATCTGTAGAAGATGCTTATGTAAGAAGAATTCTTAGAAGAGCTGTCAGAAGACTTAGGTGTCATGGAGTTAGACTAGCATTTAGAAATGCTAAAGAATCATTACTTAATATAGAATTATGAAAAGAGCTCTATACTTAGATGACCAAAGAACACCAACGAACATACTACCAGGGTACGAGCCCTGGTTTGTTGTTAGGAACTATGATCAATTTGTAGAATGGGTTAGTCTTAATGGTATGCCAGACTTTGTATCATTTGATCATGATCTAGCTGAAGAACATATAGACGATTATTTTAAACAGAAACTAGCATTAGGATACCAACATCCCAGTTATAATGAATACACTGAGAAGACTGGTCTAGACTGTGCTAAATGGTTAGTGGATTACTGTCAAAGCAATAACATTCCTATATGTGGTTGTTCTGTACATAGCCACAATCCTGTAGGAGCTAGTAATATACACAGTTTACTTAACGGATTTAAAAAACACTTGGGCTTACCAGAAGATTGCTACATCGGTAAACACCCTTTCATAGTAGAAACTAAAACAAAATAACAATATGA
>JACCDW011590491.1_pt1 | contig 12005 bp, 13 predicted proteins | sample 7449781 | NCBI WGS metagenome assembly JACCDW01 (sample SAMN15323449, study PRJNA562643) | freshwater metagenome | isolation source: river surface water | place: USA:Blue River Watershed | collected 2017-08-18
ATAGCATTACGTTTGATGCATATCCTGCAAACGGTGAATTGGTTCGTGTGTCAAGTTTCTATACAGCAGTAAATCCATATTTGTTAAATGCAAATACTGTTACATTTGACCAACTGCAACCAAGTTTACGTTCTTATATTAACACAAGTTTTGCAACAGCTAATACGGCAAATACTGTTGCACAAGCAGCAGCAACAACAGGAAAGGCAATTGCAATGTCGATTGTATTTGGAGGCTAATCTATGACACAACAAATTACTAGTGCTAGAATAGCCAACAATTCCATTACAGCAAATAATTTTGCTACCAGTTTTGGTGGTTACATCTATGATTTGGATGACATTTCTTATCTGACAGATGGGGTGACAAATAAGTTTCCACTAACATATAATACTGAAAATGTTTCTATATACAGTCCTTGGAATTTATTAGTATCTGTTTCGGGACTTGTACAATCAGCATATGCAAACACACAAGAAACTGTTTGGATGAGTTATGTAACTTCGGCAGCAAAAGGGTATACGTTACAAGAAGGTAACATTTTATTTGCCGATCCTGTGCCAGCTGGTTCAGACGTTATGATTCGTGTAGTCCCAGGTACACCGGCTCAGAATGCCAAGGTGTATCCATTTAGACCCACTGATATACTCATGGGTGACTAATTACTAAATAGTAAAGATTTTAAAAACAAACACTTTCCCAATTATTTGGAGTCAAAATGGCTAGAAAAGATATTATAGACACATATTATTCGTTCACACCTTCTACTAGAACGATTGTTCTGAATCAAATCGTTCGTCGTGAACAATTAGTGTTAATTACGAACGCCAACACCAATCAGGTAATTTATAACTTCTCCGATCCTAATCTGAAGTTGACATCACATGCTATAGCGCAAAACGCTATTACTGGCGCTGCGACAACAACTCTTGTATTGCAGTACAACACAGCGGCGATGGCATCCACTGACAGACTTCAGATAATCATTGATGAATATGAAGAAACGTTCAAACCATCGGAAGTATATACCGATCCCGTAAATAAGTTCCGTGTATCTATGCCACAAGCCTTGATTGATACCGACTTTGAATATGGTCAACAAGCGACCAAATGGGAAAGTATTGGTTTGGTAAACAATCGTGCATATGCATATCAGAACACAACTGCTAACTTACAGATTGCTACTGGTGGTCCTTTAAACCCAACATCAATTATGGTCAACTCGAATTCGAGTATCGTAACTGTTTATGTTGCAAATACACCAGCTGTAAATACTCCTATTTTTGTAACCGATACTGCATGGGCTCCTGCTGAAGGAACGTTTATGGTTGAAGCTTCAATTGCAGGTCATGCAATTCGTTATTCAGCAAAACAACGTTACACACAAATTGGATTGGCTGGAAATACAAATATTTTAATTGCAAATACAACATATGTTGCAAACGGTTCTGTATTCTCACGTGCCAATATTCCTCTGTCGAATATTAACTTTACAGGTTCTTTCTCTAATGGTGTTGTAACAACTGCTACGGCGCATGGACTTTCACTTGGTAATGAAATTATCTTACAGGGAACTACAGCAGCAACTTCTGGTGCACCAAATGGTACCTTTACTGTTACCGGTGTTTATTCTAATACTACATTTCGTATCGATGCAAACGTGGCACCTGTAAGTGCTACAGGTATTAACTCAGGTGGTTTTGCAAACTTATATTCTTCGTCACGTGGTACAGTTTTACATCGTGCGTTTGATGGTGGTGTTGAATTCTCAACATCAGCAGAAGGTCATAACAATCAACTGATTCGTCAAACACGCCGTTACTTCCGTTATCAATCTGGTAAAGGTTTGCAGATGTCAACTGGTACTTTGATGAAGCCTCAACTTTCTGTTGATAGCATCACAAGTTCTGGTACAGTTGTAACTGTAAGAACAAAGTATTCACATCAAGTTCGTCCGAATGTTTCAATTACAATTGTCAATTGTAATGAGACTGCATACAATGGTACATTTGTTATTCGTGACGTAATCGATCCATATACATTCACTTATATTGCAAGTAGCACACCAACGTCAGCAACAGCAACAGGTTTATATCGTTGCTCAATTACAAGTTGGTATGGTGCAGCAAATCGTGTTGGTATGTTTGATGAACAAAATGGTGTGTTTTTTGAGTATGATGGACAACAATTATATGCTGTAAGACGTTCATCAACATTTCAATTATCAGGATTTGTATCAGCTAACGTAGCAAATACTACAGTTAACGGTATTACATATAATGGTGTAACAACTAAGTTTTCTTCAGAACTTGAAGTTGGTGATTACATCGTTATTAAAGGTATGTCTTATCGTGTAATTGAAATTTTATCTGATCGCCAACTTTCAATTTCACCAGCGTATCGTGGTGAAACACAAGTTCTTCAAGCAACCGCCGCTAAGACAATCGATTTAAAAATTCCGCAATCTCAATGGAATATTGATCGTTGTGATGGAACAGGACCATCTGGATATGTTCTAGATTTGTCTAAGATGCAGATGTTCTATATTGATTACTCTTGGTATGGTGCTGGTTTCATTCGTTGGGGATTCCGTGCAACAGATGGTAACGTGTATTACTGCCATAAGTTAGTCAACAATAACGTAAACTATGAAGCATACATGCGTTCTGGTAACTTACCTGCACGTTATGAAACTAATACATTTGCACCAAGAACAAAACTTCAGGCATCATTAGCTGCTGCTGATACTTCGATGAATGTTGCAAATGCTGCTGCATTCCCAACAACTGGCATTCTATTAGTTGAAGGTTATAGTTCAACTGGTACAAGTCAGAAGGAGTATGTTTCATATAACGGTATCAGCAACAACTCTCCAACAAGTTGGACGTTCAATAACCTAACACGTGGTCAACCAGGTAATACAATTAACTGTTTTATGACGACTGCAAACGCTACATTGAATCTTGTTGCGGGTCAATCTACTGTTGGTATTCAAGAAGGTATGTACGTACTCAGTGCTAACATTCCACAAACAGCAGTAATTCAATCTATCACACCTAACGTGTCCATTCAATTGAGTATGGCGCCACGAATTAGTGGTGTTGGAAATATTACTTTTATACCAATGGCTAATGCTGCTCAAACGTTTACGTTCTCTACAACTGCACCAACAAATGTTGAGTTACATGCGCCTGGTTATTCTCCACGTATAGCACATTGGGGCACATCAGTAATGATGGATGGTCGTTATGATGACGATAAATCATTCGTGTTTACACAAGGTATGACAACTGCTGCACATATTCCTGCTGGTGCAACATTTGCTCTACAAAGTTTCCGTATTGCACCATCAGTTAGTGCTGGTGTTTCTGGTGCAACATTAGGAACTCGTGAAATTGTAAACCGTATGCAGATGGTCTTACGTCAACTTGATACTTTATCTGGTGGTGCATTCTTGATTTCAGTTGTTCTAAATGGAGCAACATCAAATGCAACACCACTGTGGCAATCAGTTGGTGGTTCATCACTAGCTCAATATATTAATCACCAATCAGCGGTACCGGGTGGTGGACCCACTAGTCCATTAGCAGGTACATTTGTTAATGGTGGTGAAGTTATCTTTGCAGCGTTTACTAACGCTTCTGGTGGTGGTTCAACATTTACCACAACATCATATGACTTACCACTTGTTCGTGATTTGGGTACAAGTGTTCTCGGAGGGGGTACAACTGATCCTAGAACTGGTTTCTATCCAGATGGACCTGATATCGTGACAATTGTTGCACGTAATGTTGGTACGACATCAGCAAATATTTACAGTCGTTTATCTTGGACAGAAGCACAAGCATAAATGCAAACAGTTACTACACTGCCTATACTGCAAACCGTTAGTGATGCTACAACTCACTATGTCGGTTTGCAGCCTGCATTGTCGGGTAAAACAAATGCGGAATATGTTAATCGAAACATATCGTTTAATCCTGCATCAAATACACTAAACATTGCAGTTAATGTAAACTTTTTGCCTAATTCATTAAGTGGTTCTGCCCTTGCTGAAAGTGCCATTACATCGTCTAAAATTGGTCCATTAACACGTTTAATTGAACAAGCAAAAATTGTGACTGGATCACAAGGTGGTAATGTTAATATTAATTTGTTAGAATCATCTGTTTATTTTTTAACTAGCACACCAACATCTAATATTACATTTAATCTTCGTGGTAACGCTACAACTCCATTAGATAAAGTTTTAAATCCAGGTCAGACTATATCTACTGTGTTTATGATTTCTCAGAATGTAACTCAATACTTTGCTAACATTGCTATTGATGGAATATATCAAGCAGCAAATACAAGATATTCGGGAAATGTTAAACCAGGAAGTATTGCATCTATAACGTCTCCAGTAATAGATGTCTATTCCATTAATGTAATCAAAGTTGATTCCAATGCATATTCATTGTTGAGTTCTAACGTATCTTTCGGAACAGGCTAAAATGGTACAAAAAGTTCGTTCACCTTTAATTGAAACAAAAGCAATCACTGGTAATTTGATTGCCGTTGGTGCTATTACAGGCAACCTGATTGCTAATAATGCTGTCAGTGGAAACAATATAGTATCTCCACCTGACATTTTTGATGATGCATTTTTGTTTGGTGGAATGTAAAAGGATAATAAATGGCAAGAGCATATAAAATTTTAGGACAAATCAATCCATCAGCGAATGTATTAACAACATTATACACTGTTCCTGATGGCAATTCTGCAATCATATCATCAATAACTATTGCTAACTTAGATGAGAATGCTGCTAATGGTGGGGCATTTAGAATAGCAGCAAATGTTTCTGGTGTTGCTGTTGCTAATGCTAACTATCTTTCATATGGTGTAAATGTACCTGGGCGTGACGCTATTACATTAACCCTTGGAGTTACGCTTAATGCTGGTTCAATTATTTCTGTAAACGCTAATAGTTCACTGTTAGCATTTTCTGCTTTTGGTACTGAAGTATTCTAAAACATGTCACTGAATAGAGTTAACCTCAACAAAGTATCTTTGAAGCGCATGTCTGTGCCTGGCACAGGTGGGGTGACACCTTCTGCACAAACTGCACCAACTGGAATTGAATTTTTAATTGTTGCTGGCGGTGGTGGTGGAGGCTCATCACACGGTGGTGGGGGTGGTGGTGGAGGTGTTAGAATATCTCCATCATTTAGTATTGCTAGTTATCCAATAAATTATACAGTTCAAGTTGGGGGTGGTGGAGCCGGCAATCTTGATACCAATGGTTCCAATGGCTCCAACTCCGGAATCTATAATACATCAAATTCTATTTGGTCAACAGGTGGTGGTTATGGTGGTGCAGGTTATACTTTTACTATTCAATTTGGTGCTTCAGGTGGTTCCGGTGGGGGTGGAGGAGCGCCAACGCCCACAGGTGTAACACGAAGTGGAGGTTCCGGAACTTCACCACAAGGTAATAATGGTGGTTCAAGTTATGGCGGTGGCACTGGAACGGCTAGAGGTGGTGGCGGGGGCGGCGCATGAGGGGGTGGAGTTACTGCTTCACCATTACAAGTTGGAAATGGTGGAGATGGTATTTTATCTATCATTAATGGTGTTGGAACATACTACGCCGGCGGTGGTGGAGGTGGTTCCGATCAAGCCGGTTCAAGTTCTGGTGGTGCTGGCGGTGGAGGTGGTGGTACAGCAACATATGGAGGAAATCCAGCATCAGCATACACTGGTGGGGGTGGCGGTGCCGGTGGTGGTTTTGCTGGTGTAGGTGGCAGCGGCGCTTCTGGAACAGTTATAATTAGATGGCCATTGACTAACTTAAATGCAAATTCAATTATTAGTGGAACATATAATGAAGTTGGTGGGTATAGAGTGGTTAGATGGAACGGTTCTGGCAGTATAGCATTTTAAAATAAATAACCTATTATGGTAAATACAAGATCAAAATTTAAAGAATACTGCCTACGTAAACTAGGTTTTCCTGTTATTGAAATTAACGTAGATGACGATCAAGTAGAAGATCGTATCGATGAAGCACTTGGTTTCTGGCGAGATTATCACTATGATGGTTCATATAAGATGTACATGAAGCATCAAATTACGCAGGTAGACATTGATCGCCAATGGATTTATGCGCCTGATGCCGTACAGTTTGTTACTGGTATTTTTCCATTTGATCAATCAAACGCATCAATCAATATGTTTGACTTGCGTTATCAATTGCGTCTGCATGATTTGTATGACTTTACATCCGTATCGTATGTGTCATATGAAATCACAATGCAACACTTACGCACATTAAATCTACTGTTTTCTGGCACACCACAGTTCAGATTTAATCGTCATCAAAACAGAGTGTATCTTGACATCGATTGGACACGTGATGTTGAACCAGGAGATTTTGTTATTGTAGAATGTTATCGTGTATTAGAACCAGAAACAATTACATTATCAGGTACAGTATCTTGTGCTCCAGGTTCCAATACCGTAGTTGGTACAGGAACAAAATTCGATCAAGAGATTGCTCCATTTGATTTTATTACCATTGGTAGCGAACAAAAACAAGTTGGTAATATTGAATCACCAACAAGTTTGACACTCATTGGTCCACCAACACAAACGCATACAAATGAAACTGTAACCATCGAAGGTACATCTGATGTTTGGAATGATCGATTCTTAAAAAAATATGCCGCAGCACTTATTAAACGTCAATGGGGTGCCAATCTTAAAAAGTTTTCTGGTATTCAAATGCCTGGTGGTGTAACATTAAATGGTCAAGAAATTTATGATGAAGCCGTACAAGAAATCAAAGATATGGAAGAAGAAATCTACATGATGGGTTCTCTGCCATCAGAAATCTTTGTAGGATAATTAGTGGCTACCAATTTTTACTTCAATAACTTTCCAGCAAAATTAGGTAACGGTGCTGTAATTACACCGGAGCAATTGCTCGTTGAAAACTTAGTAATTGAAGCACTACAAATTTATGGTATGGATGTTTATTATCTACCACGCACAACACGTGATCAGGTAGATTATTTGTTTGGTGAAGATACATTAAAAGAATATCGTTCCGCACATGCCATTGAAATGTATCTTGAGAATGTCACTGGCATGGATGGTGATCAAGACTTTATATCTAAATTTGGTCTAGAAATTCGTGATGAGATTACAATGCTTGTCTCTAGACTAAAATTTAGATATGCAGTCAATGGTTTAACACGACCACGTGAAGGTGATTTAATTTATGTTCCATTGCTTACAGGTTTCTTTGAGATCACATATGTTGAGCATGAAAACAATCAAGCCATGTACTATACATTAGGTCGTGGTCGTGGTGGTAATGTATATGTTTATGGAATAAAAATGAAGCAGTTTGTGTTCTCCAGTGAGATTATTGATGTTGGTATACCTGAAATTGACAATCAAATACGTGCATACTATCCAAGAACACGTTTGTCATTAGGCAATGGTGTTGGCAACTTTGTTAAAGATGAAGTTGTATATCAAGGTTCAAGTGTATCTTCAGCAACAGCACAGGCTGTTGTTTATGATTTTCAACCAAATGCATTCATTGATGTTTATCGTGTACAGGGAGATTTTTCTTCTTCAGCAAATGTAAAAGGTGAAACAAGCAGCGCACAATGGACTATTACTCTTGCATCCGATGCTGCCACAATGAATAATGCTTATGAAGATATATTTGACAATTCAAGAATTGAGGCTGCCAGTGATGGTATTATCGACTTTACGGAAATCAATCCGTTTGGAGAACCGTAATGTTGGGTAACAAACAATTCTACCATCGTACCATTCGTAAGATGGTAGTTGTTTTTGGTACGTTGTTCAATGACATCGAGATTGTTCGTTATACACAGTCTGGTGTAGCTAAAGAAAAATTAAAAGTACCGCTGTCATATGGTCCAAAAGAACGTTATCTTACACAGATAACTTCTGATCCCAATCTTGTAAAATCAATCAACACGATTGTTCCACGCATGTCATTTAATCTTGACAGTTTGGAGTATGATGTTAGTCGTAAACAAGTAACAACATTACAAAACTTTGCTGGTGCTACAAACACAGGTGTTAGCACACAGTATGTACCAGTGCCATATAATTTTGAATTTAGTTTGTCAATTTATGTTCGTAATATTGAAGATGGCACACAAATTTTAGAACAGATATTACCATTCTTCACACCAGACTTTAATGTTACTGTAGATTTTATTCCATCAATGGGACGTAAATATAACGTTCCTATTCAGCTAAACTCTGTTGCAACTACTGCTGAATATGAAAGTCAAATGGAAGATGGTACAACTCGTTTATTGATTTGGGATTTGACATTCACTGCTAAGAGTTGGATTTGGCCACCGGTTAAATCTGGTAAGATTATTAATACAGCCAATACCAATATTAATATTGACCTCACATCAAAAGAAATACAAAAAGTATACGTTGATTATGCCAATGGCAATAATGTATTTACCACAGGCGAAACAATTCGAGACACAGCTAATGGCTTTATTGGTACGGTAGAATACTTTAGTAATACTGCACTAGGAACATTAGTTGTAACTGGTGCTAATAAGTATATCAAACCTGGCTATCAACTGGTTGGGGATTACTCTGGTGCAAATTATAATGTATCAACACTTGATATTAGTTCGTTGAATGCTGCTGCTGTCATTACTGAACCGAATCCAACATCATCATTACCTAATAGTAATTTTGGATTCACAGAAACAATTATAGAATACCCCGACACTTTATTATGAAAAAACTAAACAAAAATTTATCAGAAATCTTTGATGTTGAACCAATCAAAGAAGAAACTAGAACAGAACAATTACCAGTTACTATACATTCTGCTGATCCAGTAGAAGCAGATACCGATTTTGCACGTGAAAATATTCGCAGTCTTATTGATGAGGGTAACCGAGCAGTTAAAGATTTGGCTTCGGTTGCCAATCAATCAGAATCACCACGTGCATATGAAGTCTTGGCAACGATGATGAAAAATCTGTCCGAGATGAACAAAGATTTGTTGGCACTTCAGAAGGCAAAAAGAGAGCTTGCACCCCAATCTGAGTCCACAAAAGGAGTCAGCATAGATAAAGCAGTCTTTGTTGGCTCCACCACCGAACTTTTAAAGATGATTAAATCAAATAAATAAGACCATGGAACAATTAATCGAACAAATGAAAATCATTCTTGGTACAAACTTCGGTTTGTATTTCAAGGCGCATACGTTTCACTGGAACGTAGAAGGTCCAAACTTTGCTGAGTACCATGGTTTCTTAGGTACGTTTTATGAGGCAGTGTTTGATCAGACCGATCTGATTGCAGAACACATTCGTGCATTAAATTCATACGCACCAACATCATTATCTAGAATGATTGAGTTGTCTAAAATTGATGAGTTGACTGCAATACCATCACCATTGATTATGATGAGTGAATTGGCTGCCGACAATGATAAGTTTATCATGGAATTACGTGCAGGTATTGCAATAGCAGATGCGGCAGATGAGCCAGCTGTAGGTAATTTCTTGCAAGACTTACTTGACGCACACCAAAAACATGGTTGGATGTTAAAGAGTTTTACACGATAAATTATGGATGACGGATACCTTGGTAATGCACGACTTAAAAAAGTCGGTGTTGAATTATCCCTTACAGAAGAACAAGTTAAAGAGTATGTAAAGTGTGCTGAAGATCCAGTATACTTTATTGCTAACTACGTAAAAATTGTCAACGTTGACCGTGGTCTTGTCCCATTTGATATGTGGGATTTTCAAAGAGATATGGTCAAAACGTTTCATGAGAATCGTTTTTGTATTGCAAAGATGCCTCGACAGGTTGGTAAAACTACCACGACTGTCGGTTACATGTTATGGAGTGCTCTGTTCAATGAAGAGTTTGTCATTGGTATTCTTGCCAACAAACTTCAACTTGCACAAGACATTCTTGCCAAGATTCAAAAAGCATACGAATATCTTCCACACTGGTTGCAGCAAGGTATTATCAACTGGAACAAACGTTCTTTAGAACTGGAAAACGGTTCAAAGATTTATGCTTACGCTACGTCAGCAGCGGGTGTTCGAGGTGGTACATACAATCTAATCTTTCTTGATGAGTTTGCGTTCGTGCCACATAACATGGCAGTAGACTTTTTTACGTCCACATATCCTGTTATCTCATCTGGTAAGACATCAAAAGTAATTATTGTTTCTACTCCGAACGGTCTGAATCTATTCTACAAAATGTGGATGGATGCACAAGAAGGTCGTTCTTTATACAAAACACTTGAAGTTCATTGGTCACAAGTACCAGGTCGTGATGAAAAGTGGAAAGAAGAAACAATACGAAACACATCTGAAGAACAGTTTAGGCAAGAGTTTGAGACTGAGTTTATTGGTTCTTCGGCAACACTTATTTCTGGTGCCAAGTTGCGTTCATTAGCATTTTATGATCCGATGCGTATTGAAGATGATGGACATTTATTTGTGTATGAGGACCCACGACCAGGTCGAATATACATTGCTACCGTAGACTGTGCAGAAGGTGTTGGTCTTGACTATCATACAATTAATATTCTAGACGCTACCGAAGCGCCGTATAAACAAGTCGCAAGATATCGAAACAATAAATTACCTTTATTATTTCTACCAACAGTAATATATGCTTTAGCCAACAGATACAACCAAGCTTATGTTCTGATTGAAACTAATAACGTTGGCCAACAGGTCGTAGATATTTTACACTATGATTTGGAATATGAAAACATCTACAAGCTAGAACACCACCATATTAAAGGTCAGAGTATTTCTGCTGGCTTTAAACGTTCAGTAGCTTTTGGTGTCAAAACAACCAAATCTGTTAAGAAGATTGGTTGTGCAAACTTAAAAACATTGATAGAAAGTGACAAACTAATTATCAATGACTTTGATACCATTGCAGAGCTAAACACTTTTGTACGTACAAAAGACACGTTTGCTGCTGAAGAGGGTAACAACGATGATATTGTTATGGGACTGGTGCTTTATGCTTGGCTGACAGCACAGACTTTCTTCAAAGATGAAACCAGAATTGACATTCGTAAGATTATGTTAGAAGAACAAAATCTGTTGGGTGAGGAAAGTATGCTTCCGTTTGGCTTTATTGAAGATGGATTGCAGAGAGAGATGGAAGTGGAAGATGGGGTGATGTGGGAGCCTCCAGCGGGCTATTTATCATCAAGTTTATAAAAAACTAAATACACTATAAAAAGAATATTGACCCAACAATAAAAGGAGAAATCCAATGGCATTTCAATTATCACCTGGAGTAAATGTATCAGAGATTGATCTGACTACAGTTATTCCTTCCGTTGCCACTTCTACAGGCGCTTTTGTAGGACCTTTTGCTTGGGGACCAATCGGTGAAGTAACTACTATTTCGGATGAAGTTCGCTTGGTGAACGCATTCGGTAAACCAGATAGCGATAATTATGAATATTGGTTCTCTGCTGCGAACTTCCTGGCATACGGAAACAATCTTAAAGTCGTTCGTGCTCAAGGCTTAGGTGCTTTAAACGCTACAGCAAATGGCACAGGTTTGCTTATCAAAAACGAAGATGATTATAACGAAAATCACACATCATATGCAGCCGGTGCTTATGGTAACACTGGTGGTTGGGCAGCACGTTATGCGGGTGCATTAGGTAATAGCATTCTTGTTTCTATGGCTGATGCTAACACATATAATGTATGGGCATATGCTTCACAATTCAGTACAGTTCCAAATACATCATCATATGTTGCAAGTCGTGGTGGTGCAAACGACGAAGTTCACATTGTTGTTGTAGACGAAGATGGTCTGTGGACAGGAGCAGCCGGTACAGTTCTAGAAAAATATGCGTTTGTTTCTAAGGCATCCGACGCTAAAGATGACAGCGGTAATTCAAATTACTACAAAGATGTTATTGCAAACCGTTCAC
>JACCDW010065302.1_pt1 | contig 12004 bp, 7 predicted proteins | sample 7449781 | NCBI WGS metagenome assembly JACCDW01 (sample SAMN15323449, study PRJNA562643) | freshwater metagenome | isolation source: river surface water | place: USA:Blue River Watershed | collected 2017-08-18
ATCAAATTGTCCCCAGGAAAGGCATATGTAAAAGGTTACGATATTGAAAAATCTACAACTACTATCTTAGATGTAAGTAAACCAAGAGAAACTCAGAGTGTAGAAAATGTAAATGTTCCCTTTGAAATGGGAAATCTGATCAGAATTAATAATATAACAGGATCTCCAAAACAAAATAATTCTGTAGAACTTCATTCCGTCAGAAGAAGTTCTTCCGGAAATCCTAATTCAAGCACTAAGATTGGAGATGCTAAAGTTTATAATTTCAGATTGACTGATGCTGCATATTCTGGAGCATCTACCAATTGGGATCTATATCTTTATGATATACAAACTTATACCACTTTAGTATTAAATCAATCTTTATCTGCAAGTCAGTTACCATTATCATCATATGTGAAAGGAAAAAGTAGTGGTGCAAGTGGTTATGCCTCTGCCGCTGGAAATGACACTACAACGATTAAAGTAAGACAAACTTCTGGCACTTTTATTGTAGGTGAGCAAATAATTATCAATGGTCTGGAATTATATCCTAGATCTATCGCACAAATTACGGTCTATGACAGTACAGATATTAAGCAAGTTTATCAACCAACATCTGTATCTGGTTTTACTACATCATTTATTGGAGATTCTATATTAGACAGACAACTTCCAATAGGATTCAATGCTTCTGATACAATTAACATTTCTGCCGGCGGTGTAGTAACTTCTCCAGGTAAGGTTTTTAATACTATTAAACCAGGATCAATAATAAGATATCAATCACCTAGTAGTAATGACGAAACTTTTAATGTAGTTTCGAGTGTAAGTTCGACTGGCACTTCAATGACTGTTAGTGCAGTTACTACGGTCAATGGTGTCTGTAATGGCACTGTAGGAGTTGCAACAAATGTATCATTTAGTCTAGGAATTCCCAAAATTAGAAATTCTGATAAAGGATACTTATATGCAGAATTGCCAAATACAAATGTATCTCAGGTAAATTTAAATAGTTCTGTTATTACTTTTAGTGCCCAATCAACCTCATCAAAAACTGTTTCTTCTGGAAAAATAACATTATCCGTTTCTGACTTTTCGCTTCCTTCAGGTTTAACAACCGCATTATTTGCACCTTTTGACGAAGAGCGTTATTCTGTGCATTACAAAGATGGAACTACACAATCTTTAACCTCAGATCAATTTTCTTTATCATCTAATCAAGTAGTTTTATCAAATCTTACAAACGGAAAAGTAACATCATCAATCAATGCAACTTTTGTTAAAAATGGCGTACAGAGTAAACAAAAGCAATTTAATCGTAGTGGAACTATAAATGTAATTTATTCTAAGTTTCCAGAGTCGGGAACAGGAATCAGCACTTCTATCAATGATGGTTTAGTATACAATCAGTATTATGGTCTTAGAGTCCAGGATGATGAAATTTCACTTAATTATCCTGATGTATCGACAGTAGTGGCAGTTTATGAATCACTAGATACATCAAATCCAACGTTGGACACTTTATCATTCGATTCTATTCTTAACATTGGCAATAATGCAATTATAGGTGAAAATATTTTAGGCAATGATAGTGGTTGTGTTGCTAGAGTAGTAACTAGATCTACAAATAGTGTTGGAATTGTCTATTTAAATTCTAATAGATTTAACAATAATGAAGTTGCAACTTTCCAAGAGTCAAATATTGTTGGAGACATAAACTTCATAACCCCCGGAAATTATAGTGATATTACTAATAGATTTAGTTTAGATAAAGGGCAGAAAGAGCAATACTACGATTATTCTAAACTTATCCGTAAAGAAGGAGAAACAGCACCTTCAAAGAGACTTTTAGTTGTATTTGATTACTATAGTGTCCCTTCGACTGATAATGGTGATGTATTTACTTCTGGAAGTTATAACAAGGAACAATTTACTTCTAATATTCCTTTGATTGGAAATAATATTAGAGCGACAGATACTTTAGATTTTAGACCTAGAGTTTCAGTTTTTTCTGGAAATACGTCTTCCCCATTCGATTTTCCTAACAGAGATTTTAGTTCTTCAATTAAATTAAACTTAACCCCAAATGAGAGTACTATTATTGGATATGACTACTATGTAGGTAGAGTTGATAAAATTTATCTGAGTAAGACTGGGGAATTTGTTTACTTAAAGGGCACCTCATCAATTAACCCTCAGTCACCATCAAAGACTGATGATTTAATGGAATTGGGAACAATTACCCTTCCACCTTACCTATACAGTGTCAAGGATGCTGTATTGTCACTCGTAGATAATAGAAGATATACTATGAGAGACATTGGATTAATTGAAAACAGGGTTAAAAATCTTGAAAGAGTAACTTCACTATCTCTCTTAGAGTTAAGTACACAAACACTCCAAATACAAGATTCTGATGGTTTTAACAGATTTAAAACAGGATTTTTTGTAGATAATTTTGAAGATTCTTCAAGAATAAACGGACTTTTCTCTTCTGTTGAGATTGATTCTGATTCTCAAGAGATGAGACCTGTTATCTCCAGAAATAGTTTAAAAAATTATCTTGCACCAGCGCAAAATATAACAAACGAGACTGTAGATTTATCTACTAACTATGAGTTATTAGATTCTAATGTCCAAAAAACTGGTACTACAGTAACACTTAAGTATGAATCTGAAAAGTGGATATCACAACCACTGGCAACTCAAGTTGAAAATGTAAATCCATTTCATGTTGTATCTTATACTGGCACAATAAAACTTTCGCCTGAGAGAGATAATTGGGTTAGAACTGTACAATTACCAGATAAGACTATTTCTGTTACTGATTATGTCTTAATTGAAAGAGATGAAATTGAGTTGAGAAATAGAAGACGTAGGGTGAGAAATGATGATAGAGTGGGGCAAAGAAGGACAAGAGTTAGAGGAGTAAATCAGAGAGTAAATGATAGTGTAGAATCAACAACTGAAACTTCAGTTGACAATATTCTAGTAGAGTCTAGTAATGAAGAGTATATGAGATCTAGAAACACTGAGTTTTCTATTTCAAATTTAAAGCCACACACTAGATATTATCAATTCTTAGATGGAAATGGTTCTGTAGATTTTATTCCAAAACTTATTGAAATTTCAAATAGTGTAAGTTTACAAAACTATGGAGCATCTTCAGCATTTACTGTTGGCGAAACTGTTTTTGGATATGATTCTCAAAATAATAAAATTATTTCGTTTAGAGTTGCAAAATCTAACCACAAATTTGGAACATACAATTCCCCAACAACAACCTTTAATGTAAATCCATATATTAAAGATGAGTCTCTGCCTAGTGAATATAGTGCGTCATCAAAAGTGTTAAATGTAGACACTTTCTCTTTGTCAGAGGAAGCACAAGGTCTTTATTCTGGTTACCTAGTAAAGGGTGCAAAACTTATTGGACAATCTAGCGGTTCTATTGCATATGTTAAAGATTTGAGATTAATATCTGATAATCTTGGTGATTTAATAGGTTCTTTCTTTATTAGAGATCCAAATACTTCACCAGCACCAGATGTAAGGATTAATACTGGAACTAAAACTTATAAAGTTACATCAAGTCCTACAAATGAAACTGCTGTTTCTGGAAGTACTTCTGTTTCTACAGCAGAAACTAACTATGCATCTGAAGGAATTTTAGAGTTGTATGAAAGAACTATTACAAATAGAACTACGGAAACAACAACTAGAACAACTACTACTAGAATACGTACAGTAACAACTAGGTTTATTAGGGAGCGTAGACGAGAAGACCCTCTTGCACAGACTTTTACAATCGATGAAAATGAACCAGGAGCATTTTTAACTAGTATAGATCTTTTCTTCTATAAAAAAGATACTAATAATAATCCACTAACCGTAGAGATAAGAAATGTAGAACTTGGTACTCCAGCATCACTGATACTTGGAAATCCAGTTACTCTTAGACCTGACGAAATAAACATATCTGATGATGCATCCGCAGTAACAAAAGTAACATTTGACTATCCAATTTATCTTGCTCCAGGATTGGAATATGCAATCGTACTTCTTGCCCCTGAAAGTATAGAATACGAAGTTTTTATTGCAGAAATGGGTAAGAAAACCATCCAATCTGCAAATTTACCTGATGCAAGTGCAAGCACATATAGTCAACAATTTGCTATGGGAAGTCTATTCAAATCCCAAAATGGATCTATATGGACTGCAAATCAATATCAAGATATGAAGTTTACTTTATATCGCGCAAACTTCGTTACAGACACTCCATCTACAGCATATTTTTACAATCCAACATTGAATGAAAGCAATGGATACATTAAAAATCTTCAAAATAATCCTATAACAGCATTGCCCAAGTTGTTAAGTGTTGGTATTACAACCACTACTGATTCAAGCACTATTGGAATTCTAACTACTGGAAGAAAAATAAGTGAGAGTTTAAAAACTTATAATTATGGATATATTGTTGGCACTGGATGCTCAGCATCTTCTGTAGGAGTAACAACAAGTGGGTTTAATTATGTTACAGATACTAATGTATCAACATTTAATGTTATTGGTAACGGATCTGGTCTCACTTTAAATATTACTGCTACTGACGGCAAAATTACCAATGCAACAATTGTAAATCCAGGAAATGGTTATGCGATTGGAGATGTTGTTGGTATTGTAACTTCTTCAGTTTCCAGTAACAGTGGAAGAGGTGCTACTATAACAATTACTGGAAATAGTAACGGTGTTGATACTTTATATCTAACTAATGTGCAGGGAGAATCATTTACAGACACTGGAAATGAAAATCTGATTTATTACAATGATTCTAATGCTGCGGTAACTCTGGGGTCAATTTATATTAGAAGCTCCACTCCAGTTGGATCTGTTAACAGTGGAAACTTTATCAAAGTCAACCATTTTAATCATGGAATGTATGCTGCTAATAACAAAGTTTCTATTTCTGGCGTTTTACCAACCGTTATCCCAACCACACTATCTCAATCTATAACTGCATCTTCTACATCAATTTCTGTCGCAAGCACTGCAAATTTTGTAACTTTTGAAGGTAAAGCAGTTAGTGGAAGTAATCCCGGATATGCCATTGTAGAGAATGAAATTATCAGGTATGAAAGTATTGGGTCTGGAACATTAGAAACAATAACAAGAGCGCAATTATCTACACTTGCAGTGCCTCATGACACTAATGCACAAGTCTATAAGTATGAATTTAACGGAGTTTCCTTAAGAAGAATCAATACAACTCATGATATTAGTGATGTTGGTTTAGACATTGATAGTTACTATATTGAAATTGATAGAGAATTAAATGGAGTAGATAGAAGTGTTGATGGGACTCCTGTAGGATATCCCCAACTTTCATTTGCAACAGAATTAAATTCTGGAGGAAATAAAGTTTTTGCAACAGAAAACATTCAATATGACTCTATTATACCATTTTATAATATTGTATCACCTACAGATGCTGTTTCAGTTTCTGCTAAAATTAGAAGTGTAAGTGGAACTAGTGTATCTGGAAATGAAGTATCATTTACTGATTTAGGTTATGAAGATATACAGTTGAATTCCCTAAACCAACTGTCCTCTACAAGAATCGTTTGCTCTAAAGCAAATGAAGATACTTATCTAACTGCTCTTCCAAGAAATAAATCATTTACAACTACAGTTACTTTACAAACGACAAATAAGTATGTTTCCCCCCAAATATTCTTAGACAGTTGTTTTACTGATTTCCATAGCAATAGAATTAATTCTCCAATATCTAATTATTCAACAGATAGTAGAGTTAATTCGCTTATTGATGACCCACATTCTTCTGTTTATGTTTCCAATACAGTCAGATTAGCTCAACCTGCAACTTCTCTAAAGGTTATACTATCTGCATATAGACATTCTTCAGCAGATTTTAGATTACTCTACAGTTTGATTAGACCAGACTCTAGTGAAGTTGATCAAGCATTTGAATTATTCCCAGGATATGATAATTTAACCGTGGATAATAATAATGATGGATATCTTGATGTTGTAGATCCTGCGAATAATAGTGGATTACCAGATGTGTTTGTTCGTTCCAGCAAAGAAAATGAATTTTTAGAATATGAATTTTCTGTTAACAACGTTGGGGAATTTGTTGGCTATGCGATTAAGATTGTAATGTCATCTACTAATCAAGCATATCCACCAAGATTTGCAGATTTAAGGAGTATTGCAATCAGATGATACCAGTTAAAGGACATCCAAATTTATATAGAGACGAAGAATCGGGTGCTATTGTCAATTTTGACAATACATCTTATAATCAGTATGTCAATAGTTTGAATAATAGAAAGACTCAGAGACAAGAATTAGATGAAATGAAGAAGGATATTGAAGAAATTAAATCTTTATTGAGGGAGATTGTTAATGGATCCAAGTGAAATAAAGTTAGAATCTATGAATAAATTATTTGAATATGAAAAACATGCTAGAGTAATTGATAATTTAACTGAGGATGAATTGAGAGTTTTTGCTAAACTTTACTTTAGATTATATTTAAAACAGCAAGAAACTGTTTCACAACTAATGAATCTTTAGAATATAAATACCTAAAAGTATACCAGTTTGAATAATGGCAGTTTATGTATCCAATATAGTCATAGAGCAAGGATACTCTTTTGAAACCTCTATAGAGTTAGAGGATACTAGAACTAATGAACCTTTAATATTAACTAATGCATCAATTGAAGCTACCCTGAAGAAAACATATACCAGTTCATCCTCAGTTTCATTTGCATCATCAATTACTAATCCCGCACAGGGAATTATTTCAATATCACTAACATCCGCACAGACTGCAGAATTAAAGCCGGGAAGACATGTTTATGATATTAAAATTATTGATGATGGTAAAGATTATAAGGCTGTAGAAGGTTCTGCGTTAGTGCGTCCTGGAGTAACTACATAATGGCAAACATAAGAGCTAAAGTTGGTGCTGGACCTACAATAAAATCTAGAGTTGGTTCTCAGAATGTAATTCAAGTTTTATCTAATGCAACAGCACAAACAACTAAGTTAATCAACTTATCTGATGTAGAATCTACACTTAAAACTGTAGATGGAATGATTTTAGTTTGGGATCTTCCTACAGAAAAATTTATTATGACCAGTGTGATCGATTCGTCGAGCACAACTGTTAAAGGTATTGCATATTTTGACAATACTACTAACTCCACACTACCTACAAATGGAGCATTAATTGTCTCAGGTGGAGTTGGAATTGGTGAAAATTTAAATGTTTCTGGTGATATTACAATTACTGGAATTTCAACATTTTCATCAGATTTAGACATTAATGCTGCCGTTAATATCCTAAATGGATTAACTGTAGGTGGAGACTTTAATTCGACTGGTATAACAACTTTAGCATCTTCTGGTGGTATTACTACAACTGGTGGCGACCTTTATGTTGGTGGAGATTTATATATTGCTGATGATTTAAGATTCGATGAATTTACAGCAAGAAATGCAAATATAACAGAAGTTGCTACAGTAGGAACTTTAGGTGTAACAGGTCTTACTACAACAAAAAATTTATTAGTTACTGGTATATCGACATTTCAAAATAATGTAAATGTTAGTGGGGCTATGACAGTAACTAATGGAATTTATTATGATTTACCACATTACGATGGTCCAAATGGAGTGGCATATTTTAATGATGTGGGAAGATTAATAGGGGCTTCTAGTACAGAACTTGATTTATTAGTAAGTAATTATATTTTTACAACAGATAGTGATGGAATTCCTGTCTGGTCTTCAATTATAGACGGAGGAGAATTTTAATGGCAAAACCAGCAAGTAGACAACAACTCATAGATTATTGCTTAAGGAGACTAGGTGCTCCAGTGTTAGAAATTAACGTGGATGATGACCAGATTGATGATTTAGTCGATGATGCCCTTCAATACTTTCAAGAGAGACATTTTGACGGTGTTGAACGAATGTTTTTGAAATATAAAATTAGTCAAAATGATTTAGATAGAGGAAGAGCTAAAAATACTAATGGTGTTGGAATTGTTACTACTACAGCAACATCTACAAATATTAGTGGATATGGGGAAGTGACATCATCTTTTTATGAAACTTCTAACTTTATTCAAGTTCCAGACTCTGTTATTGGTATAGAAAAAATATTTAAATTTGACACTAGTTCAATATCTGGTGGAATGTTCAGTATAAAGTATCAACTTTTTCTAAATGATTTATATTATTTCAACTCAGTTGAATTATTACAATACGCTATGGTTAAAACATATCTAGAAGATATTGATTTTCTCCTTACTCCAGATAAGCAAATAAGATATAACAAAAGACAAGATAGATTATATCTTGATATTGATTGGAGTGCAATTTCTTTAAATACTTATTTTGTAATTGATTGCTATAGGATTTTAGATCCAAATACATACACTAATGTATACAATGACAGTTTTCTCAAGCAATATTTGACATCTTTAATTAAAAGGCAATGGGGACAAAATCTCATTAAATTCCAAGGAGTAAAACTTCCTGGCGGTATTGAATTAAATGGAAGACAACTTTATGACGATGCAGAGAAAGAACTTGAAAGTATTAAGCAGAGAATGACTACTGATTATGAATTACCACCATACGATTTCATAGGATAATTATGACATTAAATCCTTTTTTTCTTCAAGGATCCAATAATGAGCAATTTTTGATTCAAGATTTAATCAATGAACAGTTGCGAATTTATGGAATTGAAGTGTATTATTTACCAAGAAAATTTTTCAAAAGTGATAATATTATTAGAGAAGTTCAGTCATCAAAGTTTGATGACAGTTTTTTATTAGAAGCATATCTAAACAATTATGATGGATATGCTCCAGGTGTTGATATTATGTCAAAATTTGGAATAAATTTAAAAAATGAAATAAATTTAACAATCTCTAGAGAAAGATTTGAGGAATTTATTGTTCCATTTTTAGAAGGTTTGTCCCCAGGTGATGGTATAGTCAGAGACTATACATTTGGAAATTTAATTAGTAGACCAAAGGAAGGTGATTTAATTTATTTTCCATTAGGGCAAAGATTATTTGAAATAAAACATGTTGAGTTTGAGAGACCTTTTTATCAATTAGGGAAAAATTATATTTACGAATTAAGTTGTGAATTATATGAATATGAAAATGAACTCATAGATACTTCAGTGGAAGAAGTGGATAAAACAGTCGATAATGAGGGATATATTACCACGATCAATTTAGTTGGTCTTGCTATAACTGCTACTGCCACTGCCGGTATAAGTAGTGGATATGTTAAAGAGATATTTTTAAATAATGATGGAAGTGGATATTCAAGTACACCTACTGTAACTATTTCTCCCCCAGAATCCGGCACTAGAGCTACTGCAGTTGCAATAACAACTAGTGTTTCTGGAGTGAAATCTGTTGAAAAAATAGTTTTGATAAACGCCGGAAGTGGTTATCTGTCTCCACCAACCATATCAATAACTGGCGGTGGTGGAACAGGAGCTGCTGCTACTTGCTCTATAGGAGCAACAACTTTTGGAGTTTCTTCTATTACAATAAGTGATAGTGGTAGTGGTTACTCTACCATACCTCAAGTTATAATTTCTCCCCCAACTGGAGTAGGTGAAACTGCAACTGCTATAGCACTAATAGATACTGATTATAGAGTATCTGAAATTAGAATAGTTAATGCTGGTTATGGTTACACTGAGGCACCTACCATAGGATTTTCCACAGTTTCAACTACGGGAATTGGAACTTATCTATACAATGAACTTGTTATTGGTGATACTTCCGACACTCAAGCAAGGGTTAAAAAGTTTGTTAAGAGATTCGATATTAATGAAAACAATCCTCCAATAGAATTGCAAGTATCAATAAATACTGGAAAGTTTTATCCCGGTGAAGTTTTAGTTGGAACAATATCTTCATCAAGATATATAATACAAACATATGATACGAATAGTTACAATGATTCATATGATTCGAATGAAGAAATTCAAATAGCGGCAGATTCTATAATTGATTTTTCAGAATCTAATCCATTCGGAGATTACTAATGTTAGGCACCTACTTTTATCACGAAATTATAAGAAAGACAATTATTGCTTTTGGCACACTATTCAATAATATTTACATTAGGCATGAGAATAGTAGTGGAGATATTGTCGATGAAACAAAGGTGGGTATTGCCTATGGTCCTATGCAAAAATTCTTGGCAAAAATTGAGCAACAAGCACAATTGAATAAACCTATCGCCATAACAATGCCAAGAATGTCTTTTGAAATGACATCAATTCAATATGATTCTACAAGAAAAGCAGGAGTTACTCAGACATTTAAAACATCTGATGGCACTAATTTGAAAAAAGTTTTTATGCCAGTACCTTATAATATTGGATTTCAATTAAGTATTTTTTCTAAGTTAAATGATGATGTTTTACAAATTATTGAGCAAATACTACCATATTTTCAACCATCATTTAATTTAACAATTGACTTAATAAGTTCTATTGGAGAAAAAAAAGATATTCCTATTGTATTAGACAGTATTTCATTCAAAGATGATTATGAGGGAGATTTTACTACTAGAAGAGCACTAATTTATACTCTCAATTTTACAGCAAAAACATATCTATTTGGTCCTATTGCAGAGACTACAGATGGGCTTATTCGTAAAGTTCAAGTTGATTACTATAATTCGACTGATGTTGCGACTGCTAAGAGAGAAATGAGATATACAGTAACTCCAGATCCTATTGATGCTGATCCAGATGATGATTTTGGATTTAATGAATCTTGGGAAACTTTCAATGATTCTAAATCTTACAGTCCAACTCAACAAAGGGATATTTGATAAATTATGACAAATAATTATGAAAATTTAGATTCTGCCCTCAATATTGAAAGTAATATTGTTGAAGTGGAGAAAATAAAGGAAAATTTGAATATTCAACCACTAAAAAGTGAGGATATTCAAAAAGACTATGAATATACAAGAGCAAATTTATATTCACTGATTGAAAAAGGTCAAGAAGCAATCAATGGAATAATGGAACTTGCTGGTGAAGGTGGAAGTCCTAGAGCATATGAAGTTGCAGGGCAATTAATTAAAAGTGTCGGTGATGTAACAGATAAACTCATTGACTTGCAGAAAAAATTAAAGGATGTTGAGGATGATGCTGTTAAAACAACTAATAATGTAACAAACAATGCTGTTTTTGTTGGATCTACTTCAGAATTATCTAAGTTACTCAAGCAAGGTTTTCTAAATAATAAAGAATAGTTTTTTTTTCTAAAATGAGTTGGTCTGAGAAATATAAAAAATCTATTGATTGTGATAATCCGAAAGGATTTTCTCAGAAAGCACATTGTCAAGGTCGTAAAAAAAGATTGAAAGAGCAACTTAAACCATTTAAAACTGTTGAAGAAATTGCAAAGAAGCATCGTTTGGAAGTTTCTTTTATTGAAAAGCAATTAAAAATGGGAGAACCAATTGAACATGAACACACTAATAACCATGAACTTGCCAGAGAAATTGCTATTCAGCACCTGGACGAAATTCCAGATTATTATACTCGTTTGAAAAAAATGGAAGCATCTGCCAAAAAAGAACATAAAAAGTTTAGAGATGTGAAAGAAGCAACTGATGGAATTAAAGCAAAGGATTATAAAGGCAGGTTAGATAAGTGGTTTGATGATGGTGGTTGGGTTCAAACTGGCGGAAAGTATGATGGTAAGCCATGTGCAAAACAACCAGGACAAACAACTAAACCATACTGCAGAGATCCAGATGATCGTTCTGCATTAAGTAAAGATGAAAGAAATAAAAGAGCTGCTAAAAAACGTAGAGAAGATCCAAATCCAGATAGATCAGGAGCTGCAAAAATTGTGACACAAGAGGAATACATTCAAGAAAAAAAAGGTGAAAAAGATGCTTGTTATCATAAAGTAAAAAGTAGATA
>JACCDW010727167.1_pt1 | contig 12003 bp, 12 predicted proteins | sample 7449781 | NCBI WGS metagenome assembly JACCDW01 (sample SAMN15323449, study PRJNA562643) | freshwater metagenome | isolation source: river surface water | place: USA:Blue River Watershed | collected 2017-08-18
GGATTTTAAAAGCAATTTAAATTATTGGTTAACTATAACTTGAAGATCCCCTTTGGTTTTGGCTCTTACTACAAGATTCTTACTGTTCATGTCCCAACCTACGATGTCCAAAGCCGTTAAACCACCTTTTAATTGTACGCCAAAATCCATTTTTTGGTTTAACGATTCGTTGATGGATTTTTTGGTGCTATTAACCATATCAGACATGTCAAAGTCCATCTGTTCTTCCAGTTTTTTCCGTATCGTCTCGTCCAACAACCATTTAGCAGATTTAATCAAAACGTTTTTTGTAGCAATGTCATATTCAACATTTTTTAGTTTTAGATGACCCGTTTTACTATCAAATTCTGGGTTTCCGAGAAGATAAAATACCCCTTTTTTTGTGCCAGTAAAACCAACTTCAACCCCCAACTTCTCGTTGGCAGGAAACAACTTCATATAGGTTACCTGTATTTTTTCTTTACCTAATGCAAACGATTCGTTTTTGATAGTACTATATACTTGTGCTGATAATGAATCATAGTTCATGGCTAAATCGGTGTAAACTTCAAACCCACTGCCTTTTTGATAGGGACTTAAATTTGGTAGAGCGGATGGGGATTTGGTTTGCGATTCTGGAGTAATAACCGGAGCTGCTTTTAAACCAATCGAAAATGTTAATTGGGTTCCATTCATATTTAACTCTCCCAAGCTCAATTGTTGGGGCTGAAAACGTAAAAATCCAACTTGATCAATTTTAATATCTTCTTGTAAGGCTTTCCAAACAGGTAATACATAGGGTTTTAAATCTTGTTTTGCCACCTCTTGGTCTATCATTTTGGCGAAAGTACCAAGCTGTGGTTTAAGTTGACCTAATAATACATTGTTAATATTGATATTTGCAAACGTAACAGCACAGGGGTCGATAGTGTTTAATTCTTGAAACTTCGATGTGGATTTGATGCGATAGTTGCTTAAAATTTCAATATCGGAAGAAAGCTTTACATTCACTCTTCGTAAAGACTCGTTCCAACCGCAAGAAAAGGGAATTGGTGGATTTACGCAGGTTTCCATAATGCAGCCAGCACAATATTCACCGCGAAAACCATACGCCATATTAAGATCCAAATACAAAGTCTTTCCCTTTCCAGTTACTTTTAACGGTTGGCGTTGAACCTTATAATCATACCGTAATCCAGAGCAGGGTTTATCACTACCAGTAAATTCTTTATCAAATGCATCATCGGCCATTTTTAAAAATGGCTTCATTTCTACTTTGATTGGAATATTGATTGTGGAAGAAATTGCAGGTAAAGCCTTTTTTTCAATAGTTTGATTGGCTGTTGATGGAGCCGAAGGTTTTATCCCTCCGCAGGATTGAAATAGGAATGTGCTTATTGTAGCAATTGCAGTAAATCGAGAAATAAAAACGTTCATAAATTAATGCTGAATCAATACTTTCTGCGAAATTACTCCTTCTTTGGATTCAATTGTTACTAAATAGATACCATTTGAATAGTTCTGGGTAGGTATTTTTAGCTCTGCTTCCTGACTTTTGGTTCTGTAAATATCTTTACCTAATGGATCGGTTAATGAAACCGTGTACAAATTGGAACTAATGGCGCATTGGATGATGAAAAAGTTGTTTGCCGGATTAGGCAGGATTGAAAACTTCGTAAGATTTGAAGTAGTTGAAATATTGTTTTTTTCTAAAATATACGGCATTCTCAATGTGTCGTTTTCAGCAATAATATCTACAGGTTGATTAATGAAAGCCTCAAGTAAATAAGCATCCGGTAAGCCTGTTTTATATGGTTTAAACGAAACTTCTAATGTATCACCAGGACCGATTCGACTTATTTTACTGGTGTCTGCAAATACAATTGAATTATTAGTGATTGAACGCAATTGGTATATTACTGAACTAAAAGTGGTAGAATCTCCAATGCCTTTGTTAGTAATGATGATTGTGGGTTGCCACAATTTGGTACTATCAGGTAAATCATTCATTCCCGGATTTTTGAAGTCTAATAAAGCCAAATCTTGCTTTACAATAACTGAAAATTCACCCAATAAAGTATCATTAAATGGGTTTTGATCATCCAAAGAGGAACTTCTGATTTCAACAAAATAATATCCTGGTTTGGTGAGTGACAAATCTGCGAAAAAGGAAATACTATCCTCGGAATTCCCTTCTAGCGATGTTGTTTTAAAGTCGTTATATATTTCTTTTCCGAGAAAGTAAACCTTGCAATTAAATACAACTTTGGCGATACTGTCTTTTCCTTGATTGGCAATCAGAACTTTAATTTCTCGCAAAGTATCTCCAACATTGTAAATACTATCGTTAGGTAATAATTGATAAGCGATAGGCAATGCATCTTTTCCTATGGATGCTGTAAATGAAGAAGAAATACTGTCATTTTTACGAAAGTTTTCATCTACCCCATTAAAAAATGCTACAACGGTATGATTGCCAACTTTCTGAGCACGGAAGATTTTACTAAAAACTACAGAATCTGTTTTACCAGTGTCTATGCTGATGTTTTGTATATCCGTATGAACCTTCTTCCCGTCGTGATAAATTTCTAATACAACAGGGCCGTTATTTTTAATAAATCCATTGTTTTTAAAGTAAATTTTCGGTTTTATCGACTCATATCCCACCGTATAATCTTTGTTTTTAATTGGATTCACAATGGATGTTAATTCAATGTCATAAGGGTAACCTACAGTGAAAAATCCCGTTGAACTATCATTGGCTTTGAATTTGTCTTGAAAATGTGATGTGGAGAAAACAAGTCGATGCAAGCCTTTTCTTCTAGGTATAAATGATTTGGTCCAAGATAAGGAAAACCCATCGTAAGGTTCCATGTCGTATCGAACCGAGTCCATAAATACTAACTTATTTGAAGGGTCATAAACCTTGCAATAAATAGGGATAGAATATGCTTTAATAGCCCCATCATTGAAGAAAAAATACTTGGGTGTAATTGGTTTGTTTAATAAATAAAACTGTTTGTTATCTGGTGACTTTATTGAGTCTACGCCAACATCTACTAATTTAAACACATAAACAGAACGTACAATTGTATCATTCTTACGAAATGCGTCTTTGGCATATTCTGTTGTAAACACCACCCTGTGCGAACCAGTATCTTGAAACTTATACGTTTTCCAAAAGAGAATTTTAGATTGAAATTTTGGAAGAGACAGGGATTGGAATTCATTATAAACCGCTTTTGTTCCTTTATAGATAACACATCGAGTAATAAACGAAGGTATGTTATCGTACCCAATATTACTGATGGTAGCAACAGGCATCAATGTGTCTGTTTTATATTCATACTGCATATTGTTAGTTGGGTCATAAACCGTTGTAACTCCAACATCTTGCTTAACTCCAACATAGAATTTTACAATCTGCGTATCATTATCACGAATGCTGTCTCGAATATGACTGCTGTAAGCAATCATTTTGTACTCACCCAAGTTATTGGGATAAAACGTTTTGGGAAAGGTATAAGTTCTTCTACCTCCAGATCTCAGTGTGTCTTGTATGGACTCTTTGTAAACACGTCCATTCGGCGCAAAAATCTCAACGGTAAACACAGCAGAATCTTTGGGTTTAAATACCCCCACATTTCCAAAGGTTGCTTTTGGAGCTAAAGTATCAGTGACATACTTATTGATTGTGTCTTTTGGAAAGTCTGCACTGATACAAGCAAAATCATAGTCCGCTTGTAGTCTGGGTTCAATTAAAAATTTATAAGGAGCATCAGGATGGAAATCAACCCAATTGGTGTCACCTAATGGGGCTGCGTAGAAGAATGAATTTGGTCTAACCGGCTCTTCCATTTGATATCCAAATGCAACGTTATTTGTGTTTAACTGCCTAACACCCACATAAAAGGTTCCATTTACAATAATGGGGTTTTTAAAATCGAGTATGTAATTACCAGATTTGGACATCAATGAATCACTTTGGTAAACTAATTTGCCAGGTAGTCGGGTAGTTTTATTTTGTTCCCATATTCCAATACGAAAAGGCACTCCAGATCCTCCAAAAACAACCGTAACTTGGTTTAAATATTTATTGCTTGCCGAGTAAAATTTTGCTACAAAATCACCGGTGCTTCCGTTAAATCCAATACCACCTGGTGCTGGTGATAAAGTTATGTCCCTATAACTGTATACGTTAGGGTTACCCAATCGGACAGACCACGCCAGATTATTGGATCCATTAACATCAGGCGATTCTATATAAATAGTGTCTTGACCATGAGTTTTGGGATTGAGTGAGGGTACTTTAAAAAACTGCTCCTCGCCCACATTTAAACTGATACGGAAGCTGTCCAATTGCTTGTTTTTCCCAATGGAATATGTTTTTAACCAATAATTAGTAAGTTTCGACTTGCCAACGTTTTTTACTAACACTTGCACACTATCAGGCTTTCCCAATGGCAACGGAATTTTCCCCAATGTATACGTTTTTATAACCGCTACATCTTGTTGAAACTTTGGAAAATTAAAAACAATGGTTGGATGATAGGAAGTTGAATTTGGCAAACTGTCCTGATTCGTGGTTGAGACTAAGTATTTGGTTTGATTATTTGCATATCCAATAACACTGCTTGGTGTTTCTATGTAAAACGACATAGCCACGGGCTGTCTTTTCCATTGCTTGTACTCAATGAAAAGGGTCACATTCTCGCCCGATAAACTGTCATAACGATATTTTTTAGAAAATACCAAAGGATAGAACTTTTCCATGGTATTAAAAACATCGGCTGGTTTATAGGTGCCTACTTGTTTTGCTGCTGAAATTTCTGCGGAAAATGATAATTTACCGCTGCCAAAGTCTGAACGATTGGTATTACCCATATAAATGGTAAAAGCACAATTGGTGTCGGGAATAGCACCACCAACTCGAAAAATTTCAATGGAAGATATTGTATCACCATGTACTAAATTACCCAAAACTGATTTTGGAAAGATGTATGCAAATTTTGAATACTGAGTGTCTCTGCTGGTGGAAGCACTGAATGGTCCGGCAATGGTTCCAGAAATATATCCGTTTCCAATTTTTATATATTGAGATTGGACAGGTTTAACAAACAATATAACAGCAAGTAATAATATTCGTATCAGCATTTTATACGAAAATAACGATTAATTCCCGAATACCATTTTCCTGTTGTTACTTTGCATAGTTGTGAATAGAAAAGCACTAGTTCAGGAAATTAAAGCCAAATCTTCTTATTTGTGTACAGGTTTGGATACTCAAATTGAAAAGCTTCCAGCGCATTTGACGAAAGATGGTAATGGACTTCTCACATTCAATAAAGAAATCATCGAAAAAACCATTCCTTATTCAGTTGCATACAAGGTCAACACTGCTTTTTATGAGCAATATGGCCGAAAAGGCTGGGAGTGGATGGAGGAGACATTGTCCTATTTGCCTACAAATACGTTAAGGATTGCCGATGCCAAACGAGGCGATATCGGAAACACTAGCACCATGTATGCAAAAGCATTTTTTGAGGCTATGGACTTTGATGCGATAACGGTGAGTCCATACATGGGTGAAGATAGCATCAGGCCGTTCTTAGAGTTTGAAAATAAATGGGTTATCTGTTTGGCACTTACTTCTAATGGCGGTCATTCCGATTTTCAACTTACCGAAGAAAATGGCAAGCGTTTATACGAAAAGGTCATTGAGACAGTATGCAAATGGGGCTCCGAAGAGCAATTGATGTTTGTTGTTGGGGCAACTAGAGCAGAAAAAGTGGAAGAAATAAGAAAAATAATTCCTAACCACTTTTTACTGGTTCCAGGTGTAGGTGCTCAAGGAGGAAGCTTACGAGATATTTCGGCCGCAGGTTTAAATGCGGATGCCGGACTACTTGTAAATGCTTCTAGAAGTATTTTGTATGCTTCAAATGGTGAGGATTTTGCTGAAGCTGCAGCAATGGAAGCCAGAACACTGGCTTCAGAGATGAAAACGTATCTGTAAATCTTAACCTCGAGGTTTTAACGGTCGAATCTCCACGTTTACGTTGTGGAAATTATCCGGTGTTTTCAAACACCAAAGTATTTGTGCCGCTACATCCTCCGGCATTAACATATTGTCATGGGGCGTGATGGCGTCGTTGTGTCTGAAAAAATCCGTCTTAACGGATCCCGGATAAATACAGGTTACCTTAACTCCTTTATCGCGAACTTCTTTGTACAACGCATCGCTAAATCCGCGAACCGCAAACTTGGTAGCACAATAACCCGAAACCTGTTGGTATCCCTCCAATCCTGCAATCGATGCAATATTTATTATGTGTCCAGAACCTTGATTTTTCATGCCAGGTAGAACCAAGCGTGTAGCATAAAACAACCCCGTTACGTTGGTGTTAAACATTTCATGCCATTGTTCTAAGGGTAATTCTTCGCATAGTCCGAAGTATCCTAAGCCCGCATTGTTAATCAATATATCGATGGCACCATGTTTGGCCAAAATGGTTTCCATTGCAGATTTTAAAGAATCCAAATTGCTTACATCGGCATGCAAACAAGTGAAATTCTCATGAGAAGTACTGCATCCACTGCGACAAATACCGTAAACAATACAGTTTTCAGCTAATAATTGTTTAACGCATTCTAATCCAATTCCTTTGTTTGCACCGGTTACAACGGCCACTTTTTTATTAAGATTCATGGTAAATAAGTTTAATTAATTCATCTAACGATGTTGGATCAATTTGGTTTTTGTTTTCTCCAAACCATTGCATCGAAATAGATTCTAATTGATGGTTAAACATTGCTTGATAGTTGGTATAAGCTTTGTCGTAATAAACCAATAAAATCGAAATCCAAGTTCGGAAGTCACCATTATCTAAAGCTTGCTGAGCCAGTTTCTCATTTTGGCCACCTAGACGTTTCACTAGCTTGGCAGTTTGCTCTTTAAGCTTGTCTACGGGCAGGTGAGCATATTCAGCATACAATCGTTCAACTCTAGTGTTTAAATCAACGCAAACTTCAATCGCTCTAACCGCCTGCATGTTTTTCCAAAGAACTTCGGGTAGTATACAGTTTCCAATTCGCCTGCTTTCATTTTCAACAATTATTGGTTCATTATCTTGAAATGTAAATAGTTCAAACGCAATTAAATTTTCGAAATGTTCTGTGCTAGGTTGTGGTAATTGGCCGATTCCTCCTAAAACGCTGCCTTTGTGATGCGCCAAACCTTCAAGATCCAAAATTTGTAGTTGTTGTGATTTTAATTCATGAAGAATTTGGGTTTTTCCAGAGCCTGTGCACCCAGACAGTACAACGAAATGATGATGTTTTTCAAACAATTGAAATGCCCATTGGCGGTAACTTTTATACCCCCCTTCAACGATATTAACTGGTTCTCCTGCCCAATACATGAGGGTAGAGGCAATCTGACTTCTAAGGCCGCCTCTCCAACAATAAAACATCAAGGGTTTTCCTGCTTTGTATAGCGCTAATAGTTGATCGTAAATAAGAGGGAATTTGGGGCCAACTAGTTCTAAGCCCAATCGCACGGCAGCGATTCTTCCTAATTGTTTGTAGCAAGTGCCAACAGCAATTCGGTCGGCATTGCTTAGAATAGGAATGTTGATTGAGTTGGGGATGTGCGCCTTAGCGAATTCATTCTCGCTGCGTACGTCAACCCAGGTAAATTGTTCGTAATTAGCTAATGCCGATTCTATTTTCCAGGGTTTAACACCGTGCATGTAATCAATTAATAACTTCCAATAAACTTCGGAAGGCTAATACTTGATCACCAAATTTATCTTTGGTTTTTTGCTGTAAAGCAGGGGCGAAATTTTGCTTATATCGCTCATACTCTTCCATGCTGCTCGCGGTATATTGGATAGCGTAATTGACACCTTGGTTGTCTTCTGCTTCGGTAAGTAATTTTAATACTTTACATTCCAAAAAACATCCACTTTGCATTACTTCTGGAATATGTTCTTGAAACATCCAATTGAGCCATGTTGGAGCCAATGGCTTATCCATATTGCAAGTAACGTTATAAACAATCATACTAAAGGGATGTAATTCGAATGTTATAGCCTTCCATGATGAGATTGGCTAATAACGATTTACACGCTTTTTCAGCCATTTCGTGAGCCGACGTTTCATTGTCAGTCTCTAATTCCATGGTGATAAATTTACCAACACGAACATTCGTGGCGTGCTCAATGCCAATTCTTGGTAGCCCACTTTCTACGGCTTTACCTTGCGGGTCTAATAATCCTTTTAACGGAAGTATTTCAATTTCGGCAAGAAATTTCATGATACAAACCTACATCAAAATTGCCGATAAATTAGAGGTTAACAACACAAATTTGCTTAATTTGCTATTCAATATGCATAAGAGTTTCTTTCTTTCTGTAATTGCAGTTTTTGCTCTAAGTATTAGTGGTTGTTCGAACAATGAAAAAAACGCATCCAACACAAATAACGCTGGAGTTAATGTAAAAAAAGACACTACCACGATTTCCAAAGTGCCCGTTGAAACGGGAAACGATGTGGTTTTAACCAATGAAGGTTTGATGGTAAAGGAAATGTATAGAAATGAAATGCGTGTTTTTGGAAAACATATAGATGCACCTATTTCGGATATTAAAAACACAATTAATCGCGTAGTTCCCGAAATGATGGGTCAGATAATGAAAAGACAGCTTATTTTAAGCGGAACGTTAATGGTTGTTTATACCAAAGAAAAGCCCAATTCAAAAAAGGCCAAATTGTTTTTAGGAATACCGGTAAAAGTAAAAAAGCCGATCCCGGGATATGATTTTTTAGAATTTCCGGCAGGTGATTACTTTAAAGCCACGGTGAATGCTGCTCCAGGAGAGTCTACTAAACACTGGGAGAAATATTTAGCTGAATTAGAAAAACAAGGACATCCAACCGATTTTCCTATGTTTGAATATTATTCCGATAGTAGAAATGCAGAAATGACTACTACTATCACCCAAACAAGTCTGTTGGTTAAAAAGAAATAACGTGCATCAAGCTTCCGCCATTCCTTTATCCGCCTTTTTAGGTGTGGTGGAAGACTCGGTTTATCAGGTGTTTGGTGAACGCCGATTTTGGGTTATTGCCGAAACCTCCGACGTTAAAGTATATCGGGATAGATACTATGCTTTTCTTAATTTAATTGAAAAACAAGGTTCAGAAGTTGTAGCATCAGCAGGTGCTGCTTTATGGCGAACTAGTTTTGGAAAAATTGCCCAATTTGAGAAAATTACCGGAGTTAAATTCGAAAATAACTTAAAGATTGTTGTTCAACTTTCCGTTTCCTACAACCCGAAATATGGGTTTAGATTAGTAATTCATGATATTGATACGGCTTACACCATCGGACAACTAACACTTCAACGTGAACAGATATTAAACACATTAGCTCAGCAATATCCTAAGTTGGTTTGGAAACTTGATGACCGATATGTTTCAGCCAATCAGTGTATTCCCAAATTATCGGTGTATAACAACATTGCCTTAATTGCTGCGCCAAATAGTGACGGCTACCGAGACTTCGTGCACGAATTGGAGAACAATCCATGGCGATTAAAATTTAGAATCACCTTGTTTCCAGTACCGGTACAAGGCGAAAACGCAGCAACAGAAATGGTTAAAGCAATAGTTAAAGCAAACAGTGTAAGTAATTGTCAGGCAATAATATTAGTAAGAGGAGGAGGTTCTCAAACTGATTTTTCTCCGTTTGATTCATTGGAGTTATCGTTGGCTGTAGCAGGTTCAAAATTGCCGATATTTACAGGAATTGGCCACGAAAGAAACGTTTCCATCGTAGATGAGTTGGCATTTGCTCAGTTAAAAACCCCAACAAAATGTGCTGCTTATTTGGTAGAATGGAATTATAAAGTAGTGGTAGAATTATTATCGGCTAAAACAAATCTGCTTCAATTTGCCCAAAAAATGATGATTCAAAAGAGAAATCAAGTGGCTAGTTATCGTTCTCAAGTGGCAAAATCAGCAATGTGGTTGGTTATTTCCCAAAAACAGAAAGTAACTAATCAATTACAAAAACTACAAATGTTGTATCCTACTAAAACATTGCAGAGGGGATATGCACTTTTGCGTAAAGATGGAAAAATCGTTGACTCTGTGGGTGAGGTTCAACTGGGTGATGCTGTGGTAATTCAACTGAAGGATGGTGATGTAAACGCACAAATAGTAAATAAAAATTGATGGGAATGAACGAAAAAACATTTGAAGAAGCTCAACAAAGAATCCAAGAAATACTGCAATCCATAGATTCGGGAAATGTATCCTTATCCGAGGTGGAGATTTTATTAAATGAAGCACAACAGCTAATAGATTTTTCTCTTGAGCAATTAACCACCTTGGAGAATAGGTTGATTGAGTGGGACGGAAACAAAAGCAATGATAAAATCTATGAAGGTTAAATCTGGGGATACAATATTATTGATAGCAACAGCAAGGTCTGTAACACCATTAGAATTACAGCCATTTGTGAATTGGGCTCAAACCCGCGGATTACGGATAGAATTTGCGCCTAATCTTTTTGAAATAGATAATCAATTTGCTGGCAATGATGAGCAACGTGCACAAGATTTATTATGGGCTTTGCAACATCCAACAGCAACGGCAGTTTTTTGTGCAAGAGGAGGGTATGGAACTATTCGTACCATAAAATTTTTAGAAGAAAATCTGCAGTTTCAAGAGACAACAATTGCTGCATTAATGGAAAATCAGTGGACAAGAAAACTCTTTGTTGGATTTAGCGATGTTACCGTATTACATGCTTGGTTAAATGCAAATAATTGGATTTCATTGCACGGTCCTGTTGCCGTTCAATGGGCGAGAGAGGATTTTATTCAAACCAGAGAAGCTCTCGAATATGCACTTTTTGAAGGAAAAGTTTTTATCGATACTAAGGGTCTAGAGGTGCTCAATTCTGCTCCATTTACAGCCAATTTAGTTGGTGGGAATCTCAGCTTAATCTATTCCTTGTTATCTACTCCCTATCGCGTTGAGTGGGAAAATGCTGTACTGCTTATTGAGGATTTAGATGAATATTTATACCATGTGGATCGAATGATGCAATCCTTAGAATCTGCAGATTTGTTCAGTTCAGCGAAGGCAATCATCGTTGGAGGAATGACTGAAATGAAAGACAATGCAGTGCCATTTGGCGTAAATGCTGTAGATATAATTCGTAAAATAGCCTCAAAACATCAAATTCCTGTAATTTTTGGGGTTTCCGTAGGACATTTATCTACCAATTATTCGGTATTTCTAGGTACTTCTATTACTTTTGATGGGAGATTTTTAATACAAAACCTCTAATTCCTCATACATGTTAAGCGCAAAAACATTTTTAGCTATTTCCAAATTCGCTTTTGTAGGAGGTGTTTCTTTTCTAATCGATTTTTCAACGTATTATTTGTTAACGGAGTGGGCCGGACTAGATATCAATGTTTCCAAAGCCCTAGCCATGATCTTAGCAACAATTTTTAACTATAAGTTGAATAAGTCTTGGACATGGCAAAACAAAGAGAAATCGGATTATTCTGTTAGTTCCTTTTCATTCTCTAGTGTTCGAATGAAATTTGCAATGTTGTACTCGGTGAGTGCATTGATTAATATTGGTGTAAATTATTTTGTTTTACAAAAACTTCCCGATAACTATTGGAAATTTGTTTCGGTAAAATATCTAGAGAATGGAACACAAATGATTGATTACGAATTGTTTGCTATAAAGTCCGATAAGTTTTTAGCTTTCTTTTGTGCCACGTTAGTTGGAATGGTAATCAATTTTATTGGACAGAAATTGTGGGTTTTCGTAAAATCTGAAGAAGTGGCCTAAAAACCAGTCTCGGTAACGTAACTTTGTAGATTAAGATTAAAATTATGGCTTGTTCTTCTTGTGGAACTAATGGAGGTGGATGTTCGCCAAAAGGTTGCAAAAGCAACGGTACTTGTGGTACCACAGGTTGCAATGCACTTAAC
>JACCDW011991478.1_pt1 | contig 12003 bp, 10 predicted proteins | sample 7449781 | NCBI WGS metagenome assembly JACCDW01 (sample SAMN15323449, study PRJNA562643) | freshwater metagenome | isolation source: river surface water | place: USA:Blue River Watershed | collected 2017-08-18
GCGCCAGACAGCTTCCTCGAGACGCTGCGCCAGTTCGGCGAGATCGGCCTGCTGGTGCTGGCCATGACCATCGTGCTGATGGGCGGCGGCATCGACCTGAGCATCGGCTCGAATTTCGCGCTGGCGAACCTGTTCACGCTGGCGCTGACCAGCCTGTATGGAGTTCCCCTGTATGCCGCGGCGCCGGCCACCATCCTGCTCGGCGCTGCGGTCGGCCTGGTGAATGGCGTGCTGGTCGGCTACCTGCGGCTGCGCGCGTTCCTTACGACCCTGGTGATCCTTATCCTCCTGCGCGCCGTGGTCGAGATGCTGCTGCTGCAGTATTCGGTCGACATCACTGCGCGTTTTGTACCGTCCGAAGCCTGGGATGCGCTGGGCCTGAACAGCTACTTCGGCATGCCGGCCAGCCTGATCGTGCTGGGCGTGGCCGTTGTCTTTTTCCATATTTATCTCAGCCGGCTCCGGTTCGGCTGGCACATCATGGCTGTCGGCGGTTCACGCCGCTCAGCGCATAACGTCGGCATCAATGTCCGCCGGACGGTATGCATGACCTATGTGATTTCCGGCGCACTGACGGGCCTCGCGGGCTACCTGTATGCAGCGCGGCTGGCCAGCCTGAATACCGACGCCGGCTCCGGCCTCGAGGTGGTCGCGCTGACGGCCGCCGTGCTGGGCGGCATCAGCCTCGGCGGCGGACGTGGCTCGGTGGCCAAGGCGATGATGGGCGCGGCGGCGGTGGTCATCCTGACCAACGGCGTCGTCCGGCTCGGCCTCAGCAGCGGCGCAGGGCAGGCCGTGCTCGGCTTCATGCTGGCGTTTGCGGTGGCGGTTGACGTGCGCTGGATGAAGAATCGCGACAAGGTGCTCAGCAAGGTGTATGTGTCGCCGACCTTCGTCGCGCTGCCCGATGCCGGGCCCACGCTGAAGTCGCCGGCCTTTGGCCTGAACACCCGCCTGCGCGAGGCGCGCGCAATCGGCCTCGGCCAGATCGAAGGGCCGGAAGACGTGATCCTTGATCGCGAAGGCAACCTGTATACCGGCACGCGCCACGGCGACATCGTCCGCTTCTTCGGCCCGGACTTCGAGCGCTCCGAAGTCTTCTGCCACATCGGCGGCCATCCGCTCGGCATGGCCTTCGCGAAGAATGGCGACCTAACCACCTGCGTCGGCGGCATGGGACTGTACTCGGTCAATCCCGCCGGACAGGTACGCAAGCTGACCGACGAGACCAACCGCTCGCCGTGGTCCGTGGTCGATGATTCGCGCCTGCGTCTTGCCGACGACCTCGATATCGCGCCGGACGGCAAGGTCTACTTCAGCGAAGCGACGGTGCGCTACGAGATGCACAGCTGGCCAATCGATGCACTCGAAGGGCGGGGCAATGGCCGGATCATCTGCTACGACCCGGCGACCGGCAAGACGCGTACCGTGCTGCGCAACCTGGTCTTCCCGAACGGCATGTGCCTTGCGCATGACGGCCAGTCCATATTGTTCGCCGAAAGCTGGTTGTGCCGCATCAATCATTACTGGCTCAGCGGGCCAAAGGCAGGCACTGCCGAGGTGGTGATCGACGACCTGCCCGGCTATCCCGATAACGTCAACCGCGCATCCGATGGCACCTACTGGCTGGCCATCATGGGCATGCGCGGCCATGCGCTGGACCTGTCGCTGAAGATGCCGGGTTTCCGCAAGCGGATGGCGCGCCGCCTGCCGGAAGACGAATGGTTGTACCCGAACATCAACACCGGCTGCATCGTCAAATTCAACGAGCGCGGCCAAATCCTCGAGACACTATGGGATTTCGGCGGCGAGAGCCATCCGATGATCACCTCGATGCGCGAAGACCGCGGCCACCTGTACATCGGCGGCATCACCAACAACCGCATCGGTTGCTATGCATTGCCGAATGCCGATCCGCACTGGACCGCCTTCGACAGCTACTGGAGTCAGCGATGATGACCAATCCTTTCACGGACCTCGTCGACCGCTTTTTCGGGCGCAACTGCTACGGCGTCACCAAGCCGTCAATGGATGGCGCACTGCGTCCGAATTCCATGCTCGATGAAGCGGCCGTGCTGCTGGCCGGCGACGAGGCTGACAACGTGGTGTGCCACGACGGCAGCGTGCTCTGCACCGTCGGGCGCGAAGTGCGCCGGCTCGGCCCGGATGGGCAGGTCGACACCGTGCATCAGTTGCCCGCAGTGGCCACCGCGATGGCCGTGTCGCCGGCCGGCCGACTGGCCGTGGCGCTGGCCGATGGCTTCATCATGGTGTTCGACAAAGGCCACCCGACTACGCTGCGGGCGCCGGTCGACTGCGGGCTGAAGTGCCTGACGGCGCTGGCCTTCCTGTCGGACGACGAACTGGTGCTCGCCAATGGCTCGTCCAGACACGCGCCATCGGCCTGGCAAGCCGACCTGATGGAGCGCAACCGGACGGGCTCGGTCTGGCGGCTCAGTGTGCTCAACGACAAGATGCAGCGACTGGCCGGCGGTCTCGGTTATCCATGCGGCTTGCTGCCGGATGGCGATGCAGTAGTGGTAGCCGAAGCGTGGTCACACCGGCTGGTGCGGATGTCGCTGGCGTCGAAAGCCTGCGAACCCGTGCTGGTCGATCTGCCCGGTTACCCGGGACGCATGGTGCGCGATGCGCAGGGCGCGCCATGGCTGTGCCTGTTTGCGCCACGCAGCCAGCTGATCGAATTCGTGCTGCGCGAACCGCAGTATTGCCGCGAAATGATGCGCACCATTCCGCGGGACTACTGGATTGCGCCGGCTTATCGCTCCGGCGACTCGTTCCACGAACCGTTGCAGGGCGGCTCGGTGAAGCAGATGGGCATCCTCAAGCCGTGGGCGCCGACGCGCTCGTATGGGCTGGTCGTCAAGCTCGATGCGCAGTTCCAGCCGGTGGCGAGTTTCCACAGCCGCGCCGACGGCAAGCGCCACGGCGTCACCAGCATCACCCCGCATGGCACCGGCATGGTCGTTTCCTCACGCGGAGGCCGCGCACTGCTGGCCCTCCAGGACTGAACCCCAACTTCGCACACCATGGAACCACTCGTCGAATTCCGCAATGTCAGCAAGGCCTATCATGGCGTGCCCGCCGTCACCGGCGTCTCCCTGACGCTGAACCGCGGGGAGATACATGCGCTGCTCGGCGAGAACGGCGCCGGCAAGTCGACGCTGACCAAGATGCTGGCCGGCGTGGTCAGCGTCAGCTCTGGCGAAATCTGGTTCGGCGGCCGTCCGGTGCAGTTTGCTTCGCCGCTCGAAGCGCTGCATGCCGGGATCGCGATGGTGTATCAGGAGACCAGCCTCGTGCCGTCGCTGACGGTCGCGCAGAATCTTTACCTCGGCAACGAGAAGCTGTTCAACCGGCTGCGCGGGCTCTACATCGCTGCACAGCAGTTCCTGCAGACGCTGAACTTTCCGGTCGACCCGACGCTGAACGTGTCGCAACTGGGCGCGGCGCAGAAGCAGATGGTCGAGATCGCGCGCGCGGTGCACCACAAGGCGCGCCTGATCATTTTCGACGAGCCGACCGCGACGCTGACGCCGGAGGAGAAGGGGCACTTCTTTTCACTGGTCAAACGGCTGAAGAATGACGGCGTGACGATTGTCTTCATCACGCATGCGCTGGAAGAGGCGCTGGCGGTCTCGGACCGCATCACCGTGCTGCGTGACGGCGAGCTGGTCAGCAGCGATCTCGCATCACGCTTTGATCGCGACAGCATCGTGCGCGCCATGGTCGGTCGCACGCTGACCAACGAGATCTATCACCAGAAAGACCGCCAGGTGCGCGCTGCCGGCCGCAAGGTGCTGAACGTGCAGAACCTGTCGGTCGGCCGGCTGGTGCGCAACAGTTCGTTCTCGATTTTCGCAGGGCAGATCACCGGCGTCTTCGGCCTGATCGGGTCCGGGCGGACCGAGATGGCGCGGGTGATTGCCGGCGTGGACAAGCGCAACCATTTCCATGGCGGCGAAGTCTTTTTCGAGGATCGTCCGGTGCGCTATCTCGTTCCACGTCCGGCGGTGAATGACGGAATTGCGTACATCACCGAAGACCGCAAGCGCGACGGCTTCTTCGAAACCATGTCGATCTCCTCAAACATCCATGCAGGGCGGCTGGCCGCCGAACCCGGGCAGGCATGGTGGATACGGCGCGCCGATGCAGGCAGCGCCGCGTCCGATTGGATCAGGGCATTGAACATCAAGGCCATCAGCGGCGACGCGCGTGTGATCGAACTGTCGGGAGGAAACCAGCAGAAGGTGGTGATCGCCAAGGCGCTGATACAGAAGCCGAAGCTGGTGATCTTCGACGAACCGACGCGCGGCGTGGACGTGGGCGCGATTGCCGAGATTCACCAGCTGATCAACCAGCTTGCCGATGAAGGGCTGGCGGTCGTGGTGATCTCATCCTATCTTCCCGATATCATGAACCTGCCGGATCGCATCCTCGTCGCGCGCAAGGGGCGGATCGTCGAGGAATTCGGCGCGAAAGACGCGACCGACGAAAAGATCATGTACGCAGCGATCCATTGATCCTGCGTTCCGGGAGCTGGCCTGCTTCATGCATCCGGTGACGATGATAATCGGCGTAGTACAGCAGCATTCTGATCAGGATGCCAATCATCAGCGACATGGCGAGTTCGTTGAAGATCGGATGAGGATGCAGAACGCGCCGGGCGTCACAACCAGCACGGTGCGCACGGCCCCGCTTATTTCAGGCGCTGGCCTTCGCTGTCGAACACTTCCAGCCGGATGGGTATGCCCTGGCCGACGCTTTGCGTGACGGTGCAGAAGGCCTCGAACTGCCCCATGACGCGTTCCGTCTGCTCCAGTGCAGCCGCGGGAACGCCGACCTGCAGTCGCGCATTCATGTTCAGCACGCGCAGCCTGTTTTCAGAATTGCGTCCGACCTCCGCGGTGACCACGCATTGCAAAGGTTCGGGTTGCTGTTTGAATTTTCGGTATGCAAAGAGCAGCGAATCCGACAGGCAGTTGCCGACAGCCGCACACAGCATCTGTACCGGTGACGGGCCGGCGCCGGTTCCGAGCGGCGCGGGCTCGTCCGATATCAGCGGCGGCATCTGCTCGTCAAAGCTCACTTCAAATCGATAATCTTGCTGCTGCCGCAGGGAGACGCTGACTTGATTTTCCGACATGGTATTTCCCTTCGCTCGTGATCTTCGGCCTCCGGCCGTTGCTGCGCATCTCGCGAAAGCACGCGAATTTCTATGGAAAGAACGAACGTGCTGGCCTGTCGCGCCGCTGATTTTTCCGCCCCTGCGGGGAAGGGGCTTCTGCATCAGCACGACAGTTTTATTGTAAACTATTTGCGTAAACAAGCAAATAGGTGATTGGCTACCGTCATTCGGTCTGCTCATGTATCATCAACGCGTTCCTGCCCAAGGCGCAGCCATGCAAAATTTTTCACCCGAGGCGCTGCAACAAGTCGCCGAATATTTCCAGGCTCTGTCAGAGCCGACCCGGTTGCAGATACTGAATCTGTTGCGAACGGGCGCGCAAAATGTCGGCGAGATCGCCCAGGCATGCAATTGCTCGTCCGCCAATGTGTCACGGCATTTGTCCATGCTGACGCGCAAAGGATTGCTCGAGCGTGAAAGCCGCGGCAACACGGTCTATTACGCAATTGCTGACGAGTCCATCTACGAGTTGTGTGATCTTGTCTGCGGCCAGATTGCCCGGCACATGACGCGATCAATCAGTGAAAATAAATTGTTCAAAAAATTCACATAGCCCATCGCCTTTCGGGCTGTGTGCCGTGAACTGCCCGAATGCCGCAGCATTCGGCTGATTCCGTTGGTCGCAACCCGAGCCGGAGGTGCCAGTCAATGACTTTGAATTCGTGGTGGCCATCGCTGTTGGCAGTCCTGATCATTCTGCTCTACGAGATCGGGCTGACCATTGCCGAACGACGCCGGCCTGAGCGCGTAGCCCGCAGCAGCCATGCCCAGCTGCGGCAAGCATGGTTCGATGCAATCGCCGGGCAAGCGGGAAGTGAGATCCTGGCTGTTCAGACATTGCGCAATTCGCTGATGTCCGCAACGATGACGGCGTCCACGGCGGCTTTGGGCCTGATGGGCACGGCCAGTCTGGCCGCGCCGTCGCTGCACGAAGCGCTGGCAGGCGAGGCAGGGTGGGGCGCGCTGCTGGCGCCGCGCCCGATGCTCGAGCTGATGCTGCTGGGCTTGTTGTTCGTTTCGCTGGCCTCATCGGTGATGGCTGTCCGCTATTACACGCATGTGAGTTTCATTGCAGGCATACCGGCGAATTCACCCATCAAACCGCAATGGCTCCCGATCGGTCGCCTGTACATTGCACAAGCGGGCCGGCTGTATAGCGTCGGACTGCGGCATCTGGTATTGGTCGCGCCGATTGTCGCCGCTTTGCTGCTGCCGCTTGCCGGACCGGTTGCCGCCTTGCTGACCGTCCTGGTGCTGTTGCGCTTTGACCGGGTTCAGGCAGATACGACGCCCGTCGGCGACTGAAAAGAGGATTCCACGCAACGGATCTGTCCCGATTGACTGGCGAAGAATCGCGTACCTGACGAGCGACTTCGCGACGGCCACATCCTGTGGCGCCGGGTTCGCAGCATTCCGACGATGATTTTCTTCAGGCAGGGACAAGAAATTGCGCGCGTGTCCGGCGCCATGTCATCAGCAGATATTGAATGCTGGCTGCAAGCCCATAGATAGCTGTCGTCAGTGGATTCAATTTTTTCCGGAGGCCCCATGTATTCATTCCAGACCCGCTTGCCGCTCTCACTGGAGCAAGCCATGCCCAAAGTGCTGGAGCTGCTGAAAAGCGAAGGTTTCGGCGTGCTGATGGACCTGGACATTCAGGCGACGATGAAGCAGAAGATCGGCGCTGACATTCCTGCGTACCACATCCTCGGCGCCTGCAACCCGCAGCTCGCGCATCAGGCGTTGATGGCGGAGCCTGATATCGGGGCGCTGCTTCCTTGTAACGTCGTCGTGCGCGCTGATGGCGATCAGACCGTCGTCAGTTTCATGGACCCGCAGGCGATGACGCAGCTGACCGCCAATCCGCAAGTGCATTCAGTGGCGAACGAAGCGGAAGCGCGATTGCGGCGCGTCTGCGCCGCGCTGGAAGCCGGCAACTCGTCGCAAGCGTGACGGCCGAATCCATCGGCAGACCGTCGGCGGCAACGCCGCCCGCGCAGCACACGCACGGTGGACATCGATTGCGCATCCCGGATCGCGTGGCGGCAGGCGCGATCCTGCGGGTGCTGTCGCACCCGGTATGACGGAGCGTGCGCCGGGCGGGCGCGGCTGGCGATCTGCCGTTGCCAGTCGAATCGCGAATGTCAGGCTTCGGTCAGCTGGTGATTCACCAGATCCAGCAGGCGACTGACGCCGACAGGTTCGTTCTTTATCAATGGCACAAGCGCATACCGGCGCGCATGCTTCGAGGCGACGGCATCGATTTCCCGCAGCTCGTTGCGCGCGCGCTGGCGCAGCAACGCTGAGGCCGGCGCACAGGCGGCCAGGCTGTTGTTGATGATCCATGCCCACGGCTCGATGCCGGCACGGCGCAGGTCGGCCTGCAAATTGGCCGCTTCCAGCACCGGTGTGGTCTCGGCGAGGGTGACGATCAGCACCTTGGTCTGTCTGGGATCCTGCAGCTGCATCATCGGCGTGGTGAAATGAACGCCGGTCTCGCCCATCTGGCGAACGATGTCGCGGTGGTAAGCGCCGGTCGCGTCCAGCAACAGTAAAGTGTGTCCGGTCGGCGCGGTGTCCATCACCACGAATTTTTTGCCTGCCTCACGAATGATGCGAGAGAACGCCTGAAACACCGCAATTTCTTCGGTACAGGGCGAACGCAAATCTTCTTCAAGCATGGCCCGGCCTTCGGCGTCCAGGTTCGCCCCTCTGGTGGCCATCACATGCTCGCGATAGCGCGCAGTGACTTCGTGCGGATCGATGCGGCTAATGGTGAGATTGTCCAGCGTTCCGTCCAGCGTCTGCGCCAGGTGGGCAGCCGGATCGGAGGTGGTCAGGTGCACCGGCAAGCCGCGATGCGCGAGCTCCACCGCCACGGCGGCGGCCAGCGTGGTCTTGCCGACGCCGCCTTTACCCATCAGCATCACCAGGCCATGGCCGTCCGCGGCGATGTCGTCCACCAGCTTCGACAGGGCCGGCGCTTCGGGCACGCTCACCATCGGCGCCTCCGCGCCTGCAGCCGCAGGAATCGGATCGTCGCTGAACAGCTGGCGCAGGGCGGCGAGGCCCACGAGGTTGAATGGTTTGAGGGCAAGGCTGTCTTGCGGCAGCTCCCTGAGTTCGGCGGGCATCTGCCCGAGCGCCGACGCCTCGCGCGCATGGATCGCTGCCGCGAGCGGATCGTCAGCGAGAGCCGTATCGGGCAACCTGCCGTTGATCACCAGGTACTGCTGTGTCAGGCCAATCGCGGCCAGCTCCTGGCGGGTTCGCGCGGCTTCGCGCAGGGTGGCTGCCTGAGCGCGCGCCACCAGCACGAGCCGAGTGCGCGCGGGGTCGGCCAATGCCTGCACCGCCGCCTTGTAGCGGGAGCGCTGCTTCTCCAGCCCGGCCAGCGGGCCCAGGCAGGAAGCATCGCCTTTCCCGGCCTCCAGGAACCCGCTCCATGCACCGGGCAATTGCAGCAGGCGCAGTGTGTGGCCTGTGGGCGCCGTGTCGAAGACGATATGATCAAAGCCGGCGGTGACGGTTGAGTCGGTCAGCAACCCGGTGAACTCGTCGAATGCGGCGATCTCGGTCGTGCAAGCGCCCGACAGTTGTTCTTCAATTCCCTTGACCACGGCTTCGGGCAAGACACCGCGCACCGGATCGACGATATGGTTTCGGTAAGCCTGCGCGGCCGCCTGTGGATCGATCTCCAGTGCAGACAGGTTGGGTACGCTGGCAATCGGCGTGATCTGGTTGCCGATCGCGATATCGAAAACCTGCCCCACGTTCGACGCCGGGTCCGTGCTGACCAGCAGCACCTTTCGACCTGCATCAGCCAGCACAACAGCGCAGGCACAGGCGATGGATGTTTTGCCCACGCCGCCTTTCCCGGTGAAGAACAGGTAGCGTGGCGGATTATCGAGAAAATTCATGAAGTGTCCTGGCGTTCAGCAGCAGCGGTTGGAAGAGCAGCAAGGAGAATCCGTCGTGACTTCAGCGGACGGAACAGGCAGGCCGGCCCAGCGGGCCAGATCCTGGCGCGACGGATAACGAGCTGCGAGCGCCAGCTGGCCATCGACCAGCGTCACCGGCAGCACGGTCTGGCCAGCGGATTGCAGAAGGTTCTTGATGGTGTCGTTGGAGGCAAAGGCCAGCGGCTGCTGCGACAGGTTGAATCGCTCGATCTGCGCGCCCTTTTGCCTGGCCCAGTCGACATCGGCAGCGAATGTCACCAGGTTCTGGTCTACCGCGATGCCGCATACGCCCGTGCTGCAGCACATGGCCGGATCGAAAATCTGGATGCTTTTCATGCTTGAACTCCTTGATGTGCATGCGCGCTGACGCGGCCCCGACTAGCCAGGCAACGTGGGATCGAGCATGCGCGCTGCAGCGATCACGCCTGCGCGCACCAGCAGTTCCTCCGGAATCACTTCATAACTGCGGCCGCCAACCTCCACGGTACGGCAATCCTTGTCACCGCATTCATTGCAGCAACGGCTGCTGCCGGTCTGTCCACCCAGCCAGTGCTCGATTGTCTGTCCTCCGATCAGGATCTGGTTTGACAGCAGCGGGTTGGCAACGAACGTGGACTGGTCGATTTCCCTGACTTCAAGTTCCGGTGAAATGCCCAGCGGCTCCAGCGCCTGTCGCAATTTGCGGACAGCCTGCTGCACTTCTTCGCCGGTGTCGTGGCAACGCGGGCAGGTGGTGCCCTGACCGCTCACCAGTCGCTGCCAGAGGATGGCAAGGGTTTTCATCTGAATTCCTGTCGTTGTCTCTTCAATATCCACAGCAGGCTGCGGCTGACCAACGTGCGTCGCGGCAGTGCAGCCGTGGATTTCATTACATATTTTGCGCCTGTTTTTCAATTTTCGACGAACTATCCGAGGGACGCAGACCCTTCGCGAAAAGCGGGGAGCCGGCGTACGAAAGCGCCGTTCCGGTTCCGTACGCCGCCGGGCAACCACGGAAGTTCTTTTCCCGCAGCGGGCTGAACTTGCGTTACTCGTTCCGCTGATGCACACTCATGGCCTTGCATGTGCTTTCCGGGGTGCAAACCGGGATCCATTTGCGAAGTGGCCGCCTGAAATCCCGCAAAATTGCGAGGGTTTGCCAAGAGGGGCATCAACCCCTTTGTCTGCGCCAAAATAAAAAAGACCCCGCGCTTGCCCAGGCTCTGCGGGGTTTTGTTTTTTGATCTGGATGCCCCGGGCATGCCAGGTCCGAACCGAACAGAAAATGAAATGAATACTCAAGCGAAGCAACGCCGCACGCACTTCAGCGAAGTGGAAATCGGCCAGAAGTTTTTCGATCTGATCAGCGCGGAATACTTCGTCAAGCAATCGGACACCACCGCCGTTATGGTGACGGGGATTGGCGATGGCAAGACAGCCGACGAATTCGAGCCTGACGATGTCGTCAGGGTTGAAGAGTAAGTACGGACGATCACCCTCGTCGCGCACGCAAGGCTCCCTGTCCGGGAGCCTTTTTCATTTGGATGCCAGGAAAGACCAGGGCTCTCCGGCGGGGACGGCACTTCGTGAGTGCATCCGGTTGCGCCGCATGTCGCATGCGGCATGGTGTTCGCCGCTACGCGACTGTCAGTCTGCGTGGATAGTTCGCTGAAAAATAGCTGTTTCAGTTATGCTGCGAATATCCCTTCCTTCAGCGCCACACGGGGGAAGCGGGCAGAGAAAAACACCAACAACGACCAGAGACAGTCCTGCCACGGGAGGCCACTCATGCAGCCGGATCAGCGTGACCATATCGATAGAGTGTTGAGGTTCGTCGAGCGCGGCAGCGGCCTTCCTGCCGTGTCCGGCAACGATGCCATGATCCGTGAATCCTGGCTGCGCTGCGTGCGCGAGCATCGGCTCGACCCGTCGCGCATGCAGGACGCGGTGATCCTGCCGGCGCGACTCGTGCGGGAGCATCAGGAACAGATGGACGAGTTCCTGCAGATCGCGCGCCACGGCCTCGAGAACCTCTACCATCAGGTGGGCGGACTCGGCTATGTGGTGCTGCTGACGGACGCCAAGGGCGTCACCGTCGATTTCATCGGCGACCTCAGGATCGACACCAGCCTGCGCAAGGCCGGCTTGTATCTTGGCGCCGACTGGAGCGAGCAGCATGCCGGCACCTGTGGCGTCGGCACTTGCCTCAGCACCGGGCAGGCACTGACCGTGCACCTCGGAGAGCATTTCGACGCGACCCACATTCCGCTGACCTGTACCTCCAGCCCGGTCTATGACTCGCAGGGAGAGGTGTTCGCCGTACTCGACATCAGCGCGCTGTCATCGCCTAAGCCGAAGGACGGCCAGGCGCTGGCGCTGCAGCTCGTCAAGCTGTTCGCACGACAGATCGAGGATGCGGCCTTCCTGAACCGGCATCGCCGGCAGTGGGTGCTGCGGCTGGCGTCGGCGCCGCAGTTCCTCGACGTGAATCCTGAGATGCTGGTCGCGCTGGATGCCAGCGGCACCGTGGTCGGCCACAATCGCGGCGCGCAGCTCGGGCTGTGCACCGGCGACGGCAGGCGGCTGATCGGTCGAAACATTTCAGAGCTGCTCGAGTTTTCATTTGATGACATCGGCAGGTTCATTTCCGGGCAGGGCGCGCCGTATCGCGTGGTCACCCGCACCGGCGGCACCGAGCTGCTGTTCATGGCCGCCACGCCGCCGCCGGTACCGTCGATCACGCGCATGCGGGCCGAAGCCGTACTGCCTGCGCCGCTGGCCGAGCTGAGCGCCGGCGATCCGACGCTGGATGCCTTGCTCGCCCGTGCGGCAAAGCTGGTGAATTCGCCGATCAGC
>JACCDW012025043.1_pt1 | contig 12003 bp, 7 predicted proteins | sample 7449781 | NCBI WGS metagenome assembly JACCDW01 (sample SAMN15323449, study PRJNA562643) | freshwater metagenome | isolation source: river surface water | place: USA:Blue River Watershed | collected 2017-08-18
GGATATAGTTTAATTTTTGTTTTTTTATTAATTGCAAGTCCCGTTTTACACTTTTATGGTTAATCCATTCTGCGTATTCACTATTGTAAATATAAACTTGTCGACTGCAGATTTTTAAGTAATGGTTTTCACTAAATACATGAAGCAAGTTTTTATGTTGATATTCGTTCAGTGATTTAAATAATATGGCGTGTGTAGGATATTGCGCCAAAATTTCCTTAGTTAACTCGGCTAAGCCATTACCATCCCACTTTGGATATGGGTTTGTAGAGAGAAGAAAGTTGTTTACCTGTATGTTTCGATCTATTTTACCGGTTCTCAAAATAAGAGAAAGGAGCTTTATTATAACTTTAATTGCTTGTTGTAGCCATTTGTTTTGCACCTTGTTTTTTAACTCTTCTTCAGCATAAGTTACATACATATGGAAGGGTGAACAAACATATGAATTGGCAGTGATAGTATCATTTATAGTGAGATTGAATTGAAGATCATTCGATACTTGAACGACTTTCATGCGGGTGTCTATATTGCTGATATATTTATTGGAGGAATCTCCTTCGAACATTTCAAGAAATGTTTTTAGATATCCATCCTTTAGCTCCGCTTTTGATAACCATTTAATTGCCATTCCATTCAATATCTGAGGTGGTAGCTTCTAGCCAACTTATTTTCTTGCTTAGTTTTATAAATGTGATTTCAATAAGTGTAAGAAATTGTAAAAGAAATGGTTTTGGGTCACTTAGCGAAAATACGATATCTTTTGATTGCCACACTCGTCTGGTTAAAAAGGACCAGGGATGTAATAAGATCATAGCATATTTAATACAAAATTCTTCAGCAGGGGTAGGGCTTATCTCTTCCTCTCCGAGAAATAGGTCTGCTAATTTTGTGTTTAAAAGATGTGCGCCACTTGTCCCTCTTGGATTACATTCTATAAAGTAAGGAGTATGCTCCTTATCTATGATTATATCAAATGATAATTGTCCCGTATAGCAGATAGTTTCACCAAACTTCTTTACATAATTATATACTTCAGTGTGCTGTATAGGTTCAAAAAAGACCCCAGCTCCTTTGCCTGCACGATAAAGAGGATGATACTGGGCCATCGACTTCAATTTTCCATTATCCCAAATACTATAAACACAAACTTCTTTTCCTTTCACATGTTTTTGAGCTACCCATTTTTCTAAACCCTCTTTTTCAAAGGCAGTAGGCGATAATTGTTTGTTTAAAATTACCGCAGAGGCAAATCTTGAATAGACTGCTTTGAAAACGTATGCTGAGCTTTCTGACCATTTATCAAACTCCGTTAGCAGTTTTGTTTCAGGAATAGGGAGTAGGTGCTTGAATTTTTTATAGAAGGTGAATTTGTTGTGTAAATCCAATGTTAGATTCCCTTCAGCTGTCCATACTTTACAGGGTAACAGCTCTTTGCAATTGGCAATATGAATAGCCTCTTCGCAGGTAGGAATTAGATGGTCTATTTGTTCCTCTTTTATAATTTCTTGTAATGTCTTTATAAAAGCCTGTTTGTTAAATCTTGGTGACGGTAGAGTGTAATAGGCATCTACTGTATTTGACCAGCGCGCGATACTAAACTTTTGTGTGTCCGCAAGAATAACAGTATGTCCTTTAAGTTTAAAACTTCGGCATAATTCTAAGGCAATGGGCGCTCTAGCTCCTGTAATGAAGATTTTCATGACTTAATTAACTACAAGAATTGTTCCAAGTTAAGTATTGAAAATACATTTGATTTATTTATTCTGCTACGGAATTTCTTAAGTGTTTACAATAGGGTGCAACAATCTTAATATTATTGATAACAATTGAATTGGATATTATTTATCTTCCTTCCAATATCGTTGGCATAATAGGCTTTTGTTGTAAATGCAACGAGCGAATGACGGGTTAAAACTAAAAATTTATTTTTGGAATATAAGGAGCTAATGGTGGTTTTGTTTTTCAGTGTGGATGATATTAATTATTTTATTATTTTTAAGAATAATTCTATTTGCAATGAAAAACTTTAAGGCTTGATTTTTAAACTTGATTGCTTTTATCTATAAAAATGAATTAGAATCGTACTTAATTGCTTTAAATTGAAACAAAACATCCATTCTCACTTTCTTCAACTTGCATCTGGCAAAGTTCAATTTCTGCAAAAGTGTTTGGATGGTTTGAGAGAAAGTGCGACGAACGAAACAAAAAGCACCGCCGGTGATAAATACGAAACGGCTTTGGCTATGCTTCAAATTGAGCAAGCCAATATTGGTAAGCAATTAGAAGAAGCCTTAGTACAACTTCGATTTTTTGAAAAGTTAAATCCGCAAATTATCACTATAAAAATCACAAACGGAAGTTTAGTGAAAACAAATAGAGGCTACTTTTATGTTGGTGTTGCTTTGGGAAAGGCAATGATTGATGGCGTTGAAATTATAGCATTATCAATGCTTTCGCCATTAGGCAATAAATTTAAGGGCTTAAAGCCAGGAGATCAATTTGACTTGAACGGGAATCTGTTTTTGATTGAAAGTGTTGCATAGAATCAAAACCGATTATTCACCTTCCTTGTGCACAGCGCAAGTCATGAAAAATGTGGGGAAAATGTAATTCAATTCTTCTAAAACAAAAAAGCCTTTCTTTTCAGAAAGGCTTCTTGTGATCCCGCTGGGACTCGAACCCAGGACCCCAACATTAAAAGTGTTATGCTCTACCAGCTGAGCTACGGAATCATCCCGCTTTTATCATTTACCGTTGGTAAATTTTGGGACTGCAAAAATACAAATCGTTTCATTATTTCCAAAAATATTTCAATTATTTTTTAAAATTTTTTCGCCAATCTTCAAAATCATTCAAATCTAAAGCGTTCAAGGTATTCGATTTTAATAATCCTCCCTTTCGACCACTAATAACCCCCCAATGAATATCTTGAATCCCATCTATACTGTGCGCATCCGGGTTGATACTAATCCAAACACCTTTCTCCTGCGCATACTGCAACCATCGCCAGTCAATGTCTAAACGATACGGACTCGCGTTAATTTCAATCGCTACTTTATTCGCCGCACAGGCATCTATGATCTTTTTGTGGTCAATAGGGTAGCCCGGACGCGATAATAATAAACGCCCTGTCATATGACCTAAAATACGCGTACTCGGATGTTCAATCGCACGAATCAAGCGCTGCATCGCTGTTGCCTCATCCATTTTTAATCCGGCATGCACCGAGACAATAATTAAATCAAATGCCGACAACTCCTCATCGGTATAATCCAAGGAGCCGTCCGTCAAAATATCGCTCTCTACACTCTTATAAATTCTGAAATCAGGATGCTTGGCATTCCATTGGTCAATTGTTTTAAATTGAGAGAACACCTTATCCATTCCCATACCGCCCGCATAAGCTGCTGTTTGCGAGTGGTCGCTCATCACCAAATATTCATAGCCTGCTTTTTTACAAGCCATCGCCATTTCTTCGACTGTATTCTTGCCGTCGCTATAAGTGCTATGATTATGAATGACTCCACGAATATCTTTGTCTTGAACCAAGCCATTAATATAGCTTTCGTCCCATTTGGTTTTGAATTCACGACATTCCGTTGGATGAAAAGCTATATTGTTATAGGAATAGATCTCGGCTTCGTTAGTAAATGTTTTATCCAACTTGATGTCTTGCTGATGTTCCTCAGAAGAAGAACTGAGCCATAGTTCCTTATAAAAGACTTCCGCGGCAATAGGCTTGTATTCTATCTTATACTTGTCTGCAATGCTTCCAGTCCAACCCTTGTCGTCGCATTGTTCAATTACTAGAGTAGGATACGCTGAAAAATTACCGATCGGTACTTGCATACTTCCTATACCAGCAATGGATATCTTTTCTAAAACATCTGTCTTGCGTCGCGTGTGTCCGTAGGCAGTGATTGCTAGACCCGGGAATAAGTCGTTTAAAAGGGGTAAAAGCTCCGTTAAAATTTCTTCGCCTTCTGCATAATGAAACTTCCCTTGATGCGCTAGAAAAAAGGTAATCGCCTTTTCTAAGTCGGCTTGTGTTTTTTCTCCAAAGCCTTTCAAGGTTGAAAGACGTTGTTCTTGGATGGCGTATAATAATTCTCCGGGCGTTTCAATATTTAACTGCGTCCAAATGCTTTTCACCTTTTTGGGACCTAAGCCTTTGATACGCATCATCTCTAAAATTCCTTTCGGCGTTTTAGTCAATAATTCTTGTAAGGTACTCCAAGTGCCTGTACGTAAGATTTCATCCACTACCGAAGCGGTGGTCTTCCCTAATTCAGGTAAGGCCTGCAGCTCAGCCAAAGATTTACCTTCTAAGGGAGTCGCGAGCTTCTCAATTCTGTAAGCGGCCGAAGCGTAGGATTTTGATTTGAATGGATTCTCCTCATGAAGATCCATCAACTTCACCGTCAATTCTAAAATGGATGCAATATCGTCGTTCGTCATAATACTAGTAAGCGCCAAAATACTTGCGCAAGCCCCATTCAATCGTAAGGATTAAAACAATCAATAACAATACCCATGGGAGGTTGATAATAGGATCTACTTTCTTTTCGCTCACAATAATCGGCTTACTGCTGCTTTGTTTCTTTAAATGCTCCACGATTTTCTGCAACTCATTTGGATAACAGAAAATACCTTGATGCTTGTTCGCCACTTGTTTTAACAAGCCATGGTTGGCTACTAGATTTTGTAATTCTTGCTCGCTATTCTCAATTCTAAAAGCTCCCACACTAGTATAAGTTTTGCCATTACGTACGCATTGCCCAGCGAAACTATAAATGCCACTCGGTAGAATACCTGCATTCAAAGAGTAGGTATTGCTTTCTTTATTCATCACATAGGAATATTCCTTTTTCTGCGCATCGACTAATTTCAAATTAACATCGGGCGTATTTGTATACTCACCACTTTCGTTCCGTAGATAGGCGTCGAAATTGATTAACTCATCTGCGGTATAAATTTTCTTGCTCGCACTTACTTCAAACGGTTGTCTGTTGGAATGACGAACCAAATAATTACACGTTTTATTGATTAATTCATTACAAACATTGCCATAGCTGTTTCCTGGTCGCTTATCCTGCATCGACCAACGCCAAATGCCTTCGCCTAACAAAATGGCTTGCTGCTGCCCTAAAACAAGTAATGGATAAGAAGTTTTAGTGTTCCCGATTTTTTGAGTAGCCAAAACTTGTACATCCCCATTGATTTTAAAATCAGCAAAGGGAACCAATAGCGGAGGGTAATTATCAATTGCCGTTGGCACATTTGTTTCAACCGTAAAATGATTAAAATCTTTATTGAAAATAGCCTGTACTTCATTGGCGTTAGAACCACCCGGACGGATACCAACACATTCTTGCGCATTGCTCAAGGCCACCAGATTACTAGTACTGCTCACGATATAAAAGCTCGGCGTGTTATTGCGCTTTATGGCTGTTAAGACATCACTTGCAGGATTTCTTCGCGACGGTAAGCCGTGCAGTATCACCAAATCATAGTTGCTAATTTTTTGTGCATTAAATCCGTTCACGAAAACAATCTCCGCTTCGATACCTATTTGATCCGTTAAGGCATTTTTTAGCGCAGCCAAATCAGGATGTGGTGCAGCTGCTAAAATCAAGACGTGTTGCTTCTTTTCGATTACCTCTACATAAAAATCCTTCGTATTGTTGAATAGATTTTGTTCGGAGTTGAGGGTGTCTAATTTTAACTGGTAATGATGAATGCCAATTTCCTTCGGTGATAGAATTAGTTGAACCGTTCCTGTTGAATTACTTCCATTCAAACTGATTTTCCCATTTTCAAGTAATTGCCATTTGCCTTTTACGTTTTCATACAAACGGTAATTAGGTGAATTTGCACGAAGCTGTACCGCTTTCCATTCGGCTCTTACATTCAATTGATCGTTTAAAAAACAAGTCTTATTGGCTTTGATTTCTTGCCATCCTAAATCTGGTCTTTTAGTAGTATCGCCAATGCCAACACAATAAATAGGGGCGCTGCCTTCAATCTGTGAATAGAGTGGGTTGCTACCTGCATTGTAAATGCCATCGCTGCAAAGCACAATTCCTGCCATTGCTTGTCCTGCATTTCGTTCTCCAACCTCCTGTAAAGCATTCGTAATATTACTGCTGCTGGCAGAGAAATAAGCATTCGAATTATCTGCTGTTAACGCCCCTCCAAATTGATAGGATTTTACTTCGTAGTCGTCTTTCAAAGACTCCTTTAAAAGGTCCCAATATTTTTTTAGTGATACGCTGTCATTATTATAACGCATCGACTTTGATTGGTCCATTACCAAGCAAACAATCGGTTTTTTGGTTTCGGAACGTAAATGTTCAATTAATGGAACTAATAGTAATAGTGCGAGCAGACTGACGAAAATAGCTCGAAGGCCGAAAAGGACATGCTTAAGCTTTTTGAATTTTAGGAAAGGTTCTTCAAATGACTTTTCCTTTCTATAGAGTAAAAAAGCGTATAGCACTCCAAGGCACAAACAAGGGATGATCCACCACACGGAATACTGGAAATGAAACACAGCTGATTTTTTCGAAAATTAATTGGATTGCTTTAAAATTAGAAGGAAATCATCAATAATTTTCAATTTTGAACATTATTCCTTAAGAATTGTTATGACTTTCGTTAGGTTTTCCCAAATTGATAAATCTAGATTTATTCAAAAAAGTATTTTTGCCAAATGTTGAAATTTTATACTCTTTCCCTTCTTTTTGCTAGTGCTGTTTTTTTTAATGTAAATGCTCAATCCGTTATTAAAGGGAGAGTGTCGGATGCGCTGAATAACGAACCGCTTTCGTTCGCATCTGTTAAATTGCAAGGAACTGAACTGGGTGCCTATACCGATTCTGCTGGTTTTTATATTATTAGCAACCTAAAACCAGGGGCGTATAACGTAGAATGCTCTACTTTAGGGTATATCACAAAAGTAGAATTTGAAGTAGAAGTTCGTACGAGTGCTCCGAAACAAGTCGATTTTCAATTAGAAAAGGCAAAAAAGGCCTTAGGAGAAGTTCGCGTTACCGCGGCTGATAAGTTTAAAACCATGGAAGAAAGCCCATTGAGTGTACGCTCAATTGGTGTCAATGAAATTCAACGTAACCCAGGCTCAAACCGTGATATCTCTAAGGTGCTACAGAATCTTCCAGGCGTTGCTAGTACGGTTTCTTATAGAAACGACTTATTAGTGCGTGGGGGAGGACCTTCAGAAAATCGTTTTTATTTGGATGGAATTGAAATTCCTAACATCAATCACTTTGCAACGCAAGGTTCTACCGGAGGACCGGTTGGTTTATTGAATGTTGACTTTATTCGTGAAGCGGATTTCTACACGGGCGCTTTTCCTGCCAACCGCGGAAATAGCATGAGTTCTGTCTTGGATTTAAAGAATAAGGATGGACGTACCGATCGTTGGGGAGGTACCCTTACTTCTGGCTATACGGCTACCGGCTTAAGTTTGGAAGGCCCTTTAGGTAAGCACGCGAATGTATTGTTCTCTGCACGTCAGAGCTATTTACAAGTATTGTTCCGTCAAATTGGCCTACCGTTCCTTCCAACCTTCAATGATTATGAAATCAAGGTGAGTATCAAACCAAACAAAAGCAATGACATTACCTTATTAGGATTGTGTGCAGTTGATAAGTTCGCCTATAACCTTTCGGCAGTCGATTTTGCTCGTGAAAAGGGAGATTCAAACGGGGTTGCTTCTGCACAATATATTTTGGGCAACCTACCAAAGAATGAGCAGAATAACGCTACGGTAGGTGTGAATTGGAAGCATTTCAGAAAGAACGGCTATTCAACAGTAGTGGTAAGCAGAAATGCTTTAAATAATACCATTAGTAAGTATTTTAATAATGATGACAAAGATCCTAATAAACTGATTTATAATTATAAGTCGTATGAAGCAGAAACGAAGTTGCGTGTTGAAAATAATGGTATGTGGAATGGCTTTAAATTCAATTACGGAGCGGGGGTAGAGCACGCTTATTATACCAATAATACCTTTAACCGTTTTACCACTCCTTTTGGAATTGATACGGTGGATTTTAATTCTAAATTACAATTCCTAAAATACTCTTTCTTCACACAATGGTCGAAATCCTATGTGAATGATAAATTGAAATTGTCTTTTGGCGTTCGCTCTGATTTCAATGACTATGCTGCTTCTATGTCAAATCCTTTAGAGCAATTGTCCCCACGTATTTCTGCTTCTTATTTGATTGCTAAAGACGCTCACTTGAATTTCAATACAGGTATTTATTATCAGTTGCCTGGTTACACAATTTTGGGCTATCGCAACACAGAAGGGGAGTTAGTGAATAAAATGAATGATGTTAAATATATTCAATGTAAACAAGTGGTCTTCGGAGGTGATTGGTTTTCAGCAATCAATTCTAAGATTTCAGTAGAAGGTTTTGTTAAAGTCTACGATAGATACCCCTTCTCCGACAATTTCCAAATTTCTTTGGCAAATATAGGTGGTGATTTCGGGGTATTAGGAAACGAATCTGTGAAGTCTACGAATAAAGGTCGTGCCTATGGAGCAGAGTTTTCCTACCAACAGAAGTTGTTCAAAGGTTTTTATGGAATCTTTACCTATACCTATGTACGTTCCTCTTTCCAAAATGCAAAGGGAGAATACGTAGCAGCCTCATGGGATTACCGAAACATTATCAACGCGACTATCGGAAAGAAATTTAAAAACAATTGGGAGGTGGGTACTAAAATTCGCTACCAAGGAGGTCAGCCCTATACACCTTTTGATACCGAAGCGAGTTTGTTGAGAACCAATTGGGATATCACAGGACAAGGGATTTTTGATTATACTCGTTTGAATACGATGCGTACACAGGATTTGTTTAATATTGATTTGCGTATCGATAAGAAATTCAATTTCAAAAAGTGGTCTATGGTCTTCTACGTCGACGTTCAAAATGTACTTGGTACCAAAACACGTCAGCAAGCATTTTTGTCTGTAAAACGTGACGCAGCAGGTAATCCGCTAGTAGATACTACTAACCCATTGTATTATCAAGGAAACTATATCCAAAATTCAAACGGTGTTCTTACGCCTAACGTTGGATTGATTGTAGAGTTTTAACGTATATTTTATTAGGCAAGCGGGGATATCTTTTGAAGGATAGGCGATAATAATATCTTAAATTTGTTTCGATTTATTAATCGTCTGTGAAAAAACTAATCAACCTGCCTACGGCTACCTTTTTGGTCATCGCCAATATGATTGGGACAGGCGTGTTCACTTCCTTATGTTTTCAAACAGGAAGCATTCATTCAGGCTTCGCCCTTTTGTTTATTTGGATTCTAGGCGGTATTGCAGCCCTTTGCGGATCCTTAGTTTATTCCGAATTAGCCACTCGTTTTCCTAGAAGTGGGGGAGAATACAATCTGCTGGGTGAAATTTATCATCCTTCAATCGGGTTTATTTCTGGCTGGATATCAATTACTGTCGGATTTGCGGCTCCGGTAGCCTTCAACTCAATGATTCTAGGAGAATACCTGCATCATATCTATCCTAATATTCAAGCATTGAAAGTCGGAGTGGCCGTGGTGATTATCATCTCCATTATTCACTCGGTGAGCGTAAAATTCGGCGCGCAGTTTCAAAATATATTTACCATTCTAAAGCTATCCTTAATTCTCTTGCTTATCGGAGGAGGGTTTTATGTTAGTTCGAATGAGCATTATCCAATAATCGCCGATACCGCAGCCTGGAAAGATATCTTTTCTCAGCCTTACGCTGTTTCTTTAGTCTTTGTAAGCTATGCCTTTAGCGGATGGAATGCAGCCTCTTATTTCGCGAGTGATATCGAGAATCCGCGCCGCAATATCCCACGCGCTATGATCTTTGGCACGCTAATCGTTCTATGCCTCTACGTGCTACTTAACTATACCTTCTTACAACATATCCCTTTTGATGAAATTGGTAAAATGGATGCTAACGGTCCTGTGAATCCTGATACCGGACTTCTAGCCGCCATCAATATTTTCGGACCAACCTGGGGTAAGATTTATGGTATTTTGTTCTCCCTTGCTTTAGTGGCTTCTATCAGCAGTATGATTTTTGCTGGCCCGCGCGTTACGCAAGTAATGGGGGAAGATTATGAATTTTTTAAGTTCGCCGCTTTGAAAAATAAAAACGGAGCTCCGTATGTGGCAACTTTAGTGCAAATGACTATCGCTCTTTTGCTCATGTTGACTTCTTCTTATGAGTCGATTTTAGCCTATATCGGTTTCACCTTAAGTTTGATGACCTTGTTGACCGTCTTCGGTATTTTTAGAGTGCGTATGAAAAATAAAGATGAAAACACCGCCTATAAAACCTGGTTATATCCTGTAACACCAATAATCTTCTTACTCCTTAGTTTGTGGATGATCCATTTCACGATCGTTAGTAAGCCGTTTATCAGCTTAATCGGCTTCGTCACCGCACTCTCTGGAATCGCTTTTTATTATTTCTCTCCTAAGTCTAATCTTGAATCAAAAGAAAAAGTCTAATCTGTTATCCATGGTTTCTCTAAAACGTTTATCTCCTTTGTTTCTTGCCCTCGCCTTATTAATGGCTTGTAATCAACATGCACAAAACAAAGAACAACCCAAATCTGTAGCGAAAGATTCAACTGCTAAAATCACCTTCAAGGATAATGCGTATAATCACGCAGCACGCTATATTGCAGGTTTGCCACAGTTGGATTCAAATGAATATACTGCCTTGGAGAACAAAGCAGTTTGGAAAAAGTATAGCCATCGTGTTGATAGTATCTGGGGTGCCTATGAGAAAAACCGCCTCTCTCTTATGCGCGATTGGTATGGTAAACAATTCGACTCCGTTATTAAATCTGATCGTGATGTATTATATCCTTTCTCCGCTTGCGACTTTTTAAATATCTATACCCTTTACCCGAATGGTAAGAAATATGTCCTTTGTGGTTTGGAATTAGTAGGCAGAAACCCGCAACCGAAAAATTTGTCTGACCACGAATTGGATGTTGCTTTGGATGGTTTGATGACCGGACTTAAAACCCTTATCGAACGTGGTTATTTTATCACGTCTTATATGGGACATGATCTTTACTCGTCGCAGTTGAATGGTACATTGCCGGTGATCTATTTCTTCATGGCACGTATGAATTGTAATATCGTTGATCAACAATTTGTAGGTTTAGATAAAGCTGGTAATGAACATGCGCTTAAGTCAGCAATGCGCGATTCTAGCAATGCTTCTTATATCCGTGGTGTGAAAATCACTTTCCAACATCCTGGCTCTAAGAAATTAGCGACCATGTATTATTTCGGTGGCGACCTTTCTGATGGTGGAATCGCAGCGCACCCAGGTTATGTCAACTTCGTTAAAGCGAACTTCAAAAACACCAACACCTTTATCAAAGCAGCTTCTTATTTGTTGCATACGCCTCAGTTTACATCGATGAAAAGCTTGATCTTGGCACAGAGTCATGCTATCCTTACAGACGATTCAGGATTGCCGCTTAAAGCGGTTAACGATAATAAATGGAAGTTGACCTACTACGGTAAGTACAACGGACCTACAAAAGATTTTCCTTATATCCACGAGTCTGATCGCTTAGCTATTTACAATAGCAAAGACTCGGCTAAAATTGCGCCTATCCCTTTCGGTACAGGTTATAAATGGAAACTGAATGAATCAAACTTGTTATTCTGCGTGAAGAAATAAGTTCTGGTTTTACACTATTAAAAAAGCCTCTCGAATTCTCGGGAGGCTTTTTTGTTGCTTTAAGCGCACGTTATGTCCCGAAGTTTCGGGACGTGTCTCACGAACCATATTATATTTAAATTTTATGAAGGTTCGTGGGGACACGAACCTTGGCATCGAGTTCGGGACGAACCTTGACATAGTATATTCGGGAGATGAATAATTTTGAATTCGTGCCCCCAATTCTTAATTCTTAATTTTTAATTCTTAATTATTCATCA
>JACCDW010080697.1_pt1 | contig 12001 bp, 9 predicted proteins | sample 7449781 | NCBI WGS metagenome assembly JACCDW01 (sample SAMN15323449, study PRJNA562643) | freshwater metagenome | isolation source: river surface water | place: USA:Blue River Watershed | collected 2017-08-18
CCCCATCGAGGGTAATGCCTTTTTCGAGCAGGTACTCGTGAATATCCACGATGCGACAGCCGGGGAAGATTTCCTCGAACTTGTAGCCCTGGAGTTGGTCATAGCAAGTACCGCAGCTCACCACCACGGTTTTGATGTCGAGGTAATTGAGCGTGTTGGCCACGCGGTGGAACAAGACCCGGTTGTCGGTGATGATTTTTTCTGCCCGATCGAACTGCCCCGCGCCGCGCTGCGGGTACCCGCAACAGAGGTAGCCCGGCGGCAGCACGGTTTGCACCCCGGCGTGCCAGAGCATGGCCTGGGTGGCCAGGCCCACCTGGCTAAAGAGGCGCTCGGAGCCGCAACCCGGGAAGTAAAACACGGCTTCGGTTTCCGTCGTCGTGGTCTCGGGATTGCGGATGATGGGCACGTAGTCTTTGTCTTCAATATCGAGCAAACCCCGCGCCGTGCGCTTGGGCAGGTTGCCGGGCATTTTCTTGTTGACGAAGTGAATGACCTCTTCCTTGAGAGGCGGTGCGCCCACCGTGGCCGGGGGCTTGCGCGTTTGTCGCCGGGCAACCACTTGCAGCAAATCACTGGCCCAGCGTTGTACACGCATGCCCACATCCACGGTGAGGGCGCGGGCGAGCTTGATGGTTTCGGGGCGCGTGGCGTTGAGCATGAACATGGCCGCAGCGTGACCGGGGCGGAAGCTCTTTTGCCCCATCTTGCGCAAGAGGTTGCGCATGTTCATGGTGACGTCGCCAAAATCGATCTTCACCGGGCAAGGGCTCAAGCACTTGTGGCAGACCGTGCAGTGATCGGCCACATCTTCGAACTCCTGCCAATGCTTGATGGATACCCCTCGGCGCGTTTGCTCCTCGTAGAGGAAAGCCTCAATGAGGAGCGAGGTGGCCAGAATTTTGTTGCGCGGGGAATAAAGCAAGTTCGCGCGGGGCACATGCGTGCTGCAGACGGGCTTGCACTTGCCGCAGCGCAGGCAATCCTTGACGCTGTCGGCAATCGCGCCAATGTCGGACTGCTGCATGATGAGCGACTCATGCCCCATGAGGCCAAAGCTCGGGGTGTAGGCATGGCGCAAATCGGCTTGGCGCAAATCCGGGTCACGCCCGTCGTGGCGCATGAGCTTGCCTTTGTTGAAATGGCCGTTCGGGTCCACGCGGGATTTGTACTCCGCGAAGGGGCGTAGCTCTTCGTCGCTGAGGAATTCGAGCTTGGTGATGCCAATGCCGTGCTCGCCCGAAATCACCCCGTCGAGCGAACGCGCGAGCACCATGATGCGTGCCACGGCCTCATGCGCGGTTTGCAGCATGGCGTAGTTGTCGCTGTTGACGGGAATATTGGTGTGGACATTGCCGTCCCCGGCGTGCATGTGCAGCGCCACCCATACCCGGCCCTTGAGCACGCGTTGATGGATGGCTTCGCACTCACGCAGGATGGGGGCGAATGCCGCGCCCGAAAAAATCTGCTGCAAGGGGGTGCGAATTTGCAGCTTCCAACTGGCGCGCAGGCTGTGGTCTTGCAATTGGGGAAACAAGTCGTCACAACGCGCGAGCCAATCCTGCCACTCGGCTCGAACGGCGGCGATGCACTGGCGAGCCTGCGTCACACGATCTTCGAGCAACTCGGGCGAGGGGATATCGGCGGCGTCGTCAGATTTGCCCAGCGGCAATTGGCCCTGCGCCAGGAAGCGCTCCAAGGCGTCGCAGAGCTCAATCTTGTTGCGCAGGGAGAGTTCGATGTTGATGCGCTCGATGCCGTCGGTGTACTCGGCCATGCGGGGCAAGGGGATGACCACATCCTCATTGACCTTGAAGGCGTTGGTGTGACGGCTGATGGCAGCGGTGCGTTTGCGGTCGAGCCAGAATTTTTTGCGGGCCTCCGGGCTAACCGCCACAAAGCCTTCACCACTGCGAGCATTGGCCAGACGAACCACCTCGGAGGTGGCCGCCGCCACGGCGTCGGGGTCGTCTCCGGCAATGTCCCCAATCAGGACCATCTTGGGCAGCCCACCGCGTTTACTTTTGGTGGAGTAACCCACCGCGCGCAGGTAACGGTCGTCGAGGTGTTCGAGTCCGGCGAGCACCGTGCCGCTGCGCTTTTGCTCGGCGAACATGAAATCCTTGATTTCCACAATGCTTGGCACCGCGTCACGGGCATGGCCGAAGAATTCCAAGCACACCGTGCGGGTATGGCTCGGCATGCGATGCACCACCCAGCGGGCACTGGTGATCAAGCCATCGCAGCCTTCTTTTTGCACGCCGGGCAGGCCGCTGAGGAATTTGTCGGTCACATCCTTGCCCAAACCGGCTTTGCGGAATGAGGGGCCGGGGATATCCAGCGTTTCGGTGCGAATGGGGGTTTTGCCGTCGGCCTCGAAATAGCGCAGCTCAAAGCGCGCCGATTCAGCGTCATGAATCTTGCCCAAGTTGTGCCCGATTCGCACCACCTCGAGCCATTTGGCGTCCGGGGTCACCATGCGCCAGCTCGCCAGGTTATCCAAGGCGGTGCCCCACAGCACGGCTTTCTTGCCCCCTGCGTTCATGGCGATATTGCCGCCAATACAGCTGGCCTCGGCCGAAGTGGGATCCACCGCAAAAACAAAGCCACCCCGCTCGGCCGCGTCAGCCACGCGTTGCGTGACCACACCCGCCTCGGTCCACACCGTGGGGACGGGCTGGTCAAGCCCAGGCAACCTCACCCACTCGACTTCGCTCATGGCTTCGAGCTTTTCGGTGTTCATGACCGCGCTCTTCCAGGTCAGGGGAATGGCCCCACCGGTATAGCCTGTTCCACCCCCGCGCGGGACGATGGTCAGTCCCAATTGAATGCAGGCCTGCACCAAAGCCGCCATTTCGGCTTCGGAATCCGGGGTGAGCACCACAAAGGGGTATTCCACCCGCCAGTCCGTCGCATCGGTCACATGGCTCACGCGGGAGAGACCGTCAAATTTGATGTTGTCGTGTGCCGTATGGCGGCGCAGGAGTCGGGTGGCTTGGCGGCGCAAATCGGCCAAGGCCTCAAACTGCGCGGCAAAGCGCTCCACCGCTTGGCGCGCTTGGGCGAGCAGCTCACCCACGAGTTGGTCACGCTCGGCATCCACTTGCGGGGTGCGACGACGCGCCACTTCGTGCAAGCGGTGGTGCAGGGCCTCCACGAGCTGGTGGCGCCGCTTGGGGCTGTCGAGCAGGTCGTCTTGTAAGTAGGGGTTGCGCTGCACGACCCAAATATCGCCCAACACCTCGTAGAGCATGCGCGCTGAACGCCCCGTCTGGCGTTCTTGCCGCAAACGCCCGAGCAAGGCCCAAGCTGGGGCGCCGAGCAAACGCTCCACGATTTCACGGTCCGAAAACGAGGTGTAGTTGTACGGAATCTCGCGCAACCGGGGGCTATCGGTGCCAGCGTTGAGCAGGTGATGAAGGGTGTTTGGGGCGTTCATGAATGGGGGGCGCGAGTCGACGCATCGCTAGGTCTGAATATTACCCTAGGGGGGGCGGCCCCACTGCGGGAAGGGCCGTCAGGCCCAGCGCAAAAAGCCCCACTGGCAGAGGGCCTGAAGGGTGATCAGCCCCAGGTAGGTTTGCATTTTGCCGTCGAGCCCCGTCCACCACAGGCCGGCCACGAGCACCAAAGAGCCCAAAATGCCTTGAACAAGGCCCAACCCCAGCGCCCCTAAGCGGGGCCAGGTCCGCAGGCCCGGAGGCCAGAACCGCGCCCAAACGGCCCATAACAAGGCCAAGACCCAAGCGGGGGCCAGAAAGTGCAGCAAATGCAAGAGTTGATCCAACAGGTCCATGGCGGGTCAATTTTATAATTCGCACCATGGCAGTCTGGGCCCTAGGCCTCAATCATCAAACCGCCCCGCTCGATTTGCGCGGGCGTTTTGCGTTCGCCCCCGAAGAAATGGGCTCGAGCGTGGCCAATCTACGCCAATTCAGCCCCTCCCACGACGAGGTGGCCATCCTCTCGACGTGCAATCGCACGGAGATTTACGCCGCAGGTGACACCCCGGCCATCCAGCAAACCCTGCAATGGCTGGCCCAGAGTGGCGGCATCGACGCGGAGGCGCTGGCCCAACATGTCTACACCTTGCAGGCCAGCGATGCCGCCCGGCATGCCTTTCGCGTGGCCAGCGGCCTCGACTCCATGGTCCTGGGCGAAGCCCAAATTCTGGGGCAGATGAAGGACGCCGTGCGCGCCGCCGCCGATGCTGGCGCCCTGGGCACCACGCTCAACCAACTCTTTCAGCGCTCCTTTGCCATAGCCAAAGAAGTGCGCACCAGCACCGAGATCGGGGCGCACTCCATCAGCATGGCCGCCGCTGCCGTGCGCTTGGCCGCACAACTCTTTGAAGACCTCTCGCGCTGCCGCGTCCTTTTTGTGGGGGCGGGCGAGATGATTGAGTTGTGTGCCACCCACTTTGCCGCGCGCACCCCCCTCTCCATCACGATCGCCAACCGCACCCTCGAGCGCGGGGAAAAGCTGGCGCAGCAGTTTGATGCCGAGGTGTTGCGCCTGGCCGAGCTGCCGCAGCACCTGCACCGCTTTGACATCGTGGTGAGCTGCACCGCCAGTACCTTGCCCCTCATTGGCCTCGGCGCGGTGGAGAGTGCCCTCAAGCAACGCAAGCATCGCCCCATGTTCATGGTCGACCTTGCCGTCCCGCGCGACATCGAACCCGAAGTGGCGGCGCTGCAAGATATCTACCTCTACACCGTGGACGATCTGGCCGATGTCGTGCAAACGGGTCAGGCGCATCGCCAGGCCGCGGTGGCGCAGGCCGAAGCCATCATTGACGCCGGGGTGCAAAACTTCGTGCACTGGCTTGACCAACGCAGCCAGGTGCCCCTCATTCGTGAACTCAACGCCCAAGCCGAGGCTTGGCAGGCACAGGAAGTGGCCAAAGCGCAGCGCCAGCTCGCTCGAGGTGAGCCGGTGGACGCGGTGCTCGCCCAACTGGCCCGCAGCATGAGCCACAAAATGTTGCACGGCGCCTTGGCCGAGTTGCACGCCGGCGACCCCCAGGCGCGCGATCGCGCGCGCCACGCCATCGAGCATTTCTTTTTGCGCGGCAACCGTTAGGCCCGGCCATGAAAGCCTTTTTGCGCGCGCAACTGGAGCGCTACGCCCAACGTTTGGAAGAGCTCGACTTCCTGCTCAGCCGAGGGGATATCCAATCCGACATGACCCAGTTCTTGGCGCTCTCGCGCGAGCACGCCGAGGTCTCGGCCATTGCATCGCGCTGGACGCGCTGGCAGGCGCGTGCGCGAGACCGTGAAGCGGCGCTGCTGATGCAATCCGAGCCCGGTATGGCTGAACTGGCAGCCGAGGAGCTGGCCGATACCGAGCGAGAACTCGCCAGCCTCGAGGCTGAACTGCAACGCATGCTCCTGCCCAAGGACCCGGATGACGCACGCCCCGCCTTTTTGGAAATTCGGGCGGGCACTGGCGGCGATGAATCCGCGCTGTTTGCCGCCGACCTGCTGCGCATGTACACCCGATATGCCGACCGTCAAGGCTGGCAGGTGACGCTGGTGAGCGAGTCGCCCAGCGAACTCGGCGGCTACAAAGAAGTGGTGCTGCGCATCGAGAGCGCGCACGAGGGCGTTTATGGTCGCCTCAAATTCGAGTCGGGTGGCCACCGCGTGCAACGCGTGCCCGTCACCGAGTCCCAAGGCCGTATCCACACCAGCGCCTGCACGGTGGCGGTGCTCCCCGAGCCGGACGAGCGCGCGGCCGTGGCCTTGAATCCGGCGGACTTGCGCATCGACACCTTTCGCGCCAGTGGCGCGGGCGGTCAGCACATCAACAAAACCGATTCCGCCGTACGCGTCACCCACTTGCCCACGGGCTTGGTGGCCGAATGCCAAGACGACCGCTCCCAGCACCGCAACAAAGCACGGGCCCTGCAAGTACTGGCTGCGCGCTTACAAGAGAAAGAACGCCAAGAGCGTGCCGCCAAAGACGCGGCGCTGCGCAAGGGCTTGATTGGCAGCGGCGACCGCAGTGACCGCATTCGCACCTACAACTTTCCGCAGGGCCGGCTCACTGACCACCGCATCAACCTGACCCTGTACAAGCTCACCTTGATTTTGGAGGGCGATTTGGGCGAAGTGATTGACGCCTTGGGCCAAGCCCACGAGGCCGAGCAACTCGCCGCCCTGGAAGTGGGCGCGGCATGAATACGCTCACCGCCATGGGCCGACATCCGACCCCCCTCCCGAGCCCTCCCCCCGCCACGGTGGGGGCGGCCCAAGCCTGGGCCGAGCGCGGCGGGCTCCCCCGGCTGGAGGCCCAACTCTTGGTCTTGCACTGCCTTGGGCGTGACCCGCAAGATCGGGCTTGGCTCCTGGCGCACGACGATGCCCCACTGACTGAGGCCCAATGGCAGCACTTGCAGCCGGCAGTACTGGCGAGGCTCGACTCCGTGCCCATGGCCTACCTCTTGGGGGAGCGGGAATTTCATGGCCTGCGCTTGCAAGTCGATGCCCGCGTGCTCGACCCTCGCCCGGATACGGAAACCTTGGTGGACTGGGCGCTGGCCCTGGGCCCAGAATTGCCGTCCGGGCCCATTCTGGATTTGGGCACGGGCAGTGGTGCGATCGCTCTGGCGCTGGCCCACGCCTGGCCAGAAGCGCAGGTGTGGGCGGTCGATCGCAGCCCCGAAGCCCTCGCGCTGGCCATGACCAACGCCCAGCGGCTGGGGTTGACCCTGCACGGGGTGGTGAGCGATTGGTTCGGTCAAATCGAAGGGGACTTTGCCTTGGTGGTGAGCAATCCCCCCTACATCGCGGAATCAGACCCCCATCTCCAGGCCTTGCGCCACGAGCCCCGCCACGCCTTGGTGAGCGGGCCACAGGGGCTCGATGACTTGCAACACCTCATCCGAGCCGCACCGGCCCATTTGCGCGAGGGGGCCTGGCTGCTGCTCGAACATGGTCACGACCAGGCTGACGCGGTGTGCGCGCTCCTGCGTGAGGCGGGCTTTGCCCAGGTACAAAGCCGTACGGATCTTGCGGGCATCCGCCGCTGTAGCGGCGGATGCTGGTCGGCCCTAAAATAGAGGCTATTCGATTGACAACTCACCACCCAAAGGATGCCCCGCATGAGCGATGTGCAACAACGCATTGACGAACTGGTTAAATCCAACGAAGTGCTGCTTTTCATGAAGGGCAGTGCCAGTTTTCCCATGTGTGGCTTTTCTGGCCGCGCCATTCAAATTCTCAAGGCCTGCGGGGTCGATCCCAAGGCCTTGAAAACGGTCAATGTGCTCGACGATGCCGAAATTCGCCAAGGCATCAAGGAATACAGCAACTGGCCCACCATTCCCCAGCTCTACGTGCGGGGCGAGTTCATTGGCGGCTCGGACATCATGATGGAGATGTACGAATCCGGTGAATTGCAAAAAACACTGCAAAGCTAAGCGCATTGCGCTTTGCTCATGGGCCCGCTTGGGCCCATTTTTTTTGTGCGGCCAACACCGCCTGCGGATAGGCCCATTGGCCCCGGCTTCCGTTGTAGCGGCCCAGCGCCAGCGCCAAATCGCCCTTTTCAAGGAATAAATAGTGGCGCAAGATGACGCAGCCAAAACGCAGGTTCACCTGTGCGTCGAAAAGGCTGGCCGGGTCCCCTTGGGCCAAAACGCGCGGCCAAAACGGCATGACTTGCATATACCCCCTGGCCCCCGCGTGACTGACCGCAAATTTGCGCCAACCGCTCTCGACCTCGATGAGTCCCAGCACCAAGGCGGGGTCCAGGCCCGCACGTCGGCTCTCGTACCAAACGGTCCGCAAAAAATCCAGACGCACACCTGGGGCATCGAGTTCGTGCGTCATGCGCCCGGGCGCCCCCGCGCCACGGCGCTTTTGCAGCTCACGCGTGAACAAGGGGTGCACCCGCTCCAGCCAAGCCGCTTGTGCGGGTTCCATCGGAACGGCGTTGGTGGGCAGCGCCTCCAAGGGTTGGGCGAGGGTTGCGCGCATAGCCGCCCGCACGGCATCGGAGAGGTCTTCCTCCCGTTGGGTGCCTGCCAGCGCCGAGTGCGATAGCGTGAAGGCCAGCGCCGCCAAAACCACACCACCGCAGCGGGCCCAGACGAAGGGCCATTCACCGGCAGGGTGAGCGCGCCCCGACATGGATGCCGTCGCGCTTACTGCGCGTGCAAATGCTCGCGGCGCAGCCAAGACACCACCTCTGCGGCAGCCACCGGCGTGGGCGCGCTGTCGCGCCGGTGTTGGTATTCGACCTTGCCTTCTTTGAGCCCTTTGTCGCCAATGGTGATGCGGTGCGGGACGCCAATGAGCTCCCAATCCGCAAACATGGCCCCAGGGCGTTCGCCCCGGTCGTCCAAGATGACGTCCACCCCAGCGGCGAGCAGCTCGGCGTAAATGCGCTGGGCCTCGGCGCTCACCGCCTCGCTGCGGTCCATGCCAATGGGGCACACCACCACCGTAAAAGGCGCGATGGCGTCTGGCCAAATGATGCCCCGCGCGTCGTGGTTTTGCTCAATCGCCGCAGCGGGCAAACGGGTGATGCCAATGCCATAGCACCCCATCTCCATCCACTGAGGCTTGCCGTTTTCGTCCAAAAAGGTAGCGTTCATGGCCTTGGAGTACTTGGTGCCCAAATAGAACACGTGCCCCACTTCAATACCCCGTTCAATGGCCAGTTCGCCCTTGCCATCGGGCGAGCGGTCCCCCACCACCACATTGCGCAGGTCAGCCACCAAGCTGGGCTCAGGCAGGTCACGCCCCCAGTTCACGCCCGTCATGTGAAAGTCCACCACGTTGGCTCCGCAAATCCAATCGTGCAGCACCGCGACCTCGCGGTCCGCCACCACCCGCACGGGTTGGCGCAGGTTGAGGGGGCCAAGGTAGCCCGGCTTACAGCCAAAATGCGCCTCGATTTCAGCCACGGTGGCAAATCGAAAGCCTTTTTCAAAGCCTGGCAGCTTGGACACTTTGACTTCGTTCATGTCATGGTCACCGCGCAGCAACAGCAGCCAGACCGTGGTTTGGCTCAGCTGACCTGCGTCGTCGAGGGTGTCGGTGGCCAGCACCAAAGACTTCACCGTGCGCGCCAGCGGCACGCCCAGCAGCTCAGCCACTTGCTCACAGGTGCTACGCCCTGGCGTGGGGGTTTGCGCCAGCGGCTCGGTGGCCGCCGCGCGCGGCGTTGTGGGAGCCAGGGCTTCGGCTTTTTCCATGTTGGCCGCGTAATCGCTCTGGGGGCAATAGACGATGGCGTCCTCGCCAGTGGCTGCGATGACTTGGAACTCCTCCGAGAGATCGCCCCCGATGGCACCACTGTCAGCCGCCACAGCCCGGTAGCGCAGGCCAAAGCGGTCAAAAATGCGGCGATACGCGGCGGCCATGGCTTGGTAGCTCTTTTGCGCGCCCGCCGCATCGCGGTCAAAGCTGTAGGCGTCTTTCATGATGAACTCGCGCCCGCGCATGAGGCCAAAGCGGGGCCGGCGCTCATCACGAAACTTAGTCTGGATTTGGTAGAGGTTCTTGGGCAGCTGTTTGTAGCTGCGGAATTCCAGCCGCGCCACATCGGTCACGACCTCTTCGCTCGTGGGCTGAATCACGAAATCACGGCCATGCCGGTCTTGAATGCGCAGGAGCTCGGGGCCCATTTTTTCAAAGCGGCCAGTTTCCAGCCAGAGTTCGGCCGGTTGCACCACGGGCATGGTCATCTCGATGGCCCCGGCCCGGTTCATTTCTTCGCGCACGATGGCCTCGACCTTGCGAATCACCCGCAAGCCCATGGGCATGTAATCGTATATACCCGCGCCCAAGCGCTTGATCAGGCCGGCGCGCATCATGAGCTGGTGGCTAACGACCTCGGCATCGGCCGGGGCTTCCTTGAGGGTGGAGATGAGGAACTGACTGGCTTTCATGTTGGCAATGGGGGTACTGGTCAGGCTCACAGAAGTGTGGGCATAATCGGCTCAGTACACAAATTTGAGGTTTGATTATGCTCGACCGAGAGGGGTTCAGGCCCAATGTCGGCATCATCCTGCTCAACCAGCGCAACCAGGTGTTTTGGGGCAAGCGCTTGCGCACCCACAGCTGGCAGTTTCCCCAGGGAGGCATTGACCGCGGGGAATCCCCTGAGCAGGCCATGTTCCGCGAACTTCGCGAGGAGGTCGGGCTTGCGCCCGAGCATGTGCGCATTGTCGCGCGCACGCGCGATTGGTTGCGCTATGAGGTTCCGGATCGCTATATTCGGCGCGATGCGCGCGGCTTTTACAAAGGCCAAAAGCAAATCTGGTTTTTGCTCCAGATGGTTGTACCCGATCATCACTTGAACCTGCGCGCCACGGATCACCCCGAATTCGACGCCTGGCGCTGGAACGATTATTGGGTGCCCTTGGATGTGGTGGTGGAATTCAAACGGGGAGTGTACGAAATGGCCTTGACCGAGCTCGCCCGGTTTTTACCCCGCATGGAAAACCGCACGCGCTATTTGCGCGGTGTGGGAAGGCACCATGATCGGAGCGGGCCGCGAGCCGAGGCCAACCTGGAGGGCGCGAAAACGCCCCCGCAAACCACCCAGGATTAAAGCGACTGCTCGCGCGCGAGCACCAAGTTGTCGCGGTGAACCATCTCGGGCTCGGCCACATAGCCCAACAAGGATTCAATGTCGCTGCTCGCGCGGCGGCACAAGCGACGCGCTTCAGGCGCCGGGTAATTGGCCAGGCCACGGCCAATTTCCTGACCTTCGGGATCCAAGATGGCGATCACCTCGCCGCGTGAGAAATCGCCTTCAACGGCGGTGATCCCGATAGGCAACAAGCTCTTCCCTTCATGGCGCAGTTTGTGCACCGCACCGGCGTCAATGGTGACCGAGCCACGCAGTTGCAGGTGATCGGCCATCCATTGCTTGCGCGCTTGCTGCTTGGCGGTTTGCGCGACCAACAAGGTACCAATGGATTCCCCCGCAATCAAGCGCGAGAGCACCGCGGGCTCGCGCCCCCAAGCAATCACGGTGGAAGCCCCGGACCCCGCGGCGCGCTTGGCTGCCAGGATTTTGGTGATCATGCCCCCCTTGCCCAGGTGGCTACCGGCCCCTCCGGCCATGGTCTCTAGGGCGGGGTCTCCCGCGCGGGCTTCGTGCACGAACGTCGCGTTGGGATTTTTGCGCGGGTCGGCGCTGTAGAGGCCCTTTTGGTCGGTGAGAATCACCAGCGCATCGGCCTCCACCAAGTTGGCCACCAAGGCCCCCAGCGTGTCGTTGTCGCCAAACTTGATCTCGTCATTGACGACGGTATCGTTCTCATTGATGACCGGCACCACGCCATGGGCGAGCAGGGTGAGCAAGGTGGAGCGCGCGTTGAGGTAGCGCTCGCGATCGGCCAAATCGGCATGGGTGAGCAGCACTTGCGCGCTGCCCAGACCGTTTTCGCGCAACTTGGTCTCGTACATTTGCGCCAAACCCATTTGCCCCACGGCCGCGGCGGCCTGTAAGGCATGCAATTCATGGGGGCGGGTTGACCAGCCCAGGCGTTTCATGCCTTCGGCAATCGCGCCACTCGAGACCATGATGACCTCCCGCCCGGCCTTGACCAAGGCGGCGAGTTGGCGGCTCCACTCGGCAATGGCGGCTTCGTCCAGCCCACGCCCTTCATTGGTGACCAGGCTGGAGCCGACTTTCACCACGATACGCTGCGCTTGGGCCAGAACGGGGGTGGAGGATGCGGTCATGAGTCGTCGGAGAGAGGGTCAAAGCGGGGGTCGCGCACGGCGTGCTCCGGCCCCTGCTCGGCCTGATGTTCTGCGGCAATGTGCTGGTAGATGGCCTGGACCAGGGGCTCACAACCCTCGCGCGTCAGCGCCGAAATCTGGAACACCGGCCCTTTGTAGCGCAGACGCTTGACGAAATCCTTCACCACAGCGTCGCGCGCCTCAGCGGGCACCATGTCGAGCTTGTTGAGCACCAGCCAGCGGGGTTTGTCGTAGAGCGCCTTGTCAAACTTCTTGAGTTCGGCCACGATGGC
>JACCDW010358143.1_pt1 | contig 12001 bp, 26 predicted proteins | sample 7449781 | NCBI WGS metagenome assembly JACCDW01 (sample SAMN15323449, study PRJNA562643) | freshwater metagenome | isolation source: river surface water | place: USA:Blue River Watershed | collected 2017-08-18
ATATGGTTAAACTTAGACAAAGAGTCATGTCCACATATGGTGAAAGTGATATTGAATTGGAAGTTGTCAATGACTTTGTATATCGAAATCCTGAAAATGGGTTCAGACAAATATTTTATAGATATACAAAACCATCAAAGTTCCCCCCTAAATCAAAAATTTATCAATAATATATGAAAATAGAGCAGGATATAAAAGTTTTGAGTAAGGTATTGAATAGCAAACTATTCCTTGAAAGGTTTCCAATAATAAATCGTGTTGCAGTTTCTAAATATGGCGGAGGTATTGATGTTGTCATAATTCCTTATGATATGAATGAGTACTGGAAGGTAAAAGATAAAGTTGAAGATTTTATTTTCCGATTAACTGAATCCTCAAGTATTGAGCACGATTATTATATTTATCCGTAAGTTAATATTTATTTGGTATGAAAAAGATTGTAAAAATAACGGAATCGGAATTGGAAAAAATTGTAAATCTGGTCTTATCAGAACAAGGTAATGTTCGCAATATGAAGCTTAGTAATGATTTGAGAACTTTACCTGACAAACAAAAATTCAATCAATGTACTGTTACAAGAAAAGGTGAATTTGTAGAAATTTTTATTCATCAAATAGATACTGTATATAGAATAAAAATACCATAATTGAATGGAAAGAGTATTCTACAGTTTCGCGGGGATGCCGGGTAATTGGATTAGTTCAAAGGATAGGCATTATCCTGAATCATATTTTCTTGATAAAAAATATGACCAATATATTTTCCATGATTTTTTTGAAATGGATAGAACAATTGGATTAGAAAATACTGTATTTGGTACCAGAGGTTTACCAATAGGACATCCGAAAAGAACCTCCAAATCTTTTGACACATACAATAAAATGTATGGACCGGCAATCGTCAGAATTGTCGATGTTTCAGAAAATGAAGATTCAAAATTGTCCGAGAGTATTGAAAGAGTCAAGGTTCTAATGGGAGTAAATCTCATTATGGAAGATTCAAATTTCAATGCCGAGGTATGGTTCAAAAGAAGGGCAAACAGGGAGACCTTAACACCTTTTATCACTAATCAGTTTAACTCACCAATAACTTGTGAAAGGCACAATGATGCGGAAAGTTTTGCTACAGATATTATTATGGACGGTGTCGTATCTTTTATGACACTTGAGGAAGAATTGATGGAAAGTCCCAAATATGATGTTTATCAGGATATAATTTTCGACATGTGTTATAAATGGTTCAGTCAAGAGTTAATTAACTATTACAATCAAAAGTGTAAATAATTTTGTATCTTCGTATTCAGTAAATAAAGTTCTACTAAGTATTTATTGATTATGAATTATTCATCTATGTTGAAAGAATCTATTGAATCACAACTTGCTGACTATGATAACATGGATTTTTATGAAGTTTTCATAAAATCTTTCAGAAAGTGGTCTTCAGAAAAATTGAGTCAAGAAGAAAACGATTTACCATTCTCATATTTACTTAATAAGTACGGGACTCAGTTTGTTAATGACTTGCTTGGTCCAAATAATACGTACAGTAACTATTTTTCGACACAACATATATCGTTCGCGACTATTGCAGTTTATATTGGGAAAGAACTAGTTAAAAAAGGATTACAAAAGCTACCCTCATTTAGAAAAGATGTTTTTTTCATGAATACATATGGAAAATATCTTAAAAGATTTATAAATAATCTCAATGGTTTCGATTGGGTTCAAGTTTCTATCGAAGAAAAAAGACCGTTTGATTTAGAAATTACCTTAAAATATGATTATGATAAGTTTCTAAAACAAGGTAATCCTGGTGAAAGTGCTTTTGAACCAACTGATTTGCAGGCAATAAAAACACGAATAAGAAATTTTATTACCGACACTTTAGGTTTGCAAATAGGAAACCCAATTCATGGTGGAGTCAAACTTTATTTTATTGAAGAAACTAATGTTGATGAATGGGTAAAAAAAGTACTGAATGGTGTTATCAAGAAAGATATTAAAAAAATAGAAAATGCAGACAAAATAGTTCGTTCTATAAGGTTTGAGCCAAGGTCGACATATGCTGACCTTAAGTTATTTAGAAAAACATCCGTAACTTGGGCTGAGTTCCGTCCATTCAAAGTGAAAGTTCAAGAATACCTAAAGCAAAATGGTTATAATAAAATAAATGTTGAACATTAAATATATTAATACCTATGTTTAGTGATGGCGGCATAACAATGGTTTCAGGAGTTATAACCTCATTACTTTTTATAATAGGTAGTATTTTCTTTATTAGCAAAATACTTGTCAATCATACTCAAGAAATTCTTGTAAAGTTTATTCTTCTCGTTTTCACTTCGTTAGTTGCATTATTTATTGTTGATAAAGTTGTTGCCTTTAAAATAGAACTATTAGAAGAAGACCAAAATATGGAACTATTCGAACTAATTAAAACCTTAGTTCTGATGGTATTTTCTTATTATTTCGGTACAAAAACTAACGACCAAAAGGAAAAATAGTTTTATTTTATTATATTTATATAAATCATGAAATATATTCTAACCGAATCACAAACCAAATTTCTTATAAAAAAGTTTTTCAAGAAAGATTTTTCTGATAAAATTGAATTGATACAATTTTGGGATGATTTACCTTTTAAGTTAAAAGGATTGTTTGGAGATAAAAACATGTTTAATTATTATCTCAACAGATTTGGTCCGATGTTCGTAATTTTAGTTGATAGTACCGAATTTTTGGTTCAAAGTAGGAGTGAAGGTTGGGTTATAGTCGATGAGTCAGACCGTTATTTAACCGAAATCGAATTCATGGATTTATTAGGTATTTCCCCATTGGGAATAACTCTTGAAGACTTTATTGATACGTATTATTCTGAGTAATATATTTATAAATAAAATTACTATGGGAAGTGCTGCAAAAAAACCAAGACCAATGAAAAGTAGGAAATCAGGTCTTAAAACTGCCAAGAGAATATCCAAGAACTTAGAGGTTCTTAAAAAATTCAATAATGGATAAAGAAAAAGACAAGTTAGTAGGTAAGTCAGTTTACAAGTTTATAAAAAAATTTTATAAAGATGTAGATATTGTAGACATGTCTTTGAGTTTTAACACCTTCAAAAAGCCCTATATTGTAGTTTGGTATAATCAGAATAACGATGAAGACAACGATTATATCGTATTCAAGTATAAGATTATAGAAGATGTTAGAAATTATTTAGGATTCAAATTGGCTCCTGATAACGTTATGTTTGGCGGTATGGTACTACCTGAATATCAAAATCCTGATGCGTATATCGACGTTCGTACAAATAATAGGAGAGTTTAATTCTAATATTGGTATTTATCTTATATGAAGTATATAATATCTGAATCAAGATTGATATCAGTAATTTACAAATTTTTGGATAAAAAGATTCCAGACCCTCAAGTGGTGAATGGAATTGTTTATTGGGGTGAACCAGGAGATAGCGACCTTGTTCTTGATATTGAAAATAAACTTTTGTTGGTTGGTCAATTATTTATAGACTCAGTTTCGAATGTATTTGGTATAAGTGATAGAGAATCCATAAGTATAATCAAGAAATACCTTCGAAATAAAGGTTTCGAAATTGATAGAGTTGTATAATTATTTACATGAGACCCTCCAATAATATCATAATAAAACAATTCTCAAAATATATCGACAGAATAATATTACCGAAATATCCTGAGATAATTGATTATGAGATTGAGGTACGTAACAACGATATAACTGACAATATTTTAGTGAATTTCATTTTTTATATGGATGGAAGCGAGTATGATATAGAAGAAGAAATTGTTGAAAAGTGTTCCGACATGATGAATGTATTTGGATTATCCAATATATACTACCGATTTTCTTTTGAAACTAAATAGATATGAAAGTACAGATATCCGAAGAGAGATTTGAGAGACTCATAATAAAAGTATTAAGAGGGATGAATATCGATAATTTATATAGAGCTGCAATCAGTTTCACAAAAGATAAAGAAACTGGAGAAATAAAAAAAGCGGCGGTTGGTTTGTTCTTCGATATAGTTCGAGAGAGTGCATTTTTCCACAATATTCAAAAGGATGTGCTCGATATGTTAGAATCTATATTTGGTATTGAATTCTTTGTAATTCCTATACCTTATAGTGAGGCCAAGTACCATCTGAATGCTCCTAGAAATATATGATATTTATTATTAAACAAAATATATGAAAAAATTATTCCAATTCCTTAAATCATTATTCGTCAAGATTGATGTCATAGAAGACAAAGTAGAAAAAATGGTTGATGATTCCAAAATGTTGTCTGAAGAGCAAAAGAAAAAAATTAAAAAGGGTTTAGATAAGTTCGATGAGATTGAAGAGAATGTAGAAGACGTTGTTGAAAAGGCAGAAGTCGCAGCACAAAAAATTGAGGATGTTGTAGAAAACAAAAATGTTCTTGCTGTAGGAGATGCAATCAATTCTGTTAAAGAAGTAATAAGTGAGGCAAAGGAAGTTGTTGAAGACGTAAAGGAAGTTAAAGAAGAACTAAAAAAAAACTAACCTATAGTAAAAAACCAAAACTAATAATGAGTGTCGTTTGATACTCATTTTTTTTATATTTATATTTATGAAACTAATTTTGACTGAAGAAGAAAAAAAGAGGATTTTGGAGCAATACTTAGGAAAAGCACCAAAGAGAATGGAAAATCCAATGGACTTTTCAGGTACATTGGATAACTCACTTGAAGATTCAATATCTTTGATAAAAAAACATGAAGGATTTTGTGACGGTACAACAAAATGTCCCCCTCACACGGTTGGTTACGGGACAAGGACTGACTTACATCCCGAATTAAAAGGAAAAAAAATAAATGATGTGATTGCAACGGCCTACGTTAAAAAGGATTTAGAAAATCAAATAATCCCTGTTATTAGAGAAGTTGTGAAAATACCATTAAACAAACAACAAACAGCGGCACTAAGTTCATTAATTTATAATATTGGACCGAGTAGATTTAGACAATCTGAGTTATTAAAAGATTTGAATAGTAAGAATTGGGAAGGTGTGAAAAAGAATTGGTCTGAATTCAGATTATCTGACGGTAAAGTACTTGGAGGTTTAGTTAAAAGAAGAGCTGATGAAATATTGAAGTTTTTTCAAAATAAATGAGTATAAAATATAACGATTATGAAAAAGTTAGTTTTTTTATTATTTTTCCCCATCTTTGTTTTTGCTCAGCTTCCTGAGAGACAACAAAAACAAACAACAAGAATATTTGGTACTTACGGACAGTCCTCAATCCCTCAGTACAGGGCAGAATCACAGAGAAGACCTTCTATAGGTGAATACGAACAGAAACAAATAGAACGTAACAGACGTTCTGATTATTACACACCACCAAATAACAGACCTGGTAGATATTTCGGGTACGACCCTTGGATGGATTGGGGTTGGGGATGGAATAGATGGTCTCCAATGTGGGGATGGAATACTTACACACCATTTTGGTGGTATGATAATTGGGGATATAGGAATCCAGGAAGAGTTTATATCTATGACAATGGTGTCAGAGACACAATTAAGATAAAACCTCTCCATGGTTCATTCGGTCTTTCTTACAACATGAATAATGAGTATGGTGTTTGGATGACTTTGGGTAGAAGTGTCTATTTTATAGGCGAATATTCAAGGACTAATAACAGGGATATTTCCGTTTATTATCCATTATTGACTTTGGACAAGGTTTTACCTTGGCAGGACAGAAAATTGGCAGATAATTTATCGAGCAGTACATTTTCGTTCGGTGCAGGTAAAAAATTAAACAAACTTGTTGGAGTTCATGGTATGGTCGGTATAGGGACTGAAGAATCAAGATATAGATATTTTGACGATATGTATATTTTGTCCAATAATGGGGAATATACCATCCCAAATTATAGAAAAACCGTAACTTCACTCAAAGTTGGTACTATTTTGTCACTATCCAATAGTTTTTCAGGAAAATTGGATTATACTTTGGGTAGAGGTGAGATTTCTTTTGGCCTCGGACTAAAATTTTAACAAAAAAATCATGAATTTAACAAATCAACAGAAGGCGGCTCTTTATGATGAAGGTATCAGAAGATATAACCGATTGGATGAACAAATAAGAGAGCTCAGAAGTAAATCTTTTGAAGTTTCTGATGAAGACGAAAGAAAAATACGTTTTTTAGAGGGAAAAAAGAAAGAAATATTCAATAGAACACAAACATTGTTAAATAATTTATAATGAAAATCAATAATTCTCTTATTGGACAGATTTTAAGGGTTTCAGATGTGTTTAAGGGTGTTCCATGTGATGAATGTAATAGTTGTATTAGAATAAGGTTGATGGAAATGGGTATTTTAGAGGGTGAAAAACTTAAAATTGTAGGAAAGACTCATGGACTTTGGAGAATTGATATTTTAAGCGAAAAGGAGTCAACAATTTCTTCTCTGGCATTGAGAGATGAAGAAATTGAAAGAATTTGTGTTTTGTAAAAAAAGTATTATCTTTACAAACAAAAGTAATATATGACAAAAGTTAAAATCTCAACAGAAAAGGGCGATATGATTGCCGAATTGTATGACAATGAAACACCAATCACGGTAAAAAACTTTACAGACTTGATTTCCAAGAAATTCTATGATGGATTGAAGTTCCATAGAGTAATTCCAGGATTCGTTGCTCAAGGAGGATGTCCTAATGGTATTGGTAACGGTGGACCAGGTTATACAATTCAATGTGAAGTTAATGCACCCAAACAGTATCATGATAAGGGTGTACTATCCATGGCACATGCAGGCAGAAATACAGGAGGTTCTCAGTTTTTCATCTGTCATGGAAGACAAAGTACTCAACATTTAGACGGTAACCACACTTGCTTCGGTAAAATTATTGAAGGTCTCGATGTTATCTCTCAAATCGCTCAGAACGACACAATTCTTTCAATAGAAATCATCTAATATGAAAAACATTCTTATTTCCTTGGGAATACTCGTAATTATATCTACCTTATTTTTCTATTTGTTTACTGAAACACCTAAAGAAAAATATTTCAATAGAGTCGAGTTGTCTGATAACAATATTATAACCAATAATGAGATGAAACCTTTTTATGATACAATATTGAGTGTCGGATTACAAGAATCGAATATAAAAGGTATTTCTGTTGTTATTTCTGAACTTTCTGAAGGAGCAAAGGCTCAATTCCCATCTGGTGAACTTAGAGCTCACATAAGATTCTACAATGGCATTTTTTATCTTTTTATTGATGATTTCGAAAGAAGAGAGGCTATTGAGGTTATTTCTCATGAGGTCATTCATATTGAACAATACTTGACACAATCGTTAGTTTATAATGAACAAGGTCTTTGGTGGAATGACCAAGAGTATGATTTAGATAATTTGGAATACGACGATAGACCATGGGAAAGAGATGCTTTCACACGAGGAGGTTTTTTAGGGCAAAGAGTAGAAAAAATACTGATAGATTGATAAAAAAAATCCACCATTTGGTGGATTTTTTTTATTTCTTAAATTTTAGTTCTGTTACTAATTTCTTGAAGGTTCCTTTAGTTTTGTGATATAACTCCCAATTTACAATCGATTCATTAGTGTGTGTCATTGCATATAATTTAGAAATTTTCTTTATCATTTTATTTGATACAAATTTGAATTTTTTCTCCATATCCGCAAAAAAATCTTGAGCGTTATCATGTTTGGTTAATTTTCTGAGATATTTCTGCGCCCACTTAGGATTTTCTTCACTTACCCCTAAAACTTTTGATAATATATTCGAAGAAACCATATCGAGGTATTTATCTCCTGTTTCGTTGATAATATTAACCCAAACAATTCGTAGTACTTCTTCTATTTTTTCTTCATCTGTTTCACCAAAAGATGTTCCTATGTGGTTAGATAATTTGTCTATTTCGGAAATATAATTTTTCAATTCTTTTTTTAATCCATTATATGAAAATTTTCTCGATTTATCCAAATTAACATATGTTTCATAATTTTGTAAAAACTCTAAAAATTTTTTTTGACTAACTTTGTTCAATTTAATATCAGCACTAAGTTCCGATGGTCTTACCACATTTTCAATACTATGGATGAAATATAATAAATACATCAAGTCATCAATAGGTTTTATTCCGAAATATAAATTCTGATATGTGGAATAATCTGCTCTTTTTCTTGCGTCATCGTATGGGTATTTATATGAATCGTAAATGTGCATTAGTTCATGAGTAAAAGACGAAATAAAATCATTTTTTTTATTTTTTATAAATTCCACTAATTTAGGTAATTCCCAATTCTCTGAAGTTCCTATTCTAATTTTTATTGATGGTTTGGTAAAATCATTTGTAATTGGTATTTTTTCTTTTCCCGTTCTCTTGAATTTCAAGGATACTCCGAACTGTAAAATTTGAAAATCATTATGAGATAATTCTTTAAATTCTTCTATTTTGAGGTTCATATCTACCTGTTCGATATTCAAATCTGCTATTTTGTAATCCGCGTGTAATTCTATGGGATAAAAATTCATTTTTTCGGTTACGGAATTCATCGAATCAACAAATTCATTGTATAAGTTTTCTGCAACCTCAACAATACCATTTGGAACTCCCATTGACTCTACAATCATTTTATGGTGCGGAACAACAATCTCATTTTCTGTAAATCTAATAATTTTCATCATACTGTATAAATATACTATAAAAAATTGTTTCTGAAATGTATTAACTCAATTTAATCTTGACTATTTTTTTGAACTCAGTCACATTTACCTCATTATTTTGTATACCGTCAGGTTTCGTAAGGTCGTTGTTGAAAATATAATAATGATATTTTTTTGTATTTTTAATATATATAACTTTCCAACATATAGAAGGTACAGAAACTGAACCAATTTTTTTAACCTCTCCTATGTTTCCACACCATACCTTAATTGAATCATATTGTTTTGATAATTCTCTAGTTTGAGTTTCTAATGATTTCCAATCGCCAGCATTGAGTGAATGATACTGTGGAGACATATTTGAAAAGTAAAAACATTCATCTTGTACTTGTTGTGTCTGACACAAATTATCTGCCGCAGGTGCCATATGACCTCTATCAAACCCACTACCTTTATAACTCTCCATAAGGTTAGTTTCTTGAGGTAATTTTGGGTCAGGCGCAAATTTATCAACTCTTTTAAGTGGTTTTATGCAAGTCACCTTAGCCTTTGTTACCCACCATTGTACTAGTACAGGATATTTCTTAGACTTGGAAAAAACAGTGGTATAATTTGTGTGAACTAATCTTATGGTGTCTTGACCTGTTGAAAATAAAGAACAGAAAACGAAAGTCAGTAATAATATTATATTTTTCATAATAATAAATACATATTCTATTGATTGTATCTAAAAACATTTTACTTTTTTTCTATATTTATAGTCATGAATAAGAGATTTATTATATCAGAGGAAGAAAGAAAAAATATCAGAAAGCAATATTTTTTCGAACAATCTTCTTCTTCAAATGAAGAAAGAAGATTCTGTCACAAGGGTAATGTAAAAACACTTGAAGAAATAATGGGAGATGAAGAAGGTGAAGATTATATCAACGGTGTTAGATTAAGAAAATCAGGAGTCCATGGACTTACAGACACATTAGAACTTCTCAAGACATTACATATACATCCGAATGTTACTGATGGTGGTATGGACTTGGCCAACAGATTGGTAAACAATTTAAAAACTTACAAACCATACAACTATTTTGATGAAACAAAAAAAGAATGTAACAGGGCGATGGATAAAATAATAGAATTATATAAGGAAAACGAACACGGTGAAGAATTGGTTAAAGATATTGAAACAGTGTTCCAAATCAAACATGTTTCTGACAGAGCAAAGGAATTCATGAAGCATGGTTTGGACATTATAAAAGGTGTATAATTTGTTTTATTGAAATAATAGTTATAATATTAATGTCCCGAATAGGGACATTTTTTTTATGTCAACACAATCCCATATAGATAAGGTCAATCTCAAACCGATGATTATACCTTACCCTACTCACGTAGGTGCGCCAAAAATTGAACCAACTAATCTTACTCCTTTCAAAAAGAAAGGATTGGAAAAGGTTGACAAGATTCTTAAAAGAAAATACGAAGAGGTCATCAGAGACGCAGAAAGACTTCAAAAATCGTTCGAAATTAATCAAGAGGTGTACTCATCTGTATATAAGTTCGAACCCATTATCGGTGAAATATACCACTTATACGAGGAAACTGACGGTACCAAGGTGTTATCTTTAATAAGTCCCTCACAATGGAACAAAACCTATCTTTATTCAGTAATATTAAGTTCGGATATGTTATGGGAAAAAGTAGATTAGAAAAGGTCATCAGAAAAATAATAAAATCACACTACCCGAAATTGATGATTAAATCGATGCATAGTGTACAAACCAATTCATTTTCTGACGGCAAATGGATACCCGATGGTTATTGTTTTTTTATTGATGTTGAAAATGAGACAGAATACAGAGTGAGTGAAATTGAATACTTTGTCGGCACAGTTTCAGGTCAGGAAATAATAATTCATGTCGTTTAATAAGAAAAAGCACCGTTTAGTAACAAATAATTTTTTTAATATATTTATAAACTAAAAACGACTATGGAAGATGCTTCGATTTGGACAGTGTTGATTACCTCGGTTTCAGTTTTGGGTTCTGCAAGTGCTTGGAGATATTGGGAAAGAAGAGCTATGAAGAAAGAAAAAGATGAGGATTTCATGAAGAATGATTGCAGAGATAGAATCATCAAATTAGAAGCTCTCCTAAGTGATAGTAGTAAAGAAAAAGATGAGATGAGACAACTTATATTACAACTTACAGAGAAAGTTGCCGCTCTTACTGTTAAAGTTGAATTTCTACAAAAAGAAAATTCAGAATTACATAGTAGATTAAACATCCCACCCCAATAAAACTTTAGTTGAATAGTCAGGAAACATCAAAGATATTATATCTTGAATATAGTAATCTACCATCACTCTATCCATGACTTCTTCATTTATTGTTTCACCTAGTATTATTACCGCATCAACCATAAGGTATTTGCCTTGGGTAATGTAATCAATTTGTTTTATCTTTATTTTTGTTCCAGTACCATAGAATAATTCTACCTCCTCCTTTTTTATCTCATTGAAGTATTTTTCGATAATACGAATTATTCTTTTCTTATTATTCACAAACTAAATATAATAAAAAAAGGACGATAGTATATTATCGTCCTTGTCCTCTGTAATTTCTTTCACTCCTGTCGTGTTTGTTATAAGCCTTTTTTGCCACTCTTGTTTTTTTCTTACCAAAAGTTGTTTTTTTTGAATCACTTGTTCCTTTTGCCATATTGAATAATTTAACAATAAATATTAGTATATTTATTTGTATGATTTTATCAGAAGAAGAAAAAGAAGAAATTAGAAATAAATACAAAGATAATACATCACCTCAGGTTCTAAATCACCTGAAGAGACACTATCCTGTCTATGAATATAAATTAGAATGGATGACTAAACCATTTAGGCAAGTATATGTGGATGAAAAACTATATGCGTTAGAAGGAAACAAAAAAGATTTGGTTAATAAAATATTCTTTCTTATCGAAGACATATTCCCATCGATTGAAAAATCGATTTTAAGGAGAACCATAAAATATTATTTAGATATGATTCGATAATATTTGGTTGTTTCATTTTTTACGAGTATATTTGTAAAACAATTGAGGCCCATAGGTGATGAAAGATACTCAGGTCACTCAGTTTAGTTCTTTATATATGGTTGTGGTAGCTCAGTTGTAAAGCTTGACTTTACATAGGTAGAGCATCCGTTTGAACGCGGTGTGCCGGTGGTTCGACTCCATCCCCAACCACAATCTTGTGTCGTCTGTATGGAAGCAATGACCCATAAAAGTAAACAGGGGGTCCCACG
>JACCDW011552081.1_pt1 | contig 12001 bp, 6 predicted proteins | sample 7449781 | NCBI WGS metagenome assembly JACCDW01 (sample SAMN15323449, study PRJNA562643) | freshwater metagenome | isolation source: river surface water | place: USA:Blue River Watershed | collected 2017-08-18
CCGACCCATACTTGCATTCTTTTCTGGAATCGGAAACTTTCTACAGTCCCCTTAGAATGGATCTTTTTCTAGTACTAGGAATTGTGGGGATTCTGTTGGTCCTTTGGTGTATCTTTCAGTACGGACAGTACCGTACAGAGGGATTTCAAATGCAAGATGCACGCGCTTCGGTGGGAAAACCGATTCTGTGGTGGTTTGCGGACGATGAAACAAACGCACGGTCCTGGTGGGATTTCGGGGCACGCAACAGCACCCAACCGAATCGTGGGTATTTAGAAGTCGCCCTCGATGCAGTCCGGGCAACCCAGGGATTTGATTTCACGATTCGTGTCCTGTTGGGAAGGGAGGCGGTAGAACAGGTCATCCGTGAGGCGGGCGAGGCGTTGCCGCAGAATCTCCGACAGTTCCCAGCTCGCATGTGGCGCCAATGGGCGCTGTGTTCTCTGTTGGCAGCCAAGGGTGGACTCGTGATGGCAGGGGATTCCACTCTGTGTGTAGGGCCCTCCTTCGCCAGCCTAGTTCGTTCCAAGGAAGCCGCTGTATTTGGAACAACGGTGGACGAACCACTGGCGCTGCCCGGAGTCGCCGATGTTGCACCGGCCTATTGGGTCGGTTGGGCGGCAAAACCCCATACACCCGTCTGGGATATCGCGGCCACTTCCTGGTATCGCGTGGTCGCCGCGGGACCTACTAGCTGGTCGGCCGCGGATGCCCGCAACCTGCAGGAGAAAATCTGGTCCGTCCAGAAACAAAAACAGGTGACCCGTTTCCCTCTCGCCGAAGGCAGCCGGAAATCCGACGGTTCCCACATAACCCTCGAGGATCTCCTGATGAAACAAACACCGGACCCCAAAGTGCAACTGGATGCTGAGACTGTCTATATCGTCGCCGATGGAGATGCTCTCATCCGCGACTACAGGTATGGATGGTTTGTACGCATGAGCCGTTCCCAAATTCTCACATCGGAATTCATGTGGGCCCGTCTTGCCAAAAAGTATCAAACACGCATTGTACGGTTACTTTTTTAGGAAGAATTCAGCAATGCAAGTTTGTAGGTTGTTCCATTTAAAACGATTTCCAGAAAGGATCCGGAATTCGCACCGGATGTGTTGGAAATAACGGCATCCGTCAACTCGACACGTCCCACCGTTGCTTTCCCGCTCAATGAGAGGGTCTGTGTGTTGTGGTTTACACGACCGGTGGTTGAATTGTAGGCCAGATAGCCCGCTTCATGTGTATCAGTCGCCAAAGGTGCAACATAGAGAGAGGCATCGGTCGGATTCAGGGCTGTTCCGGTAGCATTGATGGCAATGGAATTCGCGGGTTGTGTGGTTTCACCGGCACGGTATCCGATTCCGATGGCGTAATTGCCGGCATTCGTTGCCTGTGCGGCGGATCCGATGGCAATGGCGCCTACTTGGCTCGTCCCCGCCAGCTGGGCGTTTTTCCCAATTGCAATGGACTCCACGCCTTGTAGGCTGGCACCTGCCGATTGACCGATGGCGATGGTGTCGGTTCCATTTCCTACAAGGGATGCATTGGCGCCGATGGCAATTGAGTAGTTCGGCAGATTGCTTCTTCCCGCATTGGACCCCATGCAAATGGATGCAAGGGATTGGTTGTAGCGACCCGCCGACGTTCCAATGCAGACGGCGGCGGGCCCCTGATTGGATTGGCCGGCCAGGTTTCCCACAGCAATGGCGCGTGCACTTTGTATGTTGGAACCACTGCCGTTGCCAATGGCAACCGAAAAGACGCCCTGGGAGCTGGTGCCGGCCCAGCTTCCAATGGCAACCGATTGTTGTCCCTGGCTACTTACCGCCGCATAATGACCGATTCCAACATTCCACCAGCCTTGAAAGTATCTGCCGCTTTGATTTCCTACCGCTACTGAATACAGTCCCTGATTGCTATTGCCGGCATAGTCGCCAATTGCTACACTGGCATTTCCCTGATAGTAATTACCCGCATATTGTCCCATGTAAATTTGGGATGACAGGAGTTGGTATGTCGTTCCCATGGAAGCGATGCATTGTCCCCATTCCGTGGGGGTTGGAACGCTGCCGCCGCCACTTCCGGCGGGTCCCGTCGGTCCCGTTAATCCCCTTAGACCAGTAGGACCTGTAGTACCCGCCGATCCCGCAGAACCGGCCAACCCCGTGGGACCTGTAGGCCCCGCTCCAGGTGCCACGACTACCTCGTTCGTCGTTGAATTATACATGAGATAACCACCACCCGTTCCATACCGAATTGGTTTTATAAACAGTGCATTGGATTGCGTAGCATTCAGCGTGGTTCCAGAGGCATTCAGGAGGATGTTGGAAGCACCGGCATTACTTGTTGCACCAAACACCAGACTAGATGTGTCCGTTGCCTCATTGGCAACCAGGCGCTTTGCACCAATCTGCAGACTCGCGGTCCCCGTAGACCACCACAGTGTCGTTGCATACAGACCATTTGTAGTGGGAAGAGGATGTTGGGATTGTGGTGTCAATGTAAGACCGGTAGGATCCAACAAACCCGTCACAGTGAGTTTACCGTCAATGACAACCTCGCCCGTCCCAGTACTCACATAGAATCCCGCGGCTCCTGTAGCACCCGCAGGGCCTGCCAACAGAACGGTCCCCTCCGCAAGTCCCGTTGTATCCACGGTTCCCCCTCCCGTTCCCGTCGCACCTCCTACAAATACAACAGGGTCTGCAATGGATATAATGCCTGTGTCAAAGGATGCAATGGAATTGGCATTAATTTGTTTGTTGGTATAATCAACCATTTGACCGATTTGATTGATCTGGGTCGTGAGCGTAGCGATATCATCGAGACCCTCTGCATTATCCAACACATTTGCAAATGCCGGAACATTTAGCAAATATGGATTCGGATAATATGTGGTAAGAATCGGTTGCGATTCCGTAGTCATTGAATTCTGTTGAAGAATGCGACATTTAGATCCAACCATGGGGAACTAAAGCGAAGTGAAGGAACCAAGTAGAGAGGGGGGAATGTCTGCGAATTATTTACCTTATATCTCCGATTCGGAATCGGAAGATACAAGTTATTATTCCTCCGATGAGGAATCGGTTTCACCACTGCCATTGAATAGTATGAAGGGGAATGATATGATGTATGTTGGAAATCCCGGTCCCGCTGACAATGCCAAGGTCATTCCAGACGTCAAAGAGAAACCCAAATTTACTGCCTCACAAAACACAACACTTGTCATGATTTCGAGCCGTGATCGTGATACACGACTCTACCCACAACCCACCTTCTTCACCATTCGTCTTCCCAAGACATACAAAAACATCAAAACCATCAATATTACACAACTCAATTTATTGAATTCTTTTTTTAATTTTACGGATGCCAAGGGGAATACATTTATGTATATTCGTGAATTGGGGCGTACACGAAGTGATGAAAATGGCAATTTGATTCCCAATGATATTCGCGTCCAACTCAGAACGGGAACTTACACAACAACTTCGCTTGTATCAGAACTCAACAATGCTCTCAATAAAACACCTCTGTTTGCTGACATAAGCGGGGGTCTGGGTGCATTCATCGCCCAATTTCAGGGCACTGGTGATTATTCCCTGTTGTTTAACCAACCGGGTCCAGTTGTATTCAATACCCTTACACAACAGTATGAATCCAATGTTACCATGAGTCAACTCATTGCCCGCTATTTTCAGAACGTCCAGACGGTGGGAACCATTAATTTTTCATACAACGAATGTTTAGTTGCCTATTATTACCCAATCATCAAGGAAATGACGGCGTCGAATCTATCATTTAACCAGCATCCGGAAGCACTGCCGCCTGGTTTTACGGTTCCCAATGACTACATTCTGTTTGCCTTCCAAGGTCTGTCGGATCCCTACATTCTAACACTCATTCAGGATCCCGAAAACGTAGTGTTGTTTGATGCATATCGTCAAGCAAATACGTTTTTAAATTTCTTGGTAAATAAATACACATGTACCTACAATGCGAATCAGGGTCGCCTGCAGATTCTTGCGCCTTCCCTAAATGACAGTATTATTGCCGATATTAACTTGAATTACACGACGTTTTTAACGGAGGAGGTGTTGGCAGCCGGATTTCCGAGTGTGGCTGTGTTTAACTCGAATTACAATGCATTGACGAACGAGAATGGATCTTTGTTGGAATTTTATAACTTTATTCATACGCGGTTTACAAATCAGTTTGGCATAAATTTTGGAACTTATACTGTGGAATTCTTTGCAAATCTGTCGAATGAAATCACCATGTATAATACAGTAGATGGACGCGGTTGGAGCCCCATTCTACTACCGAGTGTTTCTTCGAATGCGATCTCGGCATCCTCGAATGTAGCAGAACAGATTTCAACACCGCTGAAAAATATAATTGTGAAATTTACGGATCCGTATCAGGATCAGTTCTTTGCGGAAACATTCCAGCCGAATCCAAATTTTTCCAATGCATCCGAGACGACCTATGGATACCTGGATATCCCCTTCTTGAATCGACCGACTGCATACCTGTCAATTTATGTTAACTCGCGTTGTAGGCAAACGGTGTCTGCCATGACAATTCCACGGTATGCGGCTTTCCAAAACGTAGCAGCACTCGATGAGGTATACCCTTTCGGAATTGGGGAGTTTCAGACACCCAACTTGTTTGAAATTTACGATTATGGGAGTTTTTCGACACTCTATATTCGTACCGATATTTCTGGATCCACTGATTTTAATATGTATAACCTGCGACAACTCAATTTATACAATGCATATAATTACTTCCGTACAAATGATACTTGGGTTTCCCTGCTTACAAATCAGATACTGAATGGAATTCGTATTCAGGAGGATTCTCCGTCATATAATGTGAGTCCGCCGGTTTCCGATATAACCCTATTTTCCTACAGACCGCATATATTTTTTGAAATGCGATCGGACGGGTATGCATTAAATCCAGCGGCTCTGTTTGAAATCAAGATAGTTGTGGAAACCAGGGATGGTTCTGTATTTTCAACACCCATTCGTGTCTCCTGGTATCGAGATCGCGCGGCATTTATGACGGATGCGCAGCAAATCTTATTGGGTAATTACACACCGGACCCTCGACATGTGTTTACAACCGAGGTATTTTCGGATGTGGCTACGGCGGAACTGGTTGTTTCTTCACTCAATGAGTCGAATACGTATATAGCCGTCCATATTGCGGATCCTGGCGCGGCTGTAGGGTCGATTCCATTGCGTGTCTATGCCATGTTGCAGAATCCGTATGGTGTCTTTGGAACTGCGACAAAACTGGATTATCGACAGATGCCATGGCAAAATCTGCCCCCGCTGGTCGATCAATTCACGCCGGCTTCCGCCCAATACGATTCCCCTATTCTTTCCATCTATGATGCGAGTATAACACAGATTGGATATGATATTTCGGGTGTTAGTAATAACTTGTTGGATTATTATATCCAGAGTTTCGATGAAACGTATTTTGATCCGAAAAACATCCAATCGTATGAATCAGATACGGTCGATGGACTCCGTTATTCCTTCTTCTACACTACCCCTGGATCGGGTCCGCCGGCACCTGACATCGCAACACAATGGTCTTTGTATTTCAATCAGGTAAGTCAAAATGCGATTATTGATTTTTACAACACAAATAATACGTTGTATCTGGATTCTTCGATTCAGTTGAAGGCGCCAGCGGGAACTAACGATACGCTGTTGGTAAACTGGTATAAGGCGGGACAGAATCCGAATATTGTCGAGGAATATTTGAATACAGCGCCGAATGGGAGTACTGCGGTTGCCGACACGATTTCCCTTTCGAGTCCTGGAATTTTCCTAGCATGTACTAATCCATCCTACACAACTACAACAGATATCTCTACCTCAGTTGCCTTTCAGGATGTGTCGGGATTTGTGGGTCTTTCTTTCTTCCTGAAGCCCAATGATATAACCACCATAACAAATATCGATTTGAAGTTTGCATATATTCAGCCTTCGCGATCTCCTTCAGAAGTTCCCATAACTCGCACAAACTCTCCGCTTGGTTTGGCGGATACTGGATCCTATCGTTTTCGTAATCAGGCGACCTACACGAATGTTGAATCGAATGCCCTGGATTCCTGGGATGATTGGTATGTGCGGAATCGTAGCAACATTCGGATTGGTATTTTCCCTACGGGTGATATTTCAGGTGCAAATGTGGCGAATCTGCAAGTTACATCGTCACTCATGACAATGACATTGACGAAGGTCACGCAGGTTGCAAATTACGTGAACTCTGCAGGAACCATTCGCACACGGGAACCGGAATGGGGAACGTATTATTCATATAATGTGCTTCCTACAGCCCAAACAGTATGGGCTCCTCAAAGCGGTTCCTGGGTTTCCACGCTGGTATCTGCCGATCAAGTACCCACTTATGTAGCGGGGGAAGACAGTTATCCTGGGTATTTCCTGAGTCATACCAATATCAATAACTACTCCTTCCTACCACGATCTTTTGGAATTGCACCCTCGGTCGGATATGCTATGCAAACCCCTTATGCAAATACACTTCCCTACACATCTGATATTCCCAACTCCTACACAATTGTTCCATTTTACCAGGACACCATGGGGGTATGGCGTGTCGGTTCCTTCTACGGGGTGTCCTTCACCCGTACACCGGCGATTCCGGATCCACAGAAGGTGGGATCAGCTGCACCGTATTATGGACCCGCAGGGCCCTTTGGATGGACCCGAAACGCCTCTACCATCGTGTTAGCAAAGGGTGCCGAAATGACATTCAAACCGTATTATTGGAATGCAAAAATCGCCATTCACACACTGAATCAACAATATGACCCTGCCACGGATCTCAGCCTGTTTGGAGGATTTGCTGGTATTTCCAATGAACTACAGGATACACGTTTGTTTTTTTACGAAAATAGATATGATTATCAGGATTTTGAGGATATTATAACATTGGATAATGATGGTTTTTATGCATGGTATTGGGGAAATGAAAGCAACACGCGGTACAAACGTCAAGATGACCAAAGCGGCTACAACTACCTCTCCTATATTCATGATATTACATTGCGTTCCACGAGTGCGACTTTGACACAATATGCATTCCATATACGCGGATATGTTCCAACCGTCCAATATACGAGTGGGTTGCGCCTGATTGGCAAAAACTTTACGGACTTCGGAAATGCGACATTGACTGAAATTGCGACCGAAATAGCGGATCTGAGTGGATACAGACCTATCTCGGATATTTCGGGATACCAATATAGCCTTGGAAACCTGTCATCCTACAGCACGGTTATTAATACAAATGACTCGATTCGTCTTGGAAATGGGAAGTTTTACAGCCATCTGTATTCGGATGCGCTCGTGAATTTCGACCGGCAGTTTTACTACAGTTCGATAACCTTTGGAAAAAAGATTGGATATGCAGGGCGTACATTTACATTGGCGGGATATTCCAACACCATGAATCAATATGTCAATTATTATTCAACGCTGCGGGGAACCCAGGTGGGCTATACGACGGTTCTGTCAACGGCAACGGGTCGCCTGAATCAATATGTGGTAGATCGGTATGGAAATATTTTACCACCAAATGTGTTGAGTCGCAATCGTATAACGGACCCGCTGCCTTTTTCGGCGCTGTTTAGTACTTACACGGTCTCTCCGTTTTCCACGCGGTATGATGAATGGGGATTAGGGTGGAACTTGGGGTATCCGAAGATTGATACGCCGTACGTGATTAACTTGATTTCCAGTACGTTTATTCGGATTTTGGAGGATTTTATTTATTTGCGACTGAATCCAGAGATGAACCTGAATACCATGGGTGTTTCGACAAAGGAGGATTTGTCGTTGACACGGGATACCTTTGCGGAGGAACGCAAGTATTTTGCCAAAATTCTGCTGAATAACTTTGGGGGATTCTGTAGGGCAGCCGTGCAAATGCCGAAGGATTTCAGTCCACTGCTAGGAAAATACGAACTTCTGTCGCTCCAGTTGGTGGATCGGAATGGTACGCAGATTTCGAATGTGGACTGTGAATACGACATTGTTATGCAAATAACCGAGGTGGTGGATGGGACCGTAAACTCCTACACAGTTCCCCTGGGATATTAGGACTCTGTTGGTTGGAAACTCAGAAGAATCCCTGGACCCATAACAAATGGCAAACATACAGCCCGATGAGGAAGTCCGTTTGGACGATTTTTTTGCGGGTGGACCGGCAACATTTCAAGCAGCATTCCCACCTGTATGTCTGGGATCACATTGGGATCCCATGTTGGTCGAACAACATATTCTGCCGGCACAGAAGGCGGCACCGCTTGCCATGGATCCCCGCCAGGCCGTCCAAGTATGTCGCCAGTATTACACTGAATCACCGGCGGATGCCTTGCCGGCGGGACTCGTGGAGTCGGCACAGCCAATGGAGATACCGGCGGCACTCAAGGGTCCCGTCCAGTATATTCGTACTGCCGAAGGTCCCCGTGTAACTCCCCCAGGTGGTGCTGCTAGCCTCGGTGTTCCCTACAATCTATACGCCGCTAATCAGGAGTCCGACCTTCTTCGACTGGACGAACGTCTTACCAAATGTAAGGAACTCCGGTATCAACCGAAACCCGAACAGTTAGCCGCCGATCAAACCAATGTATTGCCGCAGCACGACCCAGAACTTGCCTTTCGCACCTTTGCACCCTTCGAACTCCCCCGTCATATGACCGGTTGCCGCGAACAAGATGATGTACTCGCATGGAATCGTTCCGCTCGTTTGTTTTTCAACACTACCAAACAGGATCGCTACCATCCTACCCAGAAAATGGGACCCATGGTATGCGATCAACCTGCATGTACCTATCCTACACAGGCATTCTTACAAAAATAAACATATTTTCCCCTGTCAAATGAATCTGTACCGTATCTATCCCACTTTGTGGGAAGGTACGGGCTGTACTGGATCTCTTACTGTGTATGCAATTGATCGTGTCGCACCTGGAATCTACTCATGCTGTTCGCAGCGACCACGGGCTGATCCCGCATCCGCCTGGGATTCTCCTACGTTTCAACGACTCCTTCCTCCTACACCTGCAGCAACTGCTGCAAACGCAATTACATGGGCGACCTTACCAGCCTGGATTTCATGGGCCGCCTCCCAAGGCTACACTCTTACCGATGCATCCCTTCTTTCCCTGAAACCCTATGGGGACCTTTGGATATCCGGCCCCTAAACTTCGGACCCCCCTACAAATGGAATATCCGCGACCACGATGGATCCAATCCTTTGTATCCACCATGGATCTTTCAGGGACACCGACGTGTTGTGTAGGTCCCGATGACAAACTCTACTTTGCCATTGCTACCAAAGGTACATTTGCGGGAACCATCACCTCCACTGTCTACAATATTGTCATAGGTTGTGTCAATCCTCAAGGAGTGACGGAATGGCTCTTGCACGATCCGTCCCTCGTTTCCAACAATGTCGATACACAACCCTCCCTTGTCATGGGACCCACCGGTGAACTGTATGTCGCCTTCATGACAACAGGGAATCTTCCAGGAACTTACAATGCAGCCGATGTTGTGAACCTGTGTGGTTCCTGCACTTCCACGGCAGGAAGACAGGATATTGTTTTAGCAAGAATCGATGGATTATCTGTAGGGATTCCCAGTGTATCCTGGCGTATTCAAAACGGATATTTGAATTCATGTAGTAATGAATACGGACCGACTCTGTATGTAGATGCCCCTAGGGAACGGATTCTTATCGCCTACGAATGCAATGCATCGACTCTTTGTTCGACTCCTGTAGGAACCACTAATCTTGTCTGTGCTTCCATATCAATACAGGGTGATTTTCAATGGGCGTACCAGGGTGCCCTTCTGAATGGCCCAGGTGCAAATCAATCTCCTTCGGTGGCGACCGATCTGTCAGGAAATGTCTATATTGCCTACACAATTACGAGTCGCGTGGCAGGAGGTGGAATCATGCAGGGATCCCAAGACGTCGAGGTCGTACGTCTGCGTCGCCAAGGAAGCACCATGCTGCGTGATTGGATTTTATCAGGCCAGCATATTATAAATTCACCTGGAGTAAATACTGATCCGCATCTTGTCTATGATTCTAACACAAATCGCCTCTATCTTGCCTTTACAGCAACTGCGGCGGTTCCTGGTGGGTCCAAAACAGCCTCGGGATCCGATCTGGTTCTTGCAACCATCGCAACAACCGGATCTGTTTTACAACTTCAGCAATCTTCTGTCTTTAACGAGGTATCCTACCGATATTCATCCATCGATCATCCACGTATTGCACTGAATCAATATGGATTAATTTATATAACCGCCCATGCAATCAGTCAACTCACGGGCAGTGATATGATACTTGCCTTTAAGATAAATCCAGGAACAGGGAAACAATGGTTTTTTCGGCAGGGTGCGAACGAGTTCAATGCATATGTAGCAGTTGCCGATATTCCGGCACCTTTTCAGGCACTCTATGTGGCTGCACCCTTTTCGGCGCCCGCCCTCGCAACCTTTGCAGGCGCTGTCTACCTAGTCTTCTTCCGACAGAATTCAGCCACCCTGTATGCTCTCTCACTTTCTCAGAATATTAACTATTTGGAATATACGGCTCAAGAATACATGCGAAATGTGGTTCCCATATGCTAAAAGCAAAATAATCAAAAAATACAAAACTTATCAGGAATAAAAGACACGTCGCAGACCATAACACCGCATACACTTTTCCAAATGACGCGTACATTCAGGGCAGGGACGACTTCCTCGTATATCCCCTGTTTTCCCTACACGTATGACGACCAATGTGGCGCCTTGGAGTTTCCGAATATCACCAACCGCTTTGAGCGCCGCGCGTTCTGCATGAATCATCATATCGGAATATCCGGCACCCAGGGATCGTGAACCTACCTTGTTAACACCCATACCAAGCAATATATTCCGTTGTCCGAATACGAATGCAATATGGATGTGTGTTCTATGACGGAGTGCTAAATTGCTCGCCATTTCTTCCGCAATGGGTGCGAAGTCATTGCGTGTGAAAGGAGGCATTGGAAAGAAAGGATATCATTCACATGGAGATGTGGTGCACGGGGTGTCTTTAGGTCCCTGCGTCGTTTCAACTTTTTTTGGTGGGGTTAAGGGACACCGTGCGGAAACCATGTAAGAAATGCCGTATGTCTCCATACGCCCCTCGTCTGGAATGGGAAACCAGATGTTTCAAGTGGCGGCGCTGTTGGGATATGCGGAACGCCACGGGCATACACCGGTCTTTTTAGAACCCCCGCAGCCTTCCAAGGAGCATCCTGGAACTGCCTTTCGTGCTGCGGAATGGACCAACATTCCTGTACGACCGGATCTCCAACAGGAATCATGGACTACTTTGCAACTCCCTACATTTGTCTATGAACCGCCTCCCTTTCATGCAGGAAATGTGTTCCTCGAAGGATACGCTCAATGTGAGGCCTATGGACCGACGAAACTTCCTACATTCGCGCCGCGCCTCTCCGCTGCTATGCTTCCGCACCCATGGCATTCCTACTTCTTTCTTCATGTGCGCCGAGGAGATTACCTGCATCCCGCGAATCGCCATCATGCCCTGGATTTGCGCGATTATTACAAGAGGTGTCTGCAAACTTTCCCACACAATCTGCCATGTTTTGTTGTGAGCGATGATATGCAATGGTGTAAGGTCCAGTTGCCTGCCATGGATCCGCAGCGCACATGGGTTTGGTGCCCGTCAGACATGCCGGATACTGAGGTACTCTTTTGGATGGCTGCGTGCGGTCACGGAGGTATCTGTGCGAACTCGACGTTTTCCTGGTGGGCCGCCAAACTCGGCTATGAGAGCCGGAAAAAAGGCACGTATTACATGCCGACCCCTTGGGGACACGGGCCCACCTTTGTCGACACACGCGATCTCTACCCGTCGTGGGCGATTATCTCACGCGTGTAAGAATCCCAGG
>JACCDW010030527.1_pt1 | contig 11997 bp, 10 predicted proteins | sample 7449781 | NCBI WGS metagenome assembly JACCDW01 (sample SAMN15323449, study PRJNA562643) | freshwater metagenome | isolation source: river surface water | place: USA:Blue River Watershed | collected 2017-08-18
GGCAGCATCTTGGGAACGAAGTTGAGCCACTCCTGATCTTTCATTAGCAAGGCGCGCTGGCTGGTGCGATGCCCGAAATCGTCATACGCCTAGATGAAGACCGTCGAGTTGAGCACGCCCGACTCCTTGACCCAGCAGCCAATCAGCTTGGCGTAGCGCGAGATCAGGGGCAGCCCTTCGGCTTGGTACATCCGCAGGAACTCGGCGGCCTTGCCGGGTTGAACTTGGTAGGTCCGCATTTCGTAGATCATGGCGCTGGCTCCGTGGGGTTAAGGCTCGACTTATCGTCAGTTGACGATGTATTCTGTGCGCAAAGCCTGTACCCTGTCTACTGGCGATCGCCCACCCTCCCCTCACCCCATGAAAGCGAAATCCGCTTTACTCGCAGGCCGTCAGCGCCGCACGCCGGCCAAGCACCGGGCAGGGGCCGCCGAGCCTGCGGCCGCCGCACCCGTCCGCCGAAAGGCAACGGTGCGCATGCCTGCCCAGGAGCGGCGGGACCAGATCCTGGCCAAGGCGTTCGAGTTCTTCTCCGAATATGGACTCACCGCGCAGACCCGGGCGCTGGCCGAAGCCTGCGGCGTGTCCCAGCGGCTCCTCTACAGCATCTTTCCGAACAAGGCGAGCCTGATCCACGCGGTCTACGAGCGCAACATCGCGGGGCCCTTCAAGGCGGTCTGGCTGGTGCAGTTGCAGAACCGGGCCATCCCGCTGGAGGACCGGCTACGCGATTTTTACGTCGAGTACTACCACACCATCCTCACGCGCGGCTGGTTGCGGCTCTTTCTCTACTCGTCACTGGCCGAGGCGGAAATCGCTCCCACCTACATCGGAGAAATCATCAAGCGTCTGCTGCAGACCATCGCCGAGGAGGCGGCGGTCACCAGTGGCGCGCGCCTTCCCCCGGATCCGGGCCTGGTGCAGGAGATCGGCTGGGTCCTACACGGCAACATCTCGCACCTCGGGATCCGGCGCCATGTCTACCGCGACACCACGCCTGTCCCGGTGGAGAAGGTCATCGGGATGCACGTGAAGGCGTTCCTGGCGGCCTACCAGGGCCTGTGCGCCTCCACCGCGCGCTGAGCGCTCCGGGCCGATGACGCCTCAGTAGGTCGAGCGCCCGCCCGAGAGGTCAAACACCGCGCCCGTGGTGAACGAGCACTCGTCGGTGCACATCCAGGCCACCATCGCGGCGATCTCCTCGGGCTGGCCGAAGCGGGCCATCGGGATCTTGGACAGCATGAACCCGATGTGCTCGGGCGTCATCTGGTCGAAGATCGCGGTGCGCACGGCGGCCGGGGTCACGCAGTTCACCCGGATGCCGGTGTCGGCCAGTTCCTTGCCCAGCGACTTGGTCAGGCCGATCACGGCGGCCTTGCTCGCGCTGTAGGCGCTGGCATTGGGGTTGCCTTCCTTGCCCGCCACGGAGGCGATGTTCACGATGCGGCCTTCGCCGGCTTCGCGCATCCAGCCCACCACCTCGCGGCAGCAGTAGAACAGGCCGTGCACGTTCACGTCGAACACCTGCTTCCAGCCGTCCACCGGGTAGTCCCAGACCTTCGTGTTCGGGCCGGTGATGCCGGCGCTGTTCACCAGCGCATGCACCCGCGCATGGCGCTTGCGCGTGGCCGCTACGGCAGCCACCACCGAGGCGTGGTCGGCCACGTCCACTCCCACCGCGCTCGCGGCGGCCCCCAGGGCCTGCGCGGCGCGTGACGCACCCGCTTCGTCGCGGTCCCACAGCGTGACACTGCCGCCTGAGGCGATCAGCCGCTGCGCGATGGCGTAGCCCAGTCCGGTGGCGCCGCCGGTCACGACGGCGTGGCGGCCATGGAAATCAAGTTGGTTCAAGGTATTGCTCCGATTCGGCGTCGCACGCGGGATGGTGCAACTTGCAAAGCATTCTACGGAAGGGGTGAAGGAGGGGCGTTTTGCAGATGCCTAAAAACGCCTGACCTTGCGCGCGCAAGGCGGCACCAGGTCTCACTGGCCGCGCCAGACGGGAGCGGTCTTTGCCACAAAGGCCTGCACGCCGCTGCGGAAATCGGCGCTGCCATAAGCGCGCCGGATCAGGTCTTCGCAATCGGGCAGGTCCCGCTGCAGCAGGCGATTGAGACCCTCCTTGCTCACAGCCTGGGTCACGGGCGCAAGCCGCGACAGGCGCTGGCACAAGCTGTCGGACGCCTCGTCCAGCGCCTCAGGCGCCACCACGTCCAGCAGGTAGCCCGCAGCGTGCGCCTCATCCGCGGCGATCACTTCTGCCGCCAGCAACAGGCGCAGGGCACGCGGCCGGCCCATCGCCGCCACCAGCCGCGCGAGGTTGGAGGCGGACAGGCAGTTGCCCAGTGTGCGGGCAATGGGCACGCCAAACTGCGCGCCGGGCGTGGCGATGCGGAAATCGCAGGCCGTGGCCAGCGCCAGGCCGCCACCGATGCACCAGCCCTCGACCACGGCCACCGTCGGCCTGGGCAGGGACTCCAGCAGCCCCACGCAGGCGTCGATGCGCCGCTCGTACTGCACGCCGTCCTCGCCGCTGCGAAAGTCCGAGAACTGCGCGATGTCGGTGCCCGCCACGAACGCCTGCCCCCCGGCGCCGCGCAGGCGCACCACGCGCACCGCATCGTCCGCCGCTAGCTGCCTGCAGATGCGCTCGAGCGATTCGTACATCGCCCAGGTCATGGCGTTGCGCGCCGCCGGGCGGTCGAACACCACCGAGGCCACCGGCCCGTCGATCCGCAGGTGGACGACACCCTCGCTCATGTCACTCACGGCGCGAAGGCCCCCTGTTCACGCAGCCTGGCCTGCTCCTCGTCGGCGAAGCCCAGGTCGGAAAGCACCTGCGCCGTATGCTCGCCCAGCAGGGGCGGATGCCGCCGGACCTGCTGCGGCGTGCCCGAGAGCTTCACCGCGAAGCCGATGTTGGGGACCTTGCCCTCCACCGGGTGGTCGATCTCCATGCGCATACCGCGCGCCTTGGCATGCTCGCTGCCAAAGGCCTCGGGGTAGCTCAGGATGGGCCCGGCCGGAATGCCATGGGCCAGCAGGGTCTCCACCCAGTGGTCCTTGGGCTTGAGCCTGAAGGTGGCCTCCAGCGCCTCCTGCAGCGCAGCGCGATTCGCCAGTCGCAGGGCGATGGTGGCAAACCGCTCGTCCTCGAGCAGTTCCTCGCGCCCCATCACCTTGCACAGCTGCACCCAGAGCTTCTGGCTGTTGGCGCCCATCACGAAGTGGCCGTCGCTGCTGGCCATCGCCTGGTAGGGCGCGGTCATCTTGTTGGCCGTTCCCAGGCGCTCGGGCGGCTTGCCCGTGCCCCAGTAGTCGCAGATGTCCCACACGCTGAAGGCCATGGCCGAGTCGAACAGGGCGGCGTCGACATGCTGGCCCTGCCCCGTGTTCTTCGCGCCAATGTAGGCCGACAAGGTGGCGTAGATCGCAAAGAGCGCGCAGCCGATATCGGCCACTGGCACACCCGCCTTCACCGGCGGGCTGTCCGGATAGCCCGTCACGCTCATCACCCCGGACATGGCCTGCGCCATGAGGTCGAAGCCCGGCCGGTCGGCCCAGGGGCCGGTCTGCCCGAAGCCCGAGATGCTGGTGTAGACCAGCCGTGGATTGACCTGGCTCAGTGCCTCGTAGCCCAGTCCCAGGCGCTTGAGCGCGCCGGGGCGGTAGTTCTCGATCAGGATGTCCGCATCCTTCACCAGCCGCATCAGCACCTGCCGGCCCGCCTCGCTCTTGAGGTTGAGCGCGACGCTGCGCTTGTTGCGGTTCATGTTGAGAAAGCCCAGGCTGTCGGCGCCCTTCATCTTGAACCCCATGGAACCGCGCGTCTGGTCGCCGGTGCCGGGAGGCTCGATCCGGATCACGTCGGCGCCCAGGTCGCCCAGCAGCATGCAGGCGTAGGGGCCCGCCATGACCTGGCTGATGTCCAGCACGCGCACGCCCTCCAGGGGCAGGGGCCGAGCCCCCATCAGCTGTCCACCTTCACGCCGGCGTCCTTGATCACCTTGGCCCACTTCTGCTGTTCGACCTGGATGAACTGCGCGAACTTCTCCGTGCTGCCGCCGCCGTCCTCTGCGCCGGACGCTTCCAGCCGCTCCATCACGTCGGGCATGGCCAGCACCTTGTTCACATCCTCGTTGATGCGCCGGGCCAGCGCCGGCGACATCCGGCCTGGCCCCACCAGGCCGTACCAGGTGGTCGCCTCGAAACCCGGGAACCCCGACTCCGCCATGGTGGGAACACTGGGATGGCCCGCCGCGCGCTTCAGGCGCGTCTGCGCCATCGCGACGGCCTTGCCGGTCTTCACGTGCGGCGTGGCCGCCGTCATCGTGTCGAAGCTGTACTGCACCTGCCCGCCAATCAGGTCGGTGAGCATGGGGCCCGAACCCTTGTAGGGTACGTGGATGGCCTTGACGCCGGCCTGCAGCATGAACATCTCCAGCGCCAGGTGCTGGGCCGAGCCGGAACCGGCCGAGCCGAAGCTGATCTTGCCCGGGTTCTGCCTGCACAGGTCCACCAAGTCCTTGACCGTCTTGGCAGGCTGCGACTGCCCGCAGACCAGCAGGTTGGGCGTGACGCCCACCAGCGCGATGGGCTGGAAGTCCTTGATCGGGTCGTAGGCCAGCTTCTGCAGGTTGGGCACGATGGCGTGGCTGTTGATATGCGCCATGTGCAGCACGGTGCCGTCACCGGGCTGCCGGGCCACCATGTCCGCGGCGATGGCGCCCGAAGCCCCGGCCCGGTTCTCCACGAGCACCTGCGTCTTCCACATGTCGGCCAGCTTCTGGCCCACCACCCGCGCCAGGATGTCGGTGCCACCCCCGGGCGCGAAGCCCACGATGATGCGTACCGGCTGCGTCGGCAGCGACTGCGCACGCACGGCGGGAGCGGCAAGGCTGGCCGCCGCACCGGCCACGAAGAGTCTGCGATCGATCATGGTTGTCTCCTGGGCTTGGGAAATGGGTTCGTGAGAAGGTGCAAGGGCCGAGCCGGCTCAGGCCGCCATGCGCAACTGCACCGGGGCGGGATGCCCCGCGAAGTAATCCATCGCGGCCTGCACGCCCGAGCCGGCGAGCTTGATGCCCGAGAGCTTCATGCCCATCTCGCAGCCCGAGAGCGCCGCCATCAGCGTGAGGTCGTTGCAGTCGCCCAGATGGCCGATGCGGAACATCCGGCCCTTGATCTTGCCCAGCCCCGTCCCCAGCGAGAGATCGAAGCGCTCGTAGATCAGCTTGCGCACCGCATCCGAATCCACGCCCTCGGGCATGACCACGCCGGTGAGCACCGGCGAATGGCAGGCCGCGTCGATGCACTGGGTCTCCAGCCCCCAGGCCGCCACGGCCGCACGCACGCCCGCGCCCCAGCGGCGATGCCGCGCGAACGTCCCCTCCAGGCCGCCGTGGTCCGGGTCCAGAAGCATCTCGCAGGCCTCGACCAGGCCATAGAGCACGTTGGTGCTGGGGGTGTAGGGGAAGTAGCCGGTCTTGTTGAACTCCAGCATCTCGTCCCAGGCCCAGAAGGACTTGGGGAACCGGGCGGACTTGCTGGCCTCGATCGCGCGCTTGGACAGCGCGTTGAAGCTGATGCCGGGCGGCATCATCAGGCCCTTCTGCGAGCTGGCGATGGCCACGTCGGCACCCCAGGCGTCGTGGCGGTAGTCGGCCGCACCCACCCCCGAGATGGTGTCCACCAGCAGCAGCGCGGGGTGGCCCGCGCTGTCGATGGCCCGGCGCACCGCCTGGATGTCGCTGGTGGTGCCGGTGGAGGTCTCGTTGTGCACCACGCACACCGCCTTGATGGCGTGTCCCTTGTCCTGGGCCAGGCGCTCCTCGATCAGGTGCGCCTGCACGCCGCGGCGCCAGCCCTCGGTGCCAGGCAGCCCGACCACCTCGGCCTTCAGGCCCAGCTTGCCGGCCAGCTTGGTCCACAGGGCGGCGAACTGCCCGGTCTCGTACATCAGCACGTGGTCGCCGGGGCTGAGTACGTTGACCAGCGCGGCTTCCCAGGCGCCCGTGCCGGAGGCCGGGTAGATCACCACCGGCTGGCGGGTCTGGAAGACCTGCTGCATGGACTGCAGCGCGCGCGCGCCCAGCACGGCGAATTCGGGGCCGCGGTGGTCGATGGTGGGCAGGCTCATCGCCCGCAGGACGCGGTCGGGCACCGGCGAGGGCCCGGGAATCTGCAGGAAGTGGCGGCCGGTAGGATGGAAGTCGAGCTTGATCATGGTGGTGGTCCTGGCAAGGGCGGCAGGCAGGGCGCCGCACGGTTGAGATACATCTTTGCATACAAAAACCGCTTGTCAACACTCTCTAGGGGAAGACTCGGGTTTGAACCTAGCGTTTTTTGCATACAAAATGGGCGGGTGACTGCCCACATCATTGAAATTCCGCGCCCGGCCCTGCACGAGCAGGTGGCCGGCCGGCTGCGCGAGATGCTGGTCGAAGGCCGCATCGCGCCGGGCGCCAAGCTCAACGAGCGCCAGCTGTGCGAGGTGCTGGAGGTCTCGCGCACGCCGCTGCGCGAGGCCATCAAGATGCTCGCCGCCGAGGGCCTGGTCGAGCTGGTGCCCAACCGCGGGGCCATCGCCCTGCAGCTGGACGAGCTGGCCGTGCGCCACAGCTTCGAGGTGATGGGCGGGCTGGAAGCGATGTCGGGCGAGCTCGCGGCGCAGCGCATCACCGAAGCGGAGCTGGCCGAGATCCGCGCCACGCACTTCGAGATGCTGGCGGCCTACACGCGGCGCGACCTGCCGGCGTACTACCGGCTCAACGCGAGCATCCACCGCGCCATCAACGCGGCCGCCCGAAACCCGGTGCTGTGCGACACCTATGACCGGCTGAACGCGCGCCTGCAGGCGCTGCGCTTTCGCTCCAACCAGGACGGCGACAAGTGGAAGCACGCCGTGGAGGAACACGAGAAGATGATCGACGCCCTGACCCGCCGGGACGGCGCGGCGCTGAGCAGGCTGCTGGCCCGGCACCTGGAGAACAAGCTGGCCGTGGTGCTGGAGCAGCTGCAGGCTGCGCAGGCCACCCCCGCCCGAGAGAGGAGCCGCCCATGAACGCCCGCGTACCGGTCACCGTGGGACCGCAGGACGCCGACAGCGCCTACGACACGGTCGCCCGCCTGGGTAATGAAGTCGCCGGCCGGCTGGCCCAGCGCCTGGCCGCCGAGACCACGGGCGAGGTGCTGTTCTCCGCCGCGGACCGCGGCCGCTACGCCACGGACGCGTCCATCTACCAGGTGATGCCCGTCGGCGTCTTCGTGCCGCGCACGAGTGAAGACGCGCGCCTGGCGCTGGACATCTGCCGCGACCTCAAGGTGCCCCTCGTGCCCCGTGGCGGCGGCACCAGCCAGTGCGGGCAGACCGTGGGCGCGGGCCTGGTCATCGACTTCTCCCGGCACGTGCGCGGCGTCCTGGAGGTGGATGCGCAGCAGCGCACCGCCGTGGTCGAGCCCGGCATCGTGCTGGACCACCTCAACGCGCAGCTGAAGAAAACCGGCCTGTGGTACCCGGTCGATGTCTCCACCAGCGCCCAGGCGACGCTGGGCGGCATGGCCGGCAACAACTCCTGCGGCAGCCGCAGCATTGCCTACGGCAACATGGTGCACAACGTGCTGGGCGCGCAGGCCTGGACCTCGGATGGTGTGCTGCACCGCTTCGGCCGCTTCGAAGACGCTGCGGGCCCGCTGCGTGCGCTCGGCGAGCGCGTGCGCCAGCTGGCCGCCGACCTCGCCCCCGAGATCGACGCGCAGTGGCCCAAGGTGCTGCGCCGCGTGGGCGGCTACAACCTGGACATCTTTCGCAACCAGAACCCGCGCCCCTACACGGGCGACGGCAGCGTGAACCTGGCGCACCTGCTGGTGGGCAGCGAGGGGACGCTGGCCCTCACCCGCAGCCTCACGCTGCAGTTGTCGGAACTTCCGCGCGGCAAGGTGCTGGGCGTGGTGAACTTCCCGACCTTCTACCAGGCGATGGACAGCGCCCGGCACATCGTCAAGCTCGACGGCGACGGCGCCTCGCTCACCGCGGTGGAGCTGGTCGACCGCACCATGATCGAGCTGTCGCTGCAAAACCCCGCCTTCGCCCCCACGGTGCGCGCTGCGCTGATCGGCCAGCCGGACGCTCTGCTGCTGGTGGAGTTCTGCGGCGCGGACCCCGCGGCCCTGCGGCGCAAGCTCGCGCAGCTCTCCGAGCTCATGGGCGAGCTGGGTCTGCCCGGCTCGGTGGTCGAGATGCCGGACGAGGCGCCGCAGAAGGCACTCTGGGAAGTGCGCAAGGCCGGCCTGAACATCATGATGAGCCTGCGTGGCGACGGCAAGCCGGTCAGCTTCATCGAAGACTGCGCGGTGCCGCTGGAGCACCTGGCCGAGTACACCAGCGCGCTCACGGAAGTGTTCCACCGTCATGGCTCGCGCGGCACCTGGTACGCGCATGCCTCGGTCGGCACCCTGCACGTGCGGCCCATCCTGGACATGCGCAGGGGCGACGCGCGCAAGATGCGCCAGATCGCCGAAGAAGCGTCCGCGCTCGTGCGCCAGTACAAGGGCGCCTACAGCGGCGAGCACGGCGACGGGCTGTGCCGCGGCGAATGGATACGCTGGCAGTTCGGCCCGCGCATCGACGAGGCCTTCGGCGAGATCAAGCGCCTGTTCGACCCCCTGGACCTGCTCTCGCCCCAGCGCATCGTCAACCCGCCGAAGATGGACGACACGCGCCTGATGCGGTTCCCGCCGGACTACCGGGTCATCCCCCTCACCCCCGCGCTGGACTGGAGCGCCTGGGACGTCCAGAACGACCCGGCCACCGAGCGCACCACCGCCCCCGGCACCGGCCAGGACCCGGCGCGCGGCCTGGCCAAGGCCGTGGAGATGTGCAACAACAACGGCCACTGCCGCAAGTTCGACGCCGGCACCATGTGCCCGAGCTACCGGGTCACGCGCGACGAAAAGCACGTCACCCGCGGGCGGGCCAACACGCTGCGCCTCGCCCTGAGCGGCCAACTGGGCACGCAAGGCCTGGTGAGTGACGAGGTACACGAGGCGCTGGACCTGTGCGTGGGCTGCAAGGGCTGCAAGCGCGAGTGCCCCACCGGCGTAGACATGGCGCGCATGAAGATCGAATACCAGGCCCAGGCGGGGCGCGTGCAGGGCTGGTCGCTCAAGGACAGGCTCATCGCCCACCTGCCGGCCTATGCTCCCTTCGCCAGCCGCTTCGCGCCGCTGCTGAACCTTCGCAATCGCTTGCCTGCCCTGGCGTGGCTGGGTGAGAAGCTGCTGGGGCTGTCGGCCCGCCGCTCCCTGCCCGAGTGGCAGGGCCGGCACTTCTTCAATGGCGCGGCCCTCGGTGCCACGCGCGAAGAGGCGCTGCAGGCCGAGCGCGCTGTGGTGCTCTTCGTGGACACCTTCAACGGCTACTTCGAATCCGAGGTCGCCCGTGCGGCCTATCGGGTACTGCAGGCTGGCGGCTACACCGTGCATGTCGCCGCAAAGCAATCCGGTAGCGGCCACCTGTGCTGCGGCCGCACCTACCTGGCCACCGGCATGGTGGACCAGGCGCTCGCCAAGGCCGGTGAGCTGCTGGATCACCTGCTGCCCTTTGCCGAGCGCGGCGTGCCCATCGTTGGTCTGGAGCCCTCCTGCCTGCTCACCCTGCGCGATGAAACGCTCGCGCTCGGCCTGGGCCCTGCCGCCGACCAGGTGGCCCAGGCGGCGCTGCTGCTGGAGGAATTCCTGGCCCGCGAAGCCTCGGCCGGCCGGCTCGACACGCTGAAGCAGCGCCTGAAGCCCCTGGACACGCCGCTGCTGGTGCACGGTCACTGCCACCAGAAGGCCTTCGGCGCGGTGACGCCGGTGCTGGAGGTGCTGAAGCTGATCCCGGGCGCGCAGCCGCAGCTGATCGAATCCAGCTGCTGCGGCATGGCGGGCAGCTTCGGCTACGAGGCGCGCCACCACGAGGTGTCCATGCAGATGGCCGAGCTGAGCCTGCTGCCTGCCGTGCGCGGCGCGCCGCAGGCCACGGTCGTCGCGGACGGCACGAGCTGCCGCCACCAGGTGCGTGACGGCGCGCAGCGTGAGGCCGTGCACGCGGCGGTGCTGCTGGCGCAGCAACTGGCATGAGCCCCTTTCCCAACTTCACCCGAAAGAACCCATGAACGCCCTGGACCTGCGCGATGTCCCCACCGCCGTTCAACTGCGCCACGCCCTGGCGCAGGGCCAGACCTCGGCGCTCGAGATCGCGAACCGGCACATCCAGCGCATCGAGGCGCTGGAGCCCACCCTACACGCCTGGAAATCCTTCGATCCGGACGCCGTGCGGCAGCAGGCCCGCGCCTGCGACCAGGCGCTGGCCCAGGGCGGCGCGGCAGGCCTGCTGGCCGGCATTCCCGTGGGCGTGAAGGACGTGTTCGACACCGCCGACCTGCCCACAGGCTACGGCTCGGCGCTCTACGAAGGCCACAGGCCCCAGGAAGACGCGCAGGTCGTGCGCGCCACCCGCGCCGCCGGGGCCTGCATCATGGGCAAGACGGTCAGCACCGAGTTCGTCTACTTCACCCCGGGGCCGACCGCCAACCCCTGGAACACGGCGCACACGCCCGGCGGTTCGTCCAGCGGCTCGGCGGCCGCCGTGGCCTGCGGCATGGTGCCGCTGGCCCTGGGCAGCCAGACGGCAGGCTCCATCATCCGGCCCGCCTCCTACTGCGGCATCTTCGGCCTCAAGCCCACCTTCGGCTTCCTGGACATGCGCGGGGCCAAGCCCTTCGCCCCGTCGCTGGACACGGTGGGCTGGTTCGCACGCACGGCCGCCGACCTTGAGCTGATGCGGTGTGCGCTCGCGGACCTGCCCTTCGAGCCGCTGGAGTCCGTGGCCCGCGCAGGCCTCAAGCTCATCGCCAGCCGCACCGCGCAGTGGAGTGGCACGGACGCCTCGGGCCGCGCCGCCTGGGAACTGGCGGGCCAGCGTTGCCTGCAGGCGGGCATTGCACTGCGCCGCGCCGAACTCGACACCGCGCTCGAGGGCCTGTTCGACGCGCAGAAACGGGTCATGGCCTTCGAGGCTGCGCGCAGCTTCGCGCCCGAATTGCGCGACCACCCCGGCGCCCTGAGCGACGTGCTCAAGCAGCTTCTGTCCACGGGCCAGGGCATCTCCCAGGAAAGCTATGACCAGGCGCAGGCCCTCGCGCGCGAGGCGCGGACGCAGGTGCTGCAGTGGATGGACGATGCGGATGCCGTGATGACGCTGTCGGCCACGGGCGAAGCGCCGGCGGGCCTCTCGGCCACCGGCGACCCGATGTTCAACCGCATCTGGTCACTGCTGGGGTTTCCGTGCGTCAACGTGCCCGGCCTGCTGGGCCCGACGGGCCTGCCGGTCGGCCTGCAGCTCGTGGGACGGCCTGGCGCGGAGCGGCCGCTGCTGGTGGCGGCCCAGGCGCTGCACCGCGTCGTCACGCAGGCCGCGCCGGGGGCCTGAGCTTTTCAGGCGGCGCTCAGTTCGCGACCGGCGGCAGCGGACGGACTTCGGTCGGCGGCACCGTCGTGCGGGCGGCGTTCATCACCATGGACAGCAGCGCGTAGTAGCCATTGATGCCGATCAGGTCGACCACGCCCTGCTCGCCGAACCTCTCCCGGGCCCGGGCCCAGGTGCTGTCGCTCACGCCCTGCTGCTGGTGCAGCTCGGTGGAGAACGCATGCACCAGGGCTTCGTCCTCAGGCAGGTCCGTGGGGATGCGGCCCGCTTCGATGGCGGCGATGGTACCCGCCGACACGCCCGCCTTGCGCGCGATGGGCGCGTGAATGGCCCACTCCACCTGCTGAGACCAGTGACGGGCGGTCACCAGGATGGCCAGCTCCGACAGCCTCAGTTCGAGTGCGCTGCGATAGCGCAGGTACTCTCCCATGCGCTGTGCATGGCCCATGAACTCGGGGCTGCGCATCAGGGGAATGAAGGGCGATAGCAAGGCGCCGCGCGGACCGTCGATGATTTCCTGGGCGTAC
>JACCDW010320951.1_pt1 | contig 11996 bp, 10 predicted proteins | sample 7449781 | NCBI WGS metagenome assembly JACCDW01 (sample SAMN15323449, study PRJNA562643) | freshwater metagenome | isolation source: river surface water | place: USA:Blue River Watershed | collected 2017-08-18
CGACCCCGCCGACATCCTCGCCCTCGCCGCCTCCCTCCCCGCGGACGTCATCTTCTGCCTCGACGAGGCGTACGCCGAATACCTCGACGCGAGCGCGGACCTCCGGCCGTTGCTGCGTGCCGGCCGCAAGGTCGTGGTCACGCGCACCTTCTCCAAAGCCTATGGCTTGGCCGGCCTGCGCGTCGGCTACCTGATGGGCGATCCCGCGCTCGTCGCCCTCCTGAACCGCGTCCGCCAGCCGTTCAACGTGAACCTGCCGGCGCTCGCCGCGGCCGAGGCCGCCTTGGACGACCATGCGTTCGTCCGCCGCACGCGCGAGGTCAACGCCGCGGGCATCGTCCAGCTCAAGGCCGGACTCGCGCGGCTCGGCTGCGAGGTCATCGACGGACACGCCAACTTCCTGGCGGCCCGCATCCCGGACGCCGAACAGGCCTTCGTCAAACTGCAGCGGGTCGGCGTCATCGTCCGCCCCTTGGCCGGCTACGGCATGAAGGGTTGGCTCCGCCTGACCGTGGGCACCGCCGCCCAGAACGAACGCCTGCTCGCGGAGCTCGCGCGCCTCTGACCATGGATTTCGCCGAGGTCATCCGCCAGATCCGCGCCAAGGACCCCCGTTACAAGCCGCAGGCCTATGAATTGGTCCGCCTCGGCCTCGACCAAGCCCAGAAGGACGTCCATGGGGAGCCCAAGAAAGGCAAGGCCGGCGCCAACCGCCATGTCACCGGACCCCAGCTGCTCGAGGGTTTCCGCCGCCACGTCCTCGAGACGTACGGGCCGATGTCCTACCCGCTCCTCCAGAGCTGGGGCCTGCGCAAGTCCAGCGACGTCGGGAACATCGTCTTCAACATCATCGATACGGGCCTCTTCGGGCGCTCCGACGAGGATCGGCTCGAGGATTTCGCGGACGTCTACGACTTCAAGGAAGTATTCCTGCTGCCCTACGCCCCGCGCGCGCAGGCCGACTGAGCCCGCCTCACGCGTTCACGAAGGCGATCGACCGGACTTCCTGGCACCCCCGCAGGGCCCGGATCTTGGCGAGCAGCGCGCGTTCGTGGAAACGCACCTCGGACTTGACCACGGTGTTCTCGCATTGGACGACGAGCCGGCCGCCTTCCAGCACGCGCAGCGGCGCGCAGCGGCGCGCGAGCTTCGCCGGAAGCAGTTCCTGCCAATGCGCGAAAATCGCGTCCTCGGGCACCGGCTTGTCGAGGCGCAGCTTGCGGAAGGCCTCCGTGACGGCGTCGTCGATCGAGCGCAGGTCGCGGTCGGTCGAACGGCCGCGGTCCTCGGGCAAGCCGCGCAGGTTGGCGAGCAGGTTCACCACGTGGCGCGAGAACTTGCCCTTGGCCTTGCCCTCGGTGACGAGCGCGCGCAGGACGTACGGCAGGTCGCGGAGGTGCTCGGCCCGCAGGCACTTTTCGGGGGCGTAGGCGCCGCCGACCACGACCCCGATGGCCCCGGCGTCGCGGGCGCCTTCGCCGTCCTCCTTGGGGTCGTCGCCGACGTGCACGAGGGCGGAGAGGGCGACGCCGAGCTGGCGCGCCGCGTGGGCGTAGGCCTTGGGGTCGGGCTTGGCGCAGCCGATCTCCTCCGACAGGAAGACGCCGTCGAAGAGGTGCGCCAACCCCTTGTCCGCCAGCACGGCGCGCATGCGGGCGTCCGCGTTGGAGAGGGCGGCGACCTTGATGCCGAGGAAACGGATCGCCGTGAGCGCGGTGACCGCCGCGGGCGCGACGCGCCAAGCCGAACCTCGGCCGAAGGCTTCCCAGCAATCGCGGAACACCACGTCGAACTTCGAGGCGGGCAAGGCCGGACCGAAGCACCTCAGCACCACTTCGCGCCAGAAGGCCTCCGGTTTGGCCTGGCGCGGCGCCCCCTTGAAGCTCAACGGGAAGGCGGCGTCGAGGTCGGCGGCGGCGACCTCCACGCCATGACGGCGGCCGCAGGCCGCATAGACGGACCCGACCGAGGGGTGGGGGAAAAGCAAGGTTCCGGCGAGGTCGACGGTGACGGCTTGGACGATGGCCATGGTCAGCGTCGCCCTATCGGGGCGTTGAGTTTGCTCGCGGGCGGGGCCATCGAGGCTGATGGGACCAGACCCCCGCCACCGGGTCAACCCCTCGTCGGCGGGTCCCTGCTTGTATCCTTGGTCGATGGCCTTACTCTTGGAGCATGTCCCACCCCCGACATCTGCTTACGCTCACCCTTGCTTTCTTCGCCCTGCTTTCCGTCGGCTGCGTTTCCGCCGACCCCTCGCCGGCGGGGCTCGCCTCCGTCCGCAAGGTTTTCGTGATGGACACCCAGGGCTCCGGCATCGGCGAGGCGGATGCCTTGGGCGACGCCGTCCACGATGCCGCCGTCCGTGAACTCGGCCGGCTCGGGTATCAGGCCACCGCTTCCTCCGCCGAAGCCCAGGCGACGCTCCGGAGCTCGTGGCGGGTGCAGAAGGCGGTCGACGGCCGGGTCAGCCTCGCCCTTTCGGTCAGCGTCTTCGACCCTTCGGGACGTCGCCTGCTTTCCACCGACTCCGGCACGGCGCTCTCGGTCAATTTCTGGAACGAAGCGGCCGTCCGCCGGGCCATCGAGCAGGCCCTCGCCCGCCTCCCTCGTCCCCCCGTTTCGCCTTCAGCCCAGAAGTGAGGTCCGGCGGGCGGCGAGGCGCGCCTCGATCTGCCCGAGCAACGCGCGCAGCTCCGGCATCGCGACCCCGGCCGCTTCGCCGCGGCGCAAAGGTTCGCCCCAGATGCCGGCGACCTCGACTTCGCGGCCGGCGAGGTAGTCGATCAAGCTGGACGGCCGGTAGGGCCCCATCCCATCCGTCATCTCCATCTGCCAGCGGATGTGCTTTTCCTCGAACGGGTGGCCCCGCGCGGCCGCCGCGGCCGAGACCTCGTCCATGAGTCGGCGGGCGCGGGCGCGGAGGGCGGGGTCGCCGACGATGCGGTCGGTCGTGAGTCCGCCGGCGGCGATGGCCAGTCCATTGAAGGGGATGTTCCAGCAAAGCTTCTTCCAGAGGACGCCTTCGAGGGAATCCTCGGCGCGGCAGTCGACGCCGGCGTCGGCGAAGAGCGCGACGGACGCGGCGACGGCGGCGTTGGCCGGCCCCTGCGCCGCGGCCATCCGTACGTTACCGACCAGCGTATTCTCGATGAGCCCGGGTCCGAGCCGGTTGAGGCAGACGAAGCAAAGTCCCGCCACCAGCCGGTCATGAGGCAGGAGGTCGGCAAACGCCTCGACGTTGCCCATCCCGTTCTGGAGCGTGACCAGGATCGACTGGGGGCCGAGCAACGGGCGGAGCTGGTCGGGGAGGGTCGGATTGGCGGTCGCCTTGGCCGCCACGATCGCGCAATCGCAGGGCCCGAGTCCGTCGGTGGTCGGCTGGGCGGCGGCCACCTTCACCCTCCGGTCGCCCTGGCGGTCGCGCAAGGTTAGTCCGGACCGGGCGATGGCCGCGGCATCGGCGCGAGTGACGAGGTGCACCTCATGGCCTCGCTCGGCCAACCGGCCGCCATACCAGCCCCCGACGGCGCCGGCGCCGACGACGACGATCTTCATGCCTGCGAGGGCGAACGCCGCACCGACGAGTGGCGGGCCTCGGCCAACTGGGAGGGGTAGTCCAGCGTGTGGTGGAGCCCGCGGCTCTCGTGCCGCTGCAGCGCGCACTCGACGATCAGTTCCGCCACCTGGATCAGGTTGCGCAGTTCGAGCAGGCGCGGCTCGACCTTGAAGTTCCAGTAGTATTCGCGCACCTCGTCCGCCAAGGTCCCGATGCGCGTGCGCGCGCGCTGCAGCCGCTTCGTCGAACGCACGATGCCGACGTAGTCCCACATCGTGCGGCGGAGTTCGTCCCAATTGTGGGTGAGGACCACGCGTTCGTCGGGATCGCCGGCGGAGCCGTCGATCCAGCCGGGGAGGGGTGGGCGGCCGGCGGGCGCCGCGACGATCTCCGCCTCCGCGGCGGTGGCGCCGTCATGCGCCAGCACCACGGCCTCCAGCAGGGAGTTGGAGGCGAGGCGGTTGGCGCCATGCAGGCCTGTGCAGGCCACTTCGCCGACCGCGTAGAGCCCGCGGAGGGAGGTGCGGCCGGCCAGGTCGGTCGCGACGCCTCCGCAGAGGTAATGCGCGGCCGGGACGACCGGGACCGCTTCGCAGGCGAGGTCGAAGCCGGCGCGGCGGCAGGTTTCGAAGATGTGCGGAAAGCGCTCCGCCAGATGGCCCTTGGCGACCTGGGTCGCGTCGAGGAGGACATGCGGGGCGCCGGCGCGCTTCATGACGGCGTCGATCGCGCGGGCCACGATGTCGCGCGGGGCGAGGTCGCCCAGCGGATGGAAGTCCTTCATGAAGGCGCGCCCCGTGAGGTCGCGCAGGATGGCCCCTTCGCCGCGGACGGCCTCGGAGATGAGCGCGCGGCTCCCGTCGGGGGATTTGAGGGCGGTCGGGTGGAACTGCACCATCTCCATGTCGCGGATCTCGGCGCCCGCGCGGTAGGCCATCGCCACGCCGTCGCCGGTGGCGATGTCGGGATTGGTCGTGAATTGGTAGACCTGGCCGACGCCCCCGGTCGCGAGGACGACCACGGCGGCGGAAAGCGTCTCGACCTTGCCGGCCCGGGTATCGAGGACGTGCAGTCCGAGGGTCCGGTCGAGGGGGCCGCCTAGGGCGACCTTGGGGTCGATCTTCGACGTCGTCAGGAGGTCGATCGCCAGGTGGTGCTCCAGCATCCTCACCTGGGGCGCGCGGGCGACCGCGCGGAGCAGCGCCGATTCGATGGCCCGGCCGGTCATGTCGCGCGCGTGGAGGATGCGGCGCCGGGAGTGCCCCCCTTCGCGCCCGAGGTCGGGTTGGCCGTCGGCGCCATTCTCGAACTGCACGCCCCAGGCGATGAGCTCGGCGACGCGCGCCGGCCCGCCTTCGACGATGTGGCGGACGGCGGCCAGGTCGCACAGGCCGTCGCCGGCCGTCAGGGTATCCTGGACGTGGCTGGCGAAATCGTCGGTCTGGTCGGTGACGCAGGCGATCCCGCCCTGGGCCCAATTGGTGTTGGACTCGGAGCTCGTCTTCTTGGTGACGATGGCGACGGAGCGGCCGCGGTGGGCCAGGTTGAGCGCGAAGCTCAGGCCGCCGATGCCGCTGCCAACCACGATTGCGTCGAAATGGGTCGCCATTCGACCTCCGAACCTAGGTGGGGACCGGCCGGCAACAAGCCATTTGACGAACGGGCCGGGGCGGGCTTGTCTGGCGGGGAGTGGAATTCCTCCTCCTAGCCGTCTGTTGGTCGTTCATCGCCTTCTTCGAGTTGGCGGAGATGTCCCTGGTTTCCTCCAACCGGCGGCGTCTGGCCCGGCTGGCCGAGCAGGGCAGCAAAGGTGCGCAGGCCGCGTTGGCCCTGCTCGCGAACCCGTCGCGGTTCCTCTCAACGGTGCAGGTCGGGCTCACCTTCGGCAGCATCATCGCCGCGACCTACGGCGGCGCGCCCCTCGCCATGGCCTTCGTGCCCTACCTGCAGAAGCTGCCGGTGGCCTGGTGCGTCGAGCACGCCGAGCCGGTCTCCCGCGCCCTCGTCTCGTTCTTCATCGGTTCCCTGACGATCATCTGCGCCGAGATCATCCCGAAGCGCATCGGCCTGACGAATCCGGAGGGCCTGGCCGTCGTGCTCGCCCGTCCCATGGCCCTCTTGGCCTCGCTGGCTTCGCCGTTGGTCGGCGCCCTCAGCGGCCTCGCCGACCTCATGCTCGGCTTGTTCGGACGCAAGCGCGCCCCCGAGGACACGATGTCCGAGGACGAGCTGCGCATGATGGTGGACCAGGGCATGGCCTCCGGCGTCCTCCATGCCGCCGAGCACCGCATGGTCCACGGGGCGCTCGGCCTCGACCAGATCACGGCCGAGAAGCTCATGACGCCCAGCAATCGCGTCGTCTGGCTCAACCTCGACGACACCGATGAGGTCAACTGGCGCAAGGTGGTGGCCTCCGGCCACACCTGGTTCCCCGTCTTCAAGGGTTCGCCCGACCGACCGCTCGGGGTCGTCTCCGTCAAGCGCCTCTGGGCCAACCTCTCGCTGGTCGGTTCCGCGGTCATCCGCGACCTCCTGACCGAAGCCCCGACGGTCACGCAGCAGAGCACGGGGACCCAGCTGCTCGAGCGTTTTCGCCGCGACAAGCTCCACCTTGCGCTCGTCGTCGACGAGTTCGGCCATGTGCGCGGGGTCGTCTCGCTGAACGACGTGCTCGAGTTCATCGTGGGGGAGCTGCCGAACGAGGGCTCGCCCATCGCCAAGCCGAAGCCGATCCGCCGCCGCGAAGATGGCAGCTGGTTGGTCGACGCCGTCGTCACCCTGGACGATTTCCGGGAGGCGACGGGCATCGTCGGCCGTTTCCCCGGCGAGGGCACGGGTGGCTTCACCGTCGTCGCCGGCTTCATCATGCGGGCGTTGGGGCGCATCCCGGAGGAAGGCGACCGCGTCGAAGCGCTCGGTCACCTCTTCGAGGTGGTCGACATGGACGGCCCGCGGGTCGACAAGGTGCTGGTGATGCCGAAGGCCCCCGCGAAACCCTGAACTCAGAGCCGGACCGGCAGGCCGGCGGCGCGGAGGTGTTCCTTGGCCTGGCGCACCGTGAAGGTGCCGAAATGGAAGATGCTGGCCGCGAGCACGGCGCTGGCGCCGCCTTCCCGGAGGACGTCGGCCAGGTGCTGGAGCGTGCCGGCGCCACCCGAGGCGATCACGGGGACCTCCACCGCGGAGGAGATGGCGCGGTTCAGGGGGACATCGTAGCCGGATGCCGTCCCATCCCGGTCCATGCTGGTCAGGAGGATCTCCCCGGCGCCGAGCTCGTGGACTTGCCGCGCCCAGGCGACGGCGTCGAGACCGGTGGGGTTGCGGCCGCCATGCGTGAAGACCTCCCAACGGCCCGGCGCGACCTGCTTCGCGTCGATCGCGACCACGATGCACTGGCGGCCGAACTTGCGGGCCGCTTCCCGGACCAGGGCGGGGTCCTTGACGGCGGAAGTGTTCAGCGAAACCTTGTCGGCGCCCGCGTTGAGCATCGTCCGGATGTCCTCGACCGAGCGGAGCCCACCGCCGACGGTAAGCGGCATGAAGACCTGGTCGGCCGTGCGTTCGACGACGTCGACCATGGTCTTCCGCCCGTCGCTCGAGGCGGTGATGTCGAGGAACACCAGCTCATCGGCGCCCTGCTTCTCGTAGGCGGCGGCGACGGCCACGGGGTCGCCCGCGTCGCGCAGCTCCTCGAACTTGACCCCTTTGACCACGCGGCCGGCGTGGACATCGAGGCAAGGGATGATGCGGACGGAAAGCATGGGCGGAACTCTGGGGTAGGCAGGGCGGGCGGGGAGGTTAAGCCTAAACTACTCCAGGATCACGGTGACGGGGCCGTCGTTGACCAGGCTCACGGCCATGTCGGCGCCGAAGACCCCCGTGGGGACCGGCTGGCCGAGGAGCCCGGAAAGTTCCGCGACGAAAAGTTCGAAGAGCGGCCGGGCCACCTCGGGCTTCGCGGCCCGATGGAAGGAAGGGCGGTTTCCTTTGGCGAAATCGGCCAGCAAGGTGAATTGGCTGACGGCGAGGGCTTGGCCGCCGGCGTCGCGCAGGTTGACGCCCATCTTGCCCGCCGGGTCGGGCATCAGCCTCGCCTTGGCGACGTCGGCGGCGAGTCGGCGGACCGTCGCCACGTCGTCGCCTTCCGCGAGGCCCACGAGCAGCAGGTAGCCGGCGCCAATCGCCCCGACCACCTTGCCCTCGACGGCGACATCGGCCGAACGCACGCGCTGCAGGAGGACCTTCATCTTAGACCAGCGCCTCGAGGATCGTGCGCAGCTTCATCTCGGTTTCGGTCGACTCGGCCTGCGGGTCGGAACCGGCGACGATGCCCGCGCCCGCGAACGCCCGCGCCGTGGCGCCCTCGATCCGGGCGCAGCGCAGCGCCACGAAAAGCTTGCCGGTCAGCCCATCCGCGCCGACCCAGCCGACCGCGCCGGTGTAGAGGCCGCGGGCATGGGGCTCGAAGCCGGGGATGAACGGCAGCGCCAGGTCGCGCGGCTTGCCGCCGACGGCAGGGGTGGGGTGGAGTTCGCCGGCCACCTCGAGGAAACGGCGATCGGCGGGCATCGTGCCCTCGATCGGCGTGCGCAGGTGCATCACGTTGCCCAGGCGCAGAAGTTCGGGATGGCGCGAGTTGGCCGCGAGGACGCCGACCATCCGGAGGCGCCGCAGGATGGAGGCGGTGACGGCGCTGTGTTCGCGCAGGTCCTTGTCGCTGCTCAGCAGGGCTTCCGCGAGGCTCGCATCCTCCGAGGCCGAGTCCCCCCGCCGGGTCGTGCCGGCGACGGACTCGGTCCGGACCGCGCCATCGAACAGCGACAGCAGCGTCTCCGGGGTCGCGCCAATCAGCGCTCCCTCCGGCTCATCCACGAGGAACGAGTGGCAGGGTGGGTTCGCACGGCGGAGGCGGTGTAGGGTCGCGTACGGATTGAAGGGGTCGGCCCGGCGCCAGTCGAAGGCCCGGCTCAGCACGACCTTCTCGAAGGCTCCCTCCTTGATGAGTTCCGTCGCGCGCCGGACGGCCGACGGGAACCAGTCCCCGCCGACCTCGCTGAGCACGGTCGGCACGGGCGCCCGCGGCGGGGGCGGCGTCGAACGGTAGGCGAAGCGGCGGAACTGCTCGGCGCGCAGCGCGAGGCGTTCGGCGCAGCCGGGGACGGCGGGCTCGGCGAGCGTCACGGTCGTGCGGCCCTGTTCCGTGACCACCTGCCAAGCCGGCAGGAAGAGGCGCGCCTCCAGGCCTTGCGTCGCTTCGCCCGGGTAGAACGGGAAGGTGGCGATGACGCGGGGGCTTCCCCCGACGCAGGCCAGCGAGGCATGCAGCCGGCGCAGCCATGCGTCGGCGGCCAGGAAACGTCCCGGCCCACGACCTGTCCAGGTCGCGACCGGCGAGCCGGCGGCATGGGCGCGCTGTCGGGAAGGGTTCTCGAAGTAGCCACGGGGGGCCGGCTCGTCCAACGTCTCCAGCACCGCGAGGGCGTCGAGCTCGGCCACCGGGAAAGTGTAGACGACGAAGCCTTCGCCGGCGCGGCTCCGCTCGGCCTCGGCGAGGACGTTGGTTTCGTCGGCTGCGGTCAGGTCGGCCACGCTATGACGATGCGGGGGAACGACGGTTTGTCCAACTTAGGCCGGCGAAGGGGCGGGCGGGGGTTCGATCGGCGGGAAAAGGATGCATTTTTCGGCCACCAGGGAGCCGGACCCGACCGTCGACCATTCCAATTGACCGTCATAGGAGGTCGGGATGGGGCGGCCGATGTTCTCGAGCAACTTGGCGGCGGTGGTCGGCATGACGGGGAGCAGCAGGGTGCCGATGAGCCGCAGGCCTTCGGCCACGTAGGCGAGGCAGGAATCCAGGCGGGCGCGGTCCGCGGCTTCCGCCGACTTGGCCAGCTTCCAAGGCGCCCGGGTCTCGATGTAGGCGTTCAGCGCGCTGACGAAGACCCAGAGTGCCTCGAGGGCGTGCGAAACCTGGTAGTCGGCGCAGGCTTCGTCGAACTTCGCCAAGGTGTCGGCCCAGAGCCGGCGGAGATGCTGCTCGTGATCCTCGTCGGCGACGGGGGCGGGCACCTTGCCGGCGTAGTTGCGCCCTACCATGTTCAGCAGGCGGTTGACCAGGTTCCCGAGGTTGTTGCCAAGGTCGGCCTTGTAGCGGTTCTCGAAGGTCGCCGGGGAGAAGTCGGCGTCCTGGCCGACCACCATCTCGCGGCACAGGTAATAGCGGAAGGCGTCGGTCCCGTGGGAACGGGCGAACCCGAGGGTATCGGTCGCGTTGCCGGCGCTCTTCGAGGCCTTCTGGTTGTTGACCGTCCACCAGCCGTGCACGAGCAGCCGATGGGGCGGCTCGATCCCGAGGGCCTTGAGCATGCACGGCCAGTAGACCGCATGCGGCGGCGAGAGGATGTCCTTGCCGATCACGTGGACATCGGCGGGCCAGAGGCCGCGGCCGACCACGGCGGAGTAGTAGTTCGTGAGCGCGTCGAACCAGACGTAGGTGACGAAGGCGGGGTCGAAGGGAAGCTCGATGCCCCAGGTCAACCGGGTCTTCGGCCGGGAGATGCAGAGGTCGTTCAGCGGCTCCTTGAGGAACTCCAGCACCTGGTTGCGGCGGAAGCGCGGGGTGATGAAGTCCGGATGCGATTGGATGTGGTCCACGAGCCAACCCTGGAACTGCGAGAGCCTGAAATAGTAGTTCTCCTCGGTCGTCTGGGTGACCTCGCCGTAGATCTCCGGCCAGGAGCCATCCTCCGCCCGGTCCTTGTCGGACAGGAATTGTTCTTGGCGGACGGAATACCAGCCGGACTTGGTCGCCTTGAAGATCAGCCCCTGGTCGAAGAGCCGCTGCAGGAAGTCCTGGACGACGCGCTGGTGGCGGGGTTCGGTGGTGCGGATGTAGTCGTCGTTCGAGATGTTCAGTTCGGACAGCATCGACCGGAAGCCCACGGCGACCTCGTCGACGAGCGCCTGCGGTTCGATGCCGCGCTTCTGGGCCGTCTGCTGCACCTTCTGGCCGTGCTCGTCGAGTCCGGTCAGGAAATGCGTCGGATGCCCGCGCAGCCGCGCGCGCCGCGCGATGACGTCGGCCAGCACCTTCTCGTAGGCGTGGCCCAGGTGAGGGGCGCCGTTGGCGTAGTCGATCGCGGTGGTCAGGTAGAACTTGCTGGGCATGGCGGACCCCTGACGCATAGGGGCGGGCGGGGGGCAGGACAACCCCAGAAGCGTCCTCAGCCCGCGGCCCGGACGACGTGCGGCTCGTAGGCGATGTCGAAGCCGTAGGTCTGGCCGGCGCGAAGGGCGAGGGGCTTGTCCCGCAGCAAGGTCTGGTAGTAGTGGACCTTGCCCCAGCACGTGCGGTGGCGGGGATCCTCGCTCACGACGCGGGTCTCGCCCCAGGCGGCGTGAAAATCGTCCTTCAGCACTTCGCAGCGGTGCGACTCGGCGCCGAGGACGAGGGCGTTGCCCGGCGTCATGCGCGAGTGGGTCGCGGCGATGGGCAGGACCAGGCGGAACTCGTCGAGTGTCACCGCGGCCTTCGCGGTCAGCAGGAAGCGGGCGACGATCCGGCCGCCGCTGAACTCCCAGTCGACCTTGAGGGAGGCCACGTTCGCCGAGAGCTTCTCGTCGCGGTCGATGAGGTCCGGCTGTTCGTAGCGGAAATGGTAGGCGCCGGGCTTGGCGCCCATCGCCACCTGGGCGTTCTTGCCGTAGAAGGAAGGGGTGAACGACTTGCCGCCGATCGTGAACTCGGGGATGAACGGGCTGACGGCCTGGTTGGAGGGCCAGTCGAAGACGCCCGGCATGTGCGGGAAGGCGAGGGAATCGCTGGCGCGGTGGATCCCGGCGGAGACCAGCGGCAGGATCACGTGGACGCCGGAGGCCGGGTCCTGGTAGGAGAGCAGGCCCTGCTCCTTGCGCGGGGATTTGTCGAAGGAGAAGAAACGGCAGACCGCGGCCTTGCCGGCGGGCTTCACCACCTCCATCGCGCCGCCGATGGTCTTGGCCAGGCGGGACCACTGCGAGAGGTAGCGGGCCGCGTCGAAGTTCGCCATGCGGGTCGTGTGGCCCGGGATGGTGTCGCGTTCCGCGTCGCGGACGACGATGAGGCCGTGTTCGGCGTCGAAGAACGTGGTGAAGAAATTGGCGTACAGCCGACGGACGAGGTCGCGCGCGAGGGCCTCCTTGTCCACGGGCAGCCAGCGGTCCCGGAGGGCCTGCAGGAGGAGCGTGATGCAGTGCATCTGCCCGTAGGCGCCGATGCCGCGGCCGTAGCACCAGCCGAGGCCGTCCTCGCGGGTGGTGTCGAGGATCACGCGCAGGTACTTCTCGGCGTGGGTCCGGAGGTTGGGGAGCTTCGGGTCGCGCAGCTGGATGTTGGCGTGCAGTTGGAGGGCCTGGCGGATGAAGATGAGGGCGACGACGCCGTAGAGGTCGAAGGCGCCGC
>JACCDW010232122.1_pt1 | contig 11995 bp, 7 predicted proteins | sample 7449781 | NCBI WGS metagenome assembly JACCDW01 (sample SAMN15323449, study PRJNA562643) | freshwater metagenome | isolation source: river surface water | place: USA:Blue River Watershed | collected 2017-08-18
ATTTGAAGTTAATTACAATAACTTTCCCAGTTGGGCGCAACGTGATGTTCAGGCAGCAATTGATGTGTGGTCTGCAAATTTTCAATCCGCAGTTCCCATCAAAGTAGAGGCAACTTGGGGTCGTTCTACTGTCTATGGATTACTTGGCAGTGCAAGGCCAGGTGATTACTTCAGCAACTTTGTTAACGCTCCAGACCCAACGCTTTGGTATCCATCAGCCATGGCAAACGCTTTGGCGGGTAGAGATTTAGATAAAAATAATGCTGAAATTATCATTCAAGTAAATTCATTAGCGCCATGGAATACCCGAAATGATGGTTCTCCGAGCAGATCCGAGTTTGATCTGCAATCCGTTTTCATTCATGAACTTGGACATGGTTTGGGATTTCTCTCAACTGACTCTTACGACACCTTCTTTGGCTTCGGCTCTATCGAGCAACCAACTCCATTTGATGCCTATCTCCAATTAGATGATGGAAGGCGATTAAGCGATCTCCCCTCTCCAAGTTTGGAATTAGGTAAAGCGCTCACAAGTAATTTGAGTTGGTCTGGTCCAAGGGGAATTGCTGCAAATGGTGGAGTAAAGCCAAAGATGTATACCCCGGCTAGTTATGAAAGCGGCTCTTCGGTCTCTCATTTAGATGAAGCTACATTCTCAAGCGCTGGTGTTAATTCAGTGATGACGCCAAATCTTGATGCGGGTGAAGTTTTTCGCGAGCCGGGTCCATTACTTCTTGCAATGATGGAGGATATGCGAAATAAACCTCCTGCAGGCATCGCAGTGGGAATGCCAAATCAAGTGCGTAATTTGCAGGTTTTGGTCGGTGATTCCAGCGTAATCGTGACTTTTGATCCACCAACAAATGTTCGAAGCGCACAAGTTAGTAGTTATGCAATTAAGAACACCAAGACTGGAACAGTCAATTACGCAACCACCAGTCCATACATCATAAAGAATTTAAAGAATGGCACGAGTTATACCTTTAGCGTGGTCGCCCAAAATAGTAATGGAAGTTCTGAGCCGGTCGTAAGTGAATCTATAACGCCGGTAAATACTTGGCGAACAAATGCAATTGATTCTGCGAGCGATGCGAAATACTTGGTAACGAGTACTTACAACAATCAACCATTTATCGCCTATATAAGTGGTCGCACCGGAACCTTACGAACTGCCACCTACTCTGCTGGGGTTTGGCGAAAAGTGGTATTAGATGGCATGGGTGGAAGCGCTGGCCGTACGAAGAATCGCCTAGGTGGACATTTATCGATTTGCACAGCCGGAAGCGGTGCCAGACAAATCTTGCATCTTTTTTATGGGGATACGGTAGATAAAGATTTAAGGCATGCAACTCTCTCTGTTAACGGAAATTCATTTGAAGTAGTGGATGGAAATGCGCAATCAATCCAACCTTATGATCAACCAAATCGAACCAGGACTGGAAGTGAAGTCTCATATTCCAGCGCCTGCGTTGCAACTACTACCAATGTTCAAGTTTTTTATCGCGATGAGAGCCAAGGAGTGTTACTTGGAGCGGTAAAACGAACAACGAGTACAGGTAAATGGAGTTACGAGTTGATCGATGGTGATCGTAAGACAGATGGACGTACAACCGGTGATGTGGCTTTCCACCTTGATGCCTTGCTCTCCGGCGGTGTTACATATTTAATTTATGATTCTATTTTGGTCATCAATCAGAAGAAAGATGCCACCTCCGGTGAAGTTCGTTTAGCGACTCGAAATGGAACTGATGCAAACACATGGAGATATGAGACTCTCGATGCGCCGAGCACCTCAGCTTCGGTACTTGGTTACGATGTCGCAATCTCCAAAGTCGCTGGAAAAATAACTCGTGCGTGGTTTGGTGCTGCAGGTTCTACGCTGCCAAATCCAAGCCAAGTTCGAACCCAAGGTGAAGGCGATGCCGTACAAGTTCTCTCCATATCCAAACTTGGCTCACCAAATGGTTCTATAAACTTAAGTGGAAACACTCTGGTGATGACATGTCAAAAACGACTTTGTGCATTAGACACCATCACCAAGAAAGTTACCCTAATTAGCGGATGGCAGAGCGAAGATCCCATCAATAGCGGTTGGGTAACAATAAATGGAAATAGATTCTTAGTTGCTGGCATTAATGGAGCTTTAGTTGCGCTAAGAAGTTAGTAGCGTATTAGTGGGGATTTATTAAGCAGTTAAGAGTTTTACTTGCTAAGTGGGCCTAGTAGGAAACTCTCTAAACGTTGCTCAGGTCGAGCTTGATTTGCATGTTGAGATCTATATGAAGCTGTGCCATCCACTCCACAGAGTGATCTGATTGCACTAGAGCCACCTGGATGAGAATTAATCCACTTAGTTAGATCGTAAACGTTTTCACTAATCACGCTCCAGCAACTGCTTGCAGAGTTATTCTGACGCACCAACTCCATCGTGTATTTGATAGTCGTCGCTGTTGGAGTAGGAGTTGGAGTAGGAGTTACAGCTGGCGTATTTGTTGGTGCTGGCGTTGAAGTTTTGACAGGGCTCGGAGTTGCTGACGGTGTTGGTGCCGACGTTGGTAATTCGCCACGAATTACTTCACCCGGGATCTCTTTATCCCCGATTGCAATTGTGACCGATGCTCTTGCCCGACTTGTGATCATGATGCCGTAAATACCTGCTTCAGCATCAAACGAATTACGTGCAAGGTATAAATAATTTGTCTTGCCAAATGGTTCAAAGAACTTGGTCCGTTCAGAGATACGCATCGTAACTTTCTTGCCAGTCGGTGAGGTGATAACAACTGTTGGCAACGAAGTTGTGCGAAGCGTATTTTCTGGTTTCTTATCAACAATCAAATACTGAATTGAAAATAAGTCACCAGATTTAAATGCCGCTCGGAAAGCTCGTTTCTCTCCGGCTCGCGTAAATGATGCTCGAACTGCAAAAGAGATGGTGCCATCCGTTAATAGCGGACCTTTAGCTGCTGTGGTGTCAGTATTGGTTAGAAATACTGGTTGATGTGCATTTGCACTAATGGGTTGGAGTGCGAATTGCAGAACTAGCGCTGCGCTTAATAACAAGAGCCGCGCTGACATCGGATTCCTCTAATGCAACTTAAATACTATTTAGCGTTGCGACGCTGAATACGGGTCTTCTTAAGAAGCTTCTTATGCTTCTTCTTAGCCATACGCTTGCGACGCTTCTTGATAACTGAACCCATAACGCTCCTTGTATTGAAGGTTGAAGATTAACCTAGATTTATACGATACAAAAACCCGCCAGCAAGAACCACTGGTCCCAAGGCGCTATTGGCAGTTAACGCGGTTAACGAGCCGGAATTCGTGAAGTAAGCCCCAGTAACTACGCCCTTGCCATCAAATTGCAATAAAAGTAGCGCACCCTTTCGCTTCCAGGAAGGTAGCGCCTTAACTGGACCCATAGAGACAAATGCTCCATAGCTAATCTTTCCCACAGCTACAGTTAACGCACTGCCATTTGATGGGTAACGATCAGTCCAAGTTGGTAGAAAAGAATTGTTAAATTTTGTGATTGCAGCGGAGTTGTTTGAGTAACCACCTAGAAGCAAGTTGGAGGTCGTGGATCTCCAGGCTCGATTAGCTCTAGTTTCAGAACTTCTCTGAACCAAAGTAACTTTATTATTTGAAACTCTCGCCAAGAAACCATCAACTTTTCCACGTAACGGTTTACCAGCTAAAGTTTCGGCACTTTGGCCAACTGCCACTACACCACCATCTGCATTTCGAGCAATCGCAAATACTTGTGTAGTCGACTTTCCAATTAATGTTGGTTTGCTATTCCAATTGACCACAAAACCACTGTTGCCTGGATCTGTAAATGTGGTTCCAGCAATAGTGATCCCAAATCTATCTGCAATCACCGCAGTTGGAATTGTTGCGGTTGGCATGAGCATGGAAGCGCTGTCCAAAACCTCGCCAGTTAGATTTAGCTTCCAGTACCAGAGATTTACGGCATCGCTTTTATTGGAACTTACCGGATCTGGAATTACATTATCGGGATTTAGAACTCCACCAATAGGTGGCAAAGTACCTACAATTGGATTTGCACCTGCTCCTACCAAGATGAAATTACCTTCAGAATCAACAGTCGCGGCGCTTACAAAAGATTCCACGCCGCCAACTAACTCAACGGTTGGACCATTAATAAATTGGGCAAAACCATTCTTCTCACGATTACCAAATACCAAAATTTGCGAACCTGAAGCGACCACACCAATAGCAGCGCTATCTACTGGCGCAACTTGTACCAATGGTTTTGCCACTATGGCAGCTTCTGCGTTTACTAAATTAATTGGCAGAGATAAAGAAAGTAGCGCAAGCAGCGCGATTAATCGCTTCATTTAGCTCAATTCGATTGAGCGGTCACGTGCTGCCTTCATAGCTTTTGCAACGATTCGCTCCAAATCCTCTGATTTAAATGATTGCAAGGCTGCAAATGTAGTTCCGTTTGGGCTGGTTACATTTTCGCGTAATGTGGTTGCACTCTTACCTGAGGTTTCTAAAAGTTTCGCGGCACCTATCATTGTTTGAACCGTTAATTGGGTGGCAACTTCATCTGATAGGCCCAACTCTTTAGCACCAGCAATCATCGCTTCCACAAATGCAAAAAAATAAGCTGGACCAGAACCGCTGGTTGCAGTTACCGCATCTTGTAACTCTTCAGGAACTTCGGTAGCTACTCCGGCAGAATTCAATAGATCGATCACGAAACTCTTCTGGTTTTGGCTAACGTCTGAGCCAAATGAATATCCGGCTGCACCCGCACCAATCAAAGTTGGTGTGTTTGGCATGACCCGAACGACTGGATTCTTGCCACCTAAGCCATCTGAAATCGTTGCGATCTTCTTGCCTGCCACAAAAGAAATTACCAAAGCGGTATTTGAGAGCTTGCCATTTATTTCAGCTAGCACTCCAGTGAGATCTTGTGGTTTTACTACCAGCAATACCGCATCGCTACCAGCCAAATCACTGCCGATTTTGATTGAGTATCTGCTCTGTAATTCGTTGGCTCGATCTGCTCGCTTCTCAAGAATCTGAATTTTTTCAGGTGAATGTCCGGCTTTAATCAATGCAGATATCAACGCTTCACCCATCACGCCAGCGCCAATTATCGATATTTGCTTAAAGCTCATGGCGATAGTTTACTTAAATCAGATTGATAATCAGCGATGATTAACGATGTGCATTACTAAGCAATTAAGCGTAGTCTTTCGCTCTATGTCTGAAGTCTCAGCAGGTTTTGCTCGCGATTGGGTTGAGTTCACTGACCCAGAAGATGATGAGCAGATTTACAAATGTGATCTCACTTGGCTCACCTCAAATTGGACCTGTGTTTATGGCGATGGTTGCAAAGGCGTTTTTAAAGATCAACCAAATAGTGGATGCTGCACTGAAGGCGCCATGTATTCAGATCATGAAGATGAGCTTCGAGTTATCAAAGCAGCGAAACGCCTTACTCCTGATATGTGGCAGTTTTATGATGAAGCACATAAAAAAGGAAAATTCGAGATCTCCGAAGTTGACGAAGATAAAGAGAGAAAAACCAGAACCGTAAATGGTTCTTGTATCTTCTTAAATCGAAAAGGTGAATTCGGAACCTTCGGATGCGTGTTACACCATTTAGCGCTTAAAGAAGGTTCGCACTTCTTGGATGTAAAACCAGATGTTTGCTGGCAGCTACCAATCCGACGCTCCTTCGAAGTACGTGAAGTTGGCGAGCGCGAATATGCAGTTACTGTGATTGGTGAATACGAAAGACTTGCATGGGGCGATGGCGGAGAAGATTTCGATTGGTATTGCTCAAGTGACTCCGATGCGCACGTAGGCAAAGAACCGGTCTATTTATCTAACTCTGCGGAACTCAAAGCGCTCATGGGCGAGAATAATTATGCGATCCTCAAAGAGATCTGCGATAAACGTATGGAGGGTATCGCCCTTGCTAAAGCGAAATCTCTGCCGCTCTTTGTAATTCAACACCCAGCAACTGTCGCCGCTTCACACTAAAGTTCGCTTCGTGGCAAAGCCAAAATCAGATCCCTTTAAATGCGCCGAATGTGGCTGGACTAGTACCAAATGGGTTGGTCGCTGCGGTGAATGCCAAGCTTGGGGTAGCGTTGAAGAGATTGGTGCGCCAAAGAAATTATCTTTAGTTGCCGGCCACGTTTCACAACCTGCGACGCCAATTTCAGAGGTAGATCTAGCAAGTGCAACTGCACGCCCCACCAAAATCGACGAATTAGATCGCGTTTTAGGTGGTGGCATCGTTCCTGGCGCAGCCATATTGCTCGCCGGAGAACCAGGCGTCGGAAAATCCACTTTATTACTCAGCGTCGCTTCGCAAGTGGCCACTAACGGTGTACATACTCTTTATATATCTGGCGAAGAGAGCGCATCTCAAGTTCGCTTACGTGCAGAGCGCATCAATGCGCTCAATCAAAATCTCTGGCTTGCCTCCGAAACTGATTTAGGAGCAGTAATTGCGCATATCGATTCTGTAAAACCAGAACTTTTAATCATCGATTCAATTCAAACTATCGGATCAACTACCGTAGAAGGCGCACCTGGTGGCGTTACTCAAGTCCGCGAAGTTGCAGCAGCGCTAATTCGTATCTGCAAAGAACGTGATATTGCTCTGCTCTTAGTCGGACATGTGACCAAAGATGGCTCGATTGCCGGTCCTCGCCTACTCGAACATATCGTGGATGTTGTTTTAAATTTCGAAGGCGAACGCCATTCAAGGCTGCGTTTGATCAGAGCGATCAAAAATCGCTTTGGTGCATCTGATGAAGTTGGTTGTTTTGATATGAACGACTCCGGAATTCACGGGGTTGCAGATCCAACTGGTTTATTTACATCTCGTCACACCGAACCAGTACCTGGTACTTGCGTGACCGTGACGCTCGAAGGGCGCAGACCACTACTTGCTGAGATTCAAGCTTTAGTTAGCGCTGGTCGCGAAAATGATTACGGCAACGCCCGTCGCGTAACTAGCGGTATGGATTCATCTCGCACATCAATGACTCTGGCAGTGCTAGAACTCCGCGCAAATATTCGTTTATCTGGTCGCGATGTTTATGTGGCAACAGTCGGCGGAATGAAGATGTCCGAACCCGCAGCAGATCTCGCAGCGGCGCTTGCAATTGCCTCCGCAGCTAAAGGCTTAGCGCTACCCGCAGATTTAATTGCAGTTGGAGAAGTTGGATTGGCAGGCGAAATCCGCAAAGTTTCTGGTGTGCAACGTAGGCTCGAAGAGGCGCATCGTTTAGGTTTCAAACGTGCGTTAGTTCCCGCAGGTAGCGAAGTTAAATTACCTGGTATGGAGATCGTCGAAGTTTCCAGAATCGATCAAGCAATAACCAAAGTAAAGATTTAAATCGCTTCTGGAGCTAGTTCCTCTGGAGATTCTGGTGTTCCACCTTTGCGTTCACCCTTAAATGTAAACACGGCATCTGCGCCTTCGCCTTCAACGTCTACCAAGACAATCTCGCCAGGCTTCAATTCGTTAAAGAGAATTCGCTCTGATAGCGCATCTTCGATATCGCGTTGGATTTCGCGACGTAGCGGACGAGCGCCAAGCAATGGGTCGTAACCACGCTTTGCAAGTAAGACCTTTGCATTTGTGGTCAATTCGATGCCCATATCTTTTGCCTGTAAACGCTTATCAAGATTTGCAATCATCAAATCTACGATTTCGATGATCTGCTCTTGATTTAGCTGGTGGAAGACGATGACATCGTCAATACGGTTTAGGAACTCTGGGCGGAAGTGATTCTTAAGCTCATCACTTACCTTCGCCTTCATACGTTCGTAGTTAGTTAGAACATCTTCAGAGTTAGCAAATCCAAGTCCCAAACTCTTTGAGATATCGCGAGTACCTAAGTTGGTAGTCATGATGATGATGGTGTTCTTGAAGTCGACGGTGCGACCTTGTGAATCAGTTAGGCGACCATCTTCTAGAACTTGAAGTAATGAGTTGAAGATATCTGGGTGTGCTTTTTCGATCTCATCAAATAGCACCACTGAGAATGGGCGACGGCGTACTTTTTCCGTTAACTGTCCACCTTCGTCGTAACCGACATATCCTGGAGGTGCACCAAATAGTCGAGATGCAGTGTGGCGCTCTGAATATTCAGACATATCCAATTGAATCAACGCATCTTCATCACCAAATAAGAATGATGCAAGAGTGCGTGAAAGTTCGGTCTTACCAACGCCAGATGGACCTGCGAAGATAAATGATCCACCAGGACGACGTGGATCCTTCAACCCAGCGCGAGTACGGCGAATCGCTTGTGAAAGCGCCTTGATCGCCTGCTCTTGTCCGATGACGCGCTTATGTAATTCGTCTTCCATACGAAGTAAGCGCGCAGTCTCTTCTTCAGTTAACTTAAAGACTGGAATACCGGTTGATGCAGATAGAACTTGTGCGATTAGCTCTTCATCAACTTCGGTGACTTGATCAAGAGCGCCATCTTTCCAGGCCTTCTCTTTCTCTTGGCGTTCGTTGATTAGATTCTTCTCATCATCGCGAAGCTTTGCTGCCTTCTCGAAATCTTGGCCGTCGATCGCAGATTCTTTTTCACGGCGGACATTTGCAATACGATCGTCGTATTCGCGAATCTCAGGTGGCACAGTCATACGCTTAATGCGAAGGCGTGATCCTGCTTCATCGATCAAATCAATCGCCTTATCTGGCAAGAAACGATCTGAGATATAGCGATCTGCATAGTTAGCCGCGGCTGAAAGCGCACCATCTGTAATTGAAACTCGGTGATGTGTCTCGTAGCGATCGCGAAGCCCCTTAAGAATCTCGATGGTATGTGCGATCGAAGGCTCTTTGACTTGGATTGGTTGGAAACGACGCTCTAGCGCTGCATCTTTCTCAAGGTGCTTGCGATACTCATCAAGAGTGGTTGCACCAATTGTTTGGAGCTCACCGCGAGCCAACATCGGCTTCAAAATTGAAGCGGCATCAATCGCGCCTTCTGCTGCGCCAGCTCCGACAAGCGTATGAATCTCGTCGATAAAGATGATGATATCTCCGCGAGTTTTGATCTCTTTTAGCACCTTCTTCAAGCGCTCTTCGAAATCACCGCGATAACGTGAACCCGCAACAAGTGCGCCAAGGTCCAATGAATAAAGCTGCTTATCTTTTAAAGTCTCAGGAACGTCGTTTCGGACAATTGCTTGAGCAAGTCCTTCAACGACTGCGGTTTTACCGACACCTGGTTCTCCGATTAAAACTGGATTGTTCTTGGTACGACGAGAGAGCACCTGCATAACGCGCTCAATCTCAGTGTCGCGACCAATAACTGGATCTAACTTACCTTCACGAGCTGCTTGAGTTAAGTTACGACCAAATTGATCAAGGATTGTTGATGATGCAGGAGTGCCTTCTGCTGGACCACCTTGAGTTGCTGGCTCTTTACCTTGGTAACCAGAGAGCAATTGAATAACTTGTTGACGAACACGATTTAAATCTGCACCAAGCTTTACCAATACTTGTGCAGCAACGCCTTCACCTTCGCGGATTAATCCAAGGAGAATATGTTCGGTGCCAATGTAATTGTGGCCAAGTTGTAACGCTTCACGAAGTGATAACTCTAAAACTTTCTTGGCGCGTGGAGTAAATGGAATATGTCCGGACGGAGCTTGTTGTCCTTGGCCGATAATCTCTTCGACCTGTCCACGAACTGCATCAAGTGAGATTCCGAGAGATTCGAGCGCTTTCGCTGCAACGCCTTCACCTTCATGAATTAGTCCAAGCAGAATGTGCTCAGTACCAATGTAATTGTGATTGAGCAGACGAGCCTCTTCTTGTGCCAGTACTACTACGCGACGAGCTCGATCTGTAAAACGCTCAAACATCTGATGGAACCTCCTTGGTTGCAAATAGCCTAACCAATTCGGGGGGATTTTTATGCCCCTATATATTGGGCTAATTCCCCGCTTTTACCCCTAAATTTCGGGTAAAGCTCTCTAAAGTACCTTAACCATCCGGGTATTGCCCAAGGTATTGGGCTTAGAGGACTCAAGATCGAGCAACTCTGCAATACCTTCGTCATAAGAGCGTAGAAGTTGTTGATAGACCTCAGGCTCAACTGGCGCACCTTGGATTTCTGTAAATCCATGTCGACCAAAGAATTCTGTCTCAAATGTTAGACAGAAAATCTTTCGCACTCCAAGAGTTTTTGCGCGTTCAATTAATTTTTCAAGAATCTGATGTCCTACACCTTTTCCGCGTAGCTCCTCTGAAACTGCGACGGTACGAACTTCTGCCACATCTTCCCAGAGCACGTGTAACGCGCCGCAACCAACTACCACATCACCCTCTACCGCTACTACAAATTCTTGAACAGATTCGTAGAGCGTTACTGTCTCCTTGGAGAGAATTCTGCGTTGCGGTGCATATAAATCTATTAACTGTCGGATTCCTTTTACATCCGAAGTTTTAGCAGCGCGTACCTCGATAGACATTTAAATAACCGTAATTACCTTAATCGTGCTCTGGCTTAACCAATGGAAAGAGAATAGTTTCACGAATTCCAAGTCCGGTGAGCGCCATCAATAATCGATCAGCTCCCATTCCCATACCGCCCATAGGTGGCATTCCAAACTCCATTGCACGTAAGAAATCTTCATCAAGTGGCATCGCCTCTTCATCGCCCTTTGCAGCAAGCCTTGATTGCTCGACTAAACGTTCGCGTTGAATAACTGGATCAACTAACTCTGAATATCCGGTCGCCAATTCAAATCCGTCGACATAGAGATCCCATTTCTCTACCGTGCCTGGGATTTCGCGATGTTGGCGGACTAGCGGTGAGGTATCAACTGGGAAACCCATTACAAAGGTTGGCTTTATTAGGTTCTCTTTGCCGACATGTTCAAAGATCTCTTCAGCCAACTTGCCCGTAATCCATTTAGGATCGACTTTCATCCCTAATTTATCTGCGATCTTCTTTAGCTCTGCATATGGAGTAAGTGCAGTTACCTCTTGGCCAACTCCATTTGAAATAACTTCGTAGAGAGAGACTTCAGCCCAGTCGCCACCAAGATCAAATTGGCGACCATCATGATGGGTAACTACATGGGTACCAAATACATCCATCGCAGCATTTTGAACTAACTGCTTAGTTAAATCCGCAATCGTGCGCCAATCTCCGTAAGCTTGATAAGACTCAATCATTGCAAACTCTGGCGAGTGACTTGAATCAGCTCCCTCATTGCGGAAATTACGATTGATTTCAAATACCCGTTCGATTCCGCCAACTACGCAACGCTTCAAGAAAAGTTCTGGTGCAATACGTAAGAAGAGTGGGATGTCGTAAGCATTGGAGTGCGTCTTAAATGGACGCGCAGCTGCGCCACCATGCATCACCTGCAACATCGGGGTTTCCACCTCAAGAAAATCTTGGCTGGCAAAGGTATTGCGAAGAGAATTCATGACCTTTGGTCTAATGCGGGCCATTTCACGAGCTTGTGGCCTGACAATCAAATCTACATAGCGTTGGCGAACTCTGGTCTCTTCATTTAATGGTTTATGTTCGACAGGCAATGGTCGAAGCGATTTTGATGCCAACATAAAGGTATTTGCCAAAATCGATAACTCGCCGCGCTTTGAAGTTATTACTTCACCAGTTAAGGAAACGATATCTCCTAAATCGATATCTGCTTTCCAAGCATCTAATTGATCTTGACCGACTTTATCCAGAGATAACATCACTTGAAGTTCGGTGCCATCACCTTCGCGTAAATTGGCAAAGCAAAGCTTTCCAGTATCTCGCTTAAAGATGATTCTTCCGGTTACAGATTCGATATCTCCAGTGGCAACATCAATTGCTAGACCTTCATATTTGCTTCGAATCTCAGCCAAGGTTTTTGTCCGTGGCACCGAAACTGGGTAGGCCTCTTTACCGGATTCGATAATTCGATCGCGCTTCTCGCGACGAATCCGCAGCTGTTCGGGCAGATCAGAATC
>JACCDW011524250.1_pt1 | contig 11994 bp, 10 predicted proteins | sample 7449781 | NCBI WGS metagenome assembly JACCDW01 (sample SAMN15323449, study PRJNA562643) | freshwater metagenome | isolation source: river surface water | place: USA:Blue River Watershed | collected 2017-08-18
ACATTTTATTCTTCCTTACCGCCCTCACCCTCACTTTCCCTGTATTTGGCCAGGAGATTGTCATTCGCAACCCAGAAATTTCACAGCTTGTAAAGCAGGTCAATGCCGACAGTTTGAAAAAATACACCGAAGTGCTGGCTTCCTTCAAGAGTAGGCATACCCTGAATCAGGATGCTAAAGACGGAATGATTGCTGCTCAAAACTACGTGAAGGCCAAATTTTCAGAATTTTCGAGTAATTCAAACGGAAGATTAACTTCCATGATTGATGAGTTTGTAGTGCCAGGCGACGGAAGAAGAATTGTAACAGATGCAACAGTTGCGAATGTGGTAGCCATGCTTCATGGGACAAACAACAAGCAAGATCCCCGAATGATCCTGGTTTCAGGGCATTTGGATTCTCGAAACAAGGATGTGATGGATGCTACCGGCGCATCTCCAGGAGCCAATGACGATGGCAGCGGTGTGGCTTTGGTCCTCGAACTTGCACGTATCCTTTCCCAAACAGAGTTTCCTGCCACCTTGGTCTTTGTAGCATTTACAGGAGAAGAGCAAGGCCTAAAAGGAGCTACCTACCTTGCTGACAAGGCAAAAGAAATGTCTTGGAAAATCGAAGCAGTACTCAACAATGACATTGTTGGGAACAGTACCTCCTCCGAAACCAACATCAGTAACAACACGGTGATGCGCGTTTTTTCAGAAACTATCCCACTTGCCGAAGACGAGCGAGGAGCAAACATTCGTAGATCAATCAATTCGGATAACGATAGCCCCTCCCGGCAACTTGCGCGTTACATCAAGGAAGTTGGGGAGCGCTATGTAGACCAAATGGAGGTGAAATTAATCTACAGAAACGATCGATTTCTTCGTGGCGGAGACCAAACTCCCTTCATGAAAAATGGATTTACTGCAGTACGTATGTCTGAAATGAATGAGAATTTTCTGCACCAACATGAAAATGTACGTGTGGAAAATGGAGTTCAATACGGGGATCTACCTGAATTCATGGATTTTGAATACTTGCGAAAAGTAGCAGCAGTAAACTTGGCATCAGCCGCCTCGCTAGCCAATGCTCCTGGGATGCCACAGGATGTGCGGATAGATGTGCGTGGACTAAGTAATTCTACTTTCTTGATTTGGAAAGCTCCACTCCATGGAAAAGCGAAAGGATACTTTGTATTGATGCGGGAAACTTCCTCCTCCATGTGGGAAAAAAAGTTCTATACCGAAGAGACCAGCATCAAACTTCCTTACAGTAAAGACAACTACTTCTTTGCCGTGCAAGCTGTATCGGAACAGGGAACGGAAAGTTTGCCCGTAATCCCTTCCCCACTTACTCGCTAATCTAAACATCCGTTTCTAAGGCAAAGCACTGGAAAAACCCCTATTAAAGTTTCAATCATTTATTTCAAGCTTTAACAGGTATCGTTTATTTTAAAAACAATTTAACCTTATTTTTTTTATATTTTTTTGATTTAAAATTTTATTAATCAATTTTTTTTAATTAATTTATATAAATTTTTTTTACGTTTTTTTTATCCACTTTTTATGAATCCACAAGCCCAGTTTTTTCAACGGCTAAAACCCACTATCCCAGCCTTTTCTTCATTAGCGGCGGAAGTCGCGGCAATCCTCAAGATCAGCATGGATAGTGCCTACAGACGAATCCGAGGAGAAAAACTCTTGGACTTTGACGAAATCAGTTTGCTCTGCAAAGAGTTTAACATTTCTTTGGATGAGTTTTTGTGTTTAGAAACCGATTCCATCTTGTTTAGATCCACCACATTTATACCTCGAGAGGATGCGCTAGCACACTGGATGGATGAGATGTTAAAGCAGCTTTCTTACATCAATAGTTATCCAAAAAGACACATTTATTTTTTAATTAAGGAGTTACCACCCTTTCATCATTTTTTCCATCCCATTCTCGCAAGCTTCAAGTTCTTTTTTTGGACCAAATCCATCCTTCCTCCAGGTCAGAATCAACTTGAAAAATTTTGTTTGAATTCGAAGCAAGTTGCTAGTTACGAAAAACTATCCCTACGAATTCTCCGTGCTTACCTCAAGGTTCCAAGCACGGAAATCTGGAATAAAGACACCCTAAATACCACATTAAGGCAGATTGAAACCTATCATGAAAAGGGCTTGATTGAGGATGTCAAAACCACCAAGATAATCTACAATAGCCTTCTGGAAGTGGTAGATCATCTTGAAAAAATGGCCTCAGATGGGCAAAAATCAGAGATTGGACAAATACCTCATGCTGACTATGGGGAATATCGTCTGTACCAAAATGACATTATCTCTGGGAACAACACCTTGCTTGCAGAGATTGGAGAGACCAAAATCACTTACCTCAACCATAGTGTACTCTATTTTGTCGGTTCAAAGGATAAGGGATTTAACGAAGAAGTGTACGGAAATTTGAAAAATCTCATCCGAAGATCAAGTTTAGTTAGCGGTACTGAGGAAAAAAAGCGAACGCAGGTATTCAATAAACTTCGAAGGAAAGTACAAGCAAAATTGGAGGCACTTGAGAACTGAAAGAGTAGTTATTCAACCATTCTTTTTGCTTGAAAGACAATCCTTTCTACTTTAGAGTATGAATAATTTGAATCAACTTTTATTGTACGGCCTTCTTCTTGCATGTTTTTCCTGCATTTCAAAAGCCTCTGAAAACCCAAATCAGCAAAAAAATAGTGTTTGGACGACTCATTTCGCCTCCAAGGACAATATGATTTGGATTCCAGGCGGGGAATTGATCATGGGTAGCGATGACCCAACTGCTTATGCAGCAGAAAAACCGGCTGTTAAGGTGACTGTTGAAGGATTTTGGATGGAAACCACGGAAGTTACCAATGCTCAGTTTCAAAAATTCGTAATGGCCACTGGCTACAAAACGGTAGCAGAACGCCCCATTTCTTGGGAGGAATTAAAAAAACAACTGCCACCCAACACGCCTAAATTATCAGAAGAGGAACTCGCTCCCGGTTCGATGGTATTTATAGCTCCCAGCAGACCTGTGTCCCTCAACGACATTTCCGCATGGTGGCAATGGGTAAAAGGAGCCAATTGGAGGCATCCAGAAGGTCCAGAGAGTGATCTAGTGGGTCGAGAAAATCATCCCGTAGTCCATATTGCTTACGAAGATGCACTTGCCTATGCCGATTGGGTAGGTAAACGATTGCCCACCGAGGCTGAATGGGAGCTCGCCGCCAGAGGAGGACTAAATGGAAAGAAATTTGCTTGGGGTGACGAGTTTACTCCCGAAGGGGCCTACCTAGCCAATACCTTCCAAGGGGTTTTTCCATCAAAAGATGAGGGCAAGGATGGATTTAATTCTACATCACCCGTTCAATCCTTCCCTCCTAATGCCTTCGGTGCCTACGATATGATCGGAAATGTATGGGAACTGACTTCAGATTGGTTTGATGCACTCAAACACGCGCGCACTGCTGGAAAAGTGCCCAAACTAGATGCAGGGATGAATCCATGCTACAATCCAAGCAATCCCTATGCAATGGAGCGTGTCATAAAGGGAGGATCCTTTTTATGTGCATCCAATTACTGCACCAATTATCGACCGGCAGCAAGGCAGGGGCAGGCCTACGACTCGGGAACATCCAATGTAGGCTTTCGCCTAGTTTTGGATGGCAAACCAAACAGAAAAAATAGGTAATCCAAGGTGGAAATTAGTGGAAAAAAGCGCCTTTGCTCTTTTTTCCACTGCAGTGAATTAGGTTAGCGAATCCCTTTTTCAGGATATTTAGGAACCACTGTCCTACCGAATGCTTTCAATTCTTCTATTTGAGCATCCATATCGCCATTTGGATAAATGCAAGGTCCAATGCCCGCTTCCTTCTTTTTGTAATCCAGGTATCCAATAACAATAGGAACATTTGCTCCAAGTGCTGTATGGTAAAATCCTGTTTTCCATTTGGTTACTGCACTTCTAGTTCCTTCTGGCGTTACCATCACCACCAAGTCCTCCCGTTCATTTAACATTTGGATCATGGCCTCTGTATAGGTTTGCTTTTTCCCTCCAGGGATTCGCTGACGGTCAATTGGAATCGCTCCTAGTCCAGACAATAGCCAGCCCAAAGGACCTATCATTGATTCTTTCTTAATCGTGAAGCGCACGGGAATATCCATGAGGTAGAAGGCGGCACGAGCATATAAAATATCCCAATTAGAGGTATGGGGAATAGCAATCAAAACTGCCTTTTTTACGCCTGCTGGCCAGTTGGGTTGCATCCGCCATCCTGACACCCAGAAAATAAATTTGGAAAGTAACTTCATCATAGGTTCTTGGATTAAGAGTTTAGTTCAAGTAAAGTGGAATTTGCTTCCATCACGCGCATCGCTTGCTGGTAGCCCGCTTGAAACAATTCGGGTGCTTTTTTCAAATCAAAAACACCGTATTTACCCAAGCCAGGTGCTTCTATAAAATAATCACAGGCCCCTTTTCGGGTATATACATTGAAATTTAAATTCATCATGACGGCCCGCTCGAGTAGATTTTTTACGTTTCGTACCTTCCCTAGTTCGGGTAAATGATTGCAATTGACCCCAATCAAGAGGTCACTTTTTCCTTTCAAAGGTTCCACAGGTAAATTATTCAACACTCCCCCATCTACCAGGTAGCGGGAATCGTAAAAAATAGGCTCAAACATGCCGGGAATACAAGAAGAAGCCAGGATTGGATCGATCAACTTGCCGGAATTAAAGTAGACCACCTCACCCTTACCAATATCTGTAGCAGCCACAATTAGGTTTGTTTTTAAAGCAGCAAAATCATTGTGTGGCAAGTAAGTTTTCAAGAGTTGCGCCAAGCTATCCAAATTAAACAAGCCCTTCAAAGAAATTGCTGGACGGAGTAACTTGAAGTAGTTGGTTTCAATTATGATTTTCAGCACCTCGTCTGGGCTGTAGCCTTGACAATACATGGCACCAACGATGGCACCAGCCGAACTACCACTGACTTGATTTGGAAAAATTCCAGCCTCATTGAGTGCTTTGAGCACTCCGAGATGGGAAATCCCTCTTACCCCTCCTCCAGAAAGGGCCAGACCAATGCTCGGCTTAGAGTTCATCTAATCGAAACGTTTGGTCTACACGCACTCCTTTTTCCGTCATTTTTACAGTACAGCACTCGTTGCTCGCATCGTGCTCAAAAAAGAGAATGTAGTTTTCTCGCACCGCTTCTTCCAAAAACGCCTGCTTTTCCTGCAATGTGAGCAAGGGACGGGTATCGTATCCCATTACATAGGGAATGGGTAGGTGGCCTACTGAAGGAAGCAAGTCTGCCATAAACACGAGTGTTTGGCCCTTGTATTGAAGTTTGGGAAGCATTTGCTTATCCGTATGCCCATCCATGGTAAGAAAATCAAAACCTGGAAAAAGGGATTTTTTGGAAAGATCAAAAAACTCTAAAACTCCATGCTCCTGCAAAGGGAGAATATTTTCTTCCAAAAAAGAGGCTTTTTCTCGTGGATTTGGAGTGGTAGCCCAGTTCCAGTGGTCTTGATTGGTCCAGTACTTGGCTCTTGGGAAGGTCAATTCGTATTGTCCATGGGACCCGTACTTTACACTTCCTCCGCAGTGGTCAAAGTGTAGATGTGTCAAAAACACATCGGTAATGTCGGTTGGATGGACTCCGAGTTGACGTAAACTTTTCTCTAGGCTTGCATCTCCGTGCAGGTAGTAATGCGAAAAGAAGCGGGCATCTTGCTTATCACCTATGCCAGTATCGATTAGAACCAATCGATTTCCCTCCGAAACGAGTAAGCAGCGCATTGCCCAGGTGCAGAGGTTATTTTCATCGGCAGGATTGGTACGAGACCAAATGGACTTGGGTACCACACCAAACATGGCCCCTCCATCCAATTTAAAAAATCCTGTATCTACGGTGAAAAGCTCCATGTAAACGATTTATTGCGCTGAGATAAATGCCAAAGAGCTCATTAATGGCTCTCAAAAAGGCACTATAAAGAAAATCAAGAAAGTCAAAACTCTTACTCAACCACCACGCCCATCGCACAGAATTTATCGATGCGCTGGGAAATTCGTTCTTCGGCTTCGATGGAATCCAATTCCTTTAGGGCTTGGTTAATCACCTGCTTCAGTGTTTTTGCCATTCCTTTGAGATCTTTGTGTGCTCCTCCAAGTGGTTCTGGAATGATTCCATCCACCAAACCATTGGATTTCATATCTGTGGCTGTCAACTTAAGTGCTTCTGCGGCTTGCTCTTTGTAGTCCCAAGACCTCCACAAAATGGAAGAACAAGATTCGGGTGATATTACGGAGTACCAGGTATTTTCCAACATGTACACCTTATCTCCAATGGCAATTCCCAAAGCACCACCGGATGCACCTTCACCAATGATGATGCAAATCACCGGAACTTTCAGCATAAACATCTCCTTGATGTTTCGTGCAATGGCCTCACCCTGACCTCTTTCTTCTGCCTCTAAACCTGGGAAAGCACCCGGTGTGTCAATAAGTGTAATGATAGGCTTATTGAATTTTTCGGCCATTTTCATCAGACGGAGTGCCTTCCGGTATCCCTCTGGATTAGCCATACCAAAATTCCGCTCTTGACGCTGCTTTGTATTTCTGCCTTTTTGCTGTCCAATAAAAAGGACGGTACGGCCATCTATATCTCCTAACCCACCAATCATTGCCTTGTCGTCCTTGACACTACGATCACCATGCAATTCAATAAAATCATTGGTGATCTCGTAGATATAGTCTAAGGCATACGGCCGATCTGCGTGTCTCGAAAGTTGTACCCGCTGCCAGCGCGTCAAGTTTGCAAAGGTTTCCTTTTTCAATGCCAAAATTTTACCCTCCAAGGAGTCAATATCTTTGCTTAGGTCGATGTTTCTCCCCTTCGCCAACTCTTTCATCTCCTGCAACTTTTGCTCTAAATCAGCAATGGGTTTTTCAAATTCTAAGACCATTTCCGTAAATTTTTGATGAACAAATATAAGGATAAGTCTTTATCCCCGATGGAATTTTTGAGGGAAAAGGAATCAGATAAACTGAACTTTCAGCTTGGATAAACAGAAAGTGATTAACTATCAAACCAAGCAAAAACAAAAAAGTCCCCAATTTCTTAGGGACTTTAAAGCGGAATGGACGGGACTCGAACCCGCGACCTCCTGCGTGACAGGCAGGCATTCTAACCAGCTGAACTACCACTCCAAGGTTAGTGACGGTAAGAAGAAACTTACCTAATTAAAAAGACGAACGAATCCATCTTCGGTACTTTAAATCGATGCGGAATGGACGGGACTCGAACCCGCGACCTCCTGCGTGACAGGCAGGCATTCTAACCAGCTGAACTACCACTCCGTTTTCCTTCACTTTTGAAGTGGTGCAAAGGTAGAAAAACGGAACTTATCCGCAATAAATCAACTTTATTTTTTTAATAAAAGGCAAGTATCTCCTTCGCTATCAAACACATAAATATAGCTAGTGAAGGTTTAAACTGCTGTTTGATCCACCAGTACCTGCACATTGGGATGCAACCACAAGAAAGAAGCAGGAAATTGACTTCGGACTTGCTGTAGTTTCAACTGCTCAAAAGCCTCTTTTTTGCCCGAACCTGCCACAAAAAGTAAGATGAGTTTGGACTGCAAGATTCCTCGAAGGCCTATCGTCATTCCAAAACTGGGAGGCTGCTGCAAGGTTTTCAGCATGCCATTGGCTAAAGTCGATTCTGCAAGTTGGCATACATGAAAGGGCAGCTGATGTTCCTCCCCTGGTTCATTCAATGCAATATGCCCATTCACTCCAATACCTAAAATGCAAATATCTAAGGGACCTTCTCGCTCCAATACCTGCTCCATTGCTGCACATTCTCCTTCCGGATCCTGAGTGTAGGGGTCCAAAGTCCAGTAACGATCCGGTGAAATTCCCATGGGCTGCACAAACTTCCGTTGCACATCTAATTCAGAAGTAAAGGGAGAATTGGCTTCAAGCCCACCCCATTCGTCCAATTTTATTACCCGCAGGGCTGAGCCAAAATCAGGATGCTGCTCCTTGTAGGCCGAAAGCTTAGCATAGCTCCCCGAAGGAGATCCACCACTGGCCACACAGAATAAAAGATTGGGCTTTTTATCCACTGCTTCTTTGATCCATTCAAAGCCCCGCTTACTCATTGACTCAAAGTCAGAAAAAAAGTGGAAATTCATAATACCCGGTAATTAGTTAGTTAGCATCGTTTCTATCGCTTAAATGTATCACCTCCAAGTCCTCAAATCCAAGCGGAACACTACCTCTCATCAATTAAATTTTAGGGAATCCAAAACCCTTCTTATATTACTTATTCAATTTCAGCCCTATTCCCGTTTACAAATGAAAAGAAGTTCATTCCTCCTACTTGTTCTCCTAGCGATTGGCAACCCAATCCTGGCACAAAAAAAAGGATCACCCAAAGCAGATCCTCTCAAGCAGTCGGTTCAGCAAAGTATTGACGCACAATTTGCAGACATGACCGAACTCAGTGATAAGATCTGGTCTTTTGAAGAAATCGCATTCCAAGAGACACAGTCATCTGCGGCACTATCGGCTTACGCTGAAAAGTTAGGCTTTAAAGTCACTCGAGGTGTAGGAGAAATTCCTACTGCTTTCGTAGCAGAATACGGTTCTGGCACTCCAATTATCGGCATTATGGGTGAATTTGATGGTCTCCCCGGTCTATCGCAAAACAAAGTTCCTTTTAAAAGTCCACTTCATGCTGGAGCTCCAGGTCACGGTTGCGGACACAACCTTTTTGGCGTAGCCTCCTTGGGAGCTGCTTCAGCAATCAAAAACCTGATCGCCTCCGGTCAACTTAAAGGAACCATCCGATTCTATGGAACTCCTGCAGAAGAAAAGTATTTCGGAAAGCTTTGGATGATCCGTGCAGGCTTGATGGATGATGTAGACATCATGATGGACTGGCACCCTGCCGATGAAACCAAGACTGAAGTTCAAAAAGGCTTGGCCTTGGTGGACTTCTTAGTGGAATTTAACGGCCAAACTGCGCATGCATCAGGTGATCCTTGGAATGGAAGATCTGCCTCCGACGCCCTTGAATTGTACACCAATGGAATCAACTACTACAGAGAGCACATCAAGCCTACCGTTCGCATTCACTACCATATTCAAGATGGTGGAAAAGTAGTCAACGTGGTACCAGATTACAGCAGATTGTGGGTTCGGGTACGTGACACGAGCAGAGAAGGCTTATTGCCTGTTTGGAAGCAAGTAGAGAAAATGGCTTCCGGTGCGGCAATCATGGCCAATGTAGACCATAAAATCACTTTGGTGTCGGGCGTACATGAAATTTTGGTAAACCGTACTGGTTCGGCCATCATGCAAAAAAACATTGAATCCTTGGGAGCAATTTCTTACACCGAAGAGGAACAAGCATTTGCCAAAAAAATTCAGGAAGCAAATGGCAAGCCACAAGTGGGTGTGATTTCTGAAATCAAACCCATGGAAGAAACACAGGAACACAGCATGGGCGGCAGCACGGATGTTGGGGATGTGAGTTGGGTCGTACCCACTATCCGTATGGGAGCCACTGTGGCCCCTACCGGGACACCTTGGCACTCCTGGGCAGTAGTAGCTTCAGTAGGCATGTCTATAGGCCATAAGGGCATGGGCTATGCTTCCAAGGCTCTAGCGATGACCATGGTAGACCTCTATCAAAACGAAACCTTGCGTAACGAAATCAAAGCAGAATTCAAGCAAAAGAAAGGAGACTATGTCTACAAAGGAATCGTGCCAGATGGCCCTCCACCTTTGAAATCAGGATATTGAATAAAATCAGCCCTCTGTCATCCCAAACAGAGGGCTTTTTTTTATTCTAACTCTCTGATTTTCTTTTTATTTTAAACTTATTTCTAGGTTTCTAGTTTGGTATCTGTAAACACTAAAAAAAACTAGACCAATGAAAAAATTCAAATTAGTATCCCTAGCACTTGTAGCCTTCGCGGCCACTAGCATTGTAAGTTGTACTGCTCCTAAAGAACAAGCTGAAGAAACTGCTGATTCAACAGTAGTAGTTGAGGAAGTGGTTTCCAACACTGTCGTAGACATCGCAGTTGGATCTTCTGATCACACGACCCTTGTAACTGCAGTAACTACCGCTGGTCTTGCTGAAACCTTGAGCGGAACAGGCCCATTCACTGTATTTGCTCCTACCAATGCCGCTTTTGCAGCTTTGCCAGCAGGAACAGTAGAAAATCTATTGAAGCCTGAAAACAAAGAGAAATTGACTTCTATCCTTACTTACCATGTGGTAGCGGGCAACGTGTTGTCTAGCCAATTGACGGATGGCCAGAAAGTCGCAACTTTGAATGGTCAAGAATTGACTGTAGCCATCAAAAACGGCGTTGTAACCATCAACGGAATAAAAGTAATTGCTGCTGACCTAGCAGGAAGCAATGGCGTAGTTCACGTGGTAGAAGGTGTAATTTTACCTAAGTAAGTTCTACTTCACCCTTATTAAAAAGTCAGCGCTCCGCTGACTTTTTTTTGTGCCTATACTTTTTCTTACCTTAATTTTAAACCCACTCTACCCTGAATTAGCAATCAGGTAGAATTTACTTCCAAAGACATCCATCCTCTTCAAATGAAAAAAATCTACTTAATCTTCATCCTTTCCTTAATTTTTCAAATCAAAGCGCTGGCACAAAATTCAACTAAACCAAATGATGCTCAGGAAATTCAGCAACTCATTCAGGATTCTTTTGATTTTTTATTTTCTGGCTACCGGGCGGAATTGCTAGACAGCTTTTACACTCCTGATTTTTTGTTGCTGGAACAAGGAGAAGTTTGGGACATGGACTTTATCAAAACCTACCTCGAAGATCGAAGCAAAAATCCCAATCCAGTAACGCGCACCAATCGATTCGAATTTATTAAAACGGAAGTTTTTGGAGAAAGAGCCTGGGTGGCTTATCACAATTGGGCAACATTTACAAAGGAAGGAACTGCACCTCGAGAAGTATATTGGCTTGAAAGTGCTTCTGCTGTTCGGACCAGCGAAGGCTGGAGGCTGGAACTACTGCATTCAACACGAGTGGAGAACAAAAAATAAAAAATCCCAGTCTAACGAGACTTGGATAGCGTGTTCTGAATTAGTTGAATAATTTCTCTAAGATCTTGTAGGTGATCAGGTAAGTAGGTCGTACCCCATCCATCCCCAAGGCACCAGAAGCGAGCGTGCTACCCGTCTCCAAGGGGTTATCCGAGGCATAGTAGGCATAGAGCACCTTGATATTGGATCGGATATTCGCACGTATTTTGGATGCAGATTGAATCGCTTTTTGGTAATGTGCTCCCTCCATCTCAAGACCTACGGCTTTCCAAGAAGATTCCATAAAGTAGGTTAAGATATCTCGGTTCTGTAGGGAAGTTCCCAACACGGTAATCATCGACCCTGCATAAACTCCTAATCCATAGCCCTTGAAATCCGACTTTTTCAATTCATTTCGGAAAGGATAATTATCTGCTGTTCCTTCAAAAACGTGCGCCGTAGGCACCATCAAATCTCCCTTTCCTCCGTGGAGAATTCCCGCTTTCCCCATGATTGAGGTGGATACCACATTCAAGGGGTATTTTACCCCATCTTTGGTGTACGGCTTGAGCAACTCATCGAAACATTCGTAGGCTTGTTCACCGAAGGCGTAATCCATCACCACAAATACCGGTCTTTTTTCCTTTTCCTTGGGCAAAATGACACCTGGAATTAGGGAATTCACTTCCATTATTGCCGTATCAATGAGTTGCGCTCCGATATTGGTTCCCGACTCATCGGGAAGATCCACAAACCCGTGCTTTTCAGCATAAGCCCATATTTTCTTTCCTTGATTGTTCTTGGATTTGATGGAAATTTCGGTGGCTACTTGTTCGATTTCTTCAAAACTTCCTGACCCAAGCGCTTGATGGGCATAAATGGTATTCACCACACTATGCAAATTGGCCGAGATAATGTGAA
>JACCDW011552815.1_pt1 | contig 11994 bp, 15 predicted proteins | sample 7449781 | NCBI WGS metagenome assembly JACCDW01 (sample SAMN15323449, study PRJNA562643) | freshwater metagenome | isolation source: river surface water | place: USA:Blue River Watershed | collected 2017-08-18
AAGTCCACTTCAATATCGAAGAACGCTACGTTTAGTTTTGGAGCATCAATGTTTAGATAGTGATCCTCGAGACAGCGATAAATGGGATTAATATCGCTTTCGTATAGTTTTTTGTTTGAATGGATCGCAAGCTCTTTGCGAAGTTCTTTGATATTTTTACAACTGACCTTGTTAAGAGGTTCACCTTTGATAGATTGGTATTTTCCTCTAGAGTCTTGGTAGTAAAAAATGTGCTTGGCAGGATAGTCTTTAAAATGCCTCTGCCCTTTGTCATCACGCTCAACGACACGAATTATGTCATCGTCGCGATTATAGAATGCGTCAACGTAACTCAATATATTCTCCTATGCAATTTACGGCTTGCAAATACCTAAGTTGCGGATTATGGCCTCGCCTACCATCTCTTTCTATTTATAGCATCCGTATTAGGCCAATGGTATCTATGGTTGTTAATAACACATAGTTAGCCAACATGCCAAACGATTTCCTAGTATAAGCAGCCCACCCATACATAGCACAACCAGCGATCCAAATAGGATAAAGAATGAGCAAAGGTGGAGTTGGGACTGTAAGGGCCATTGTGATCGAACAGCCGATTGATATAGCCCAAGCAAGCAGCTCAATAACAAACCGGAAAGGATGGCTGTTCCAATCATCTTTTATCCATTCAATGGTTCCACCAAATACATTTGCTAAAAAATTCATTCTGGTAATCGTTTAGTAACGCCAAGAATCATTTCAATCTCGTCCCATTCTTGCTCGTGTTCTTTCCAGTTATCTTTATGAGCGATCCTAATTGCTTTGTTGATCCAACTAGGTTTGATTTGTAATTCTTCTGCTACTGCCTTAACAGTTTCTTTTAGGCCTTCTTGTAGATCTTCAACTTCGCGAAGAACATTGCCACCTTCGTTGATAAGACGTTCTAGTTTGGCTTTTTCTTCTGGTCCGTAAATTTTTGACATTTAATAACTCCAATGAATAATGTTTATTATATAGTCATAAAAAAAGCCAGTCAACCTATGACTGGCTTTTGTTTACCAAAATGATATTTAAGGAGTTCCGTCGCTTCTGCTCAATCCGACTTGGCTTAACATCATAATACCTAAAAGACCCGGAATAATCAACCAGCCTGGTCCTCCAAAGAATCCAGCGATAGTCAATGCAGTTCCGCCTAATGCACCTACAACACTTGTTAGCTTTTCGCCCAGTGTAGCACTCTTGTCCCAGGCATCAACAGGACCTAAAGTTCCTTTGCCACTTTTTGGATCTACTTTCTTTTGACCAAAAAAGTCTTTTACAGCATCCATCGGACCTTCTTCGATAGATTCAGCAGCAGCAGGTTGTTTAACACCCAATGCCTTAGCAACGGCTTTGATATTGTCTAAAGTGAAATCACTTGAATCAGCTTCGGATTTTCCTAAAACCTTTTGTGCAGCAGCCTTCATCTTATCTTGCTCTTCGCTTGAAAACTTAGGAGCGACTTTAGACATGATGAATGATTTGACCTTGTCAAGCATTCCTTCGTCTAATTGAACTCTGCTTTCGCTTACTGTTTTTCTGCTTTCGCTTAACACGTCATACATTTCAAATACGCCGCCGTTACGCTCGTAGATCAAACCTGCATAAAGATCGGCCTTCATGCCTTCGCCTAGTTTGTTTTTGGCTACACGTTCTGCCCATGTAAACAGAGCTTTGTCTACTGGATCAATTTGTTGTTGACCGCCACTTTCTTGAACTAGCTTAACCATGTCTTTGAAAGATAGTTTTGTGTCAATTGATTCAGCAACAACTTTCTTAGAAGTTCTTACAGATTCATTTTTCTTGCCAAAAAACTTCTCTTGTTTAGCACTCATTTCTTTTTTACCAGACGACTTCTTTTTTCCTTCGTTATCGTCTTTGCCCGGCTTTTTGTCAGCCCAGTTTGGAACTCCGTCGTTGTCATCGTCGGGTTTCTTGGCCTCATCTACTTTCTTGTCGTCTTTCTTTTTCTTGTCGTCTTTCATAGACTTTTTAGCTTCGACCATCTTTAGGAATTTAGATTTAAATTGTTCTGGATCAATGGATTCTTTCTTAGCTTTCTTTTTAGCTTTTGGTTCGTCGTCGCTATCATCGGACTTGTCTTCGCTGCCACCGTATGCTGATGTAGATTTATGAACTAAACCAGTTTTAGTCTTAGTAGCAACACCTTTTGATGTCTTCTTTGTATCGCCTGGTTTTGCATCAGCGTCAAACACTTCTTTAACTTTTTCTTCTTTCTTTTCTTCAGCTTTTTTCTTAGCTTCTGCAACATAAGAAGAAGTGCCAGCTAGAACACGCAGTTGAGCGTCTTCGTTAAGCTGAACAGCTTTTGGTAATTCTGGAGCTGGGATAACTGCAATCTTGTCATCCATCGAGCTAATTTTTGTAATTAATGATTTAAAGTCCATGTTCCTAATCCTAAAGGTGTATAATGTATTTATCTTTTTACTATAGAGCCGCCGGTTATCAGATTAGATCCTTTTAGGTCTAATGCGTTTTTAGCAGTTCCGTTCTTGTTTTTTGGAGTTTTTGCAGGTTTGTTTGGGTAAACAGCACCTACGCTGACATTACCAGCAGATGTAGCACCTGCGGATGCGCTCTCAAAAATTTCACGTATTTTCATAATATATTATTTATTTCTTCCGCTTTTCATATTAGCGCACCAATGATACATCTTTGCCTTTTCGCCCGATGCATTTTTAGCTCTTTTGCGTAGGTCCGTAACAGATCCCGAACAACTAGCACCGCTACGTTTTACACGACCCGGTCTGCTTTTTCCTTTTACTTTGCCATCGGCAAAGTTTTCTACAATAAATTCGCTAGCTCTCATTTCATAGCCACCATAAACTTGTCGTGTTTTTCTTTGCGTTGATCCAGATGTTTCAAACCTGGATTAATAGGTTTAGTTACTGATTTAGTATCTTTAAAACTATCAACCTTGTCTCTAACACGTTCTTTCCAAAACCAAACGGCTGTCTTGGCAGCTACTTCTGGCTTTTCTACAAGTGACGGATCTTTAACAAGACGATCATCTCCGTAAATTGCTTTAGATGCAATAGCATAATTGTATTTGCCAGTTAGGTGTATATAACCACGACCTTTGTATTTTGCACCATCTCCGGGATCTGTATTCCCTAATCTTTTAGCTTTGCTAGGAGCAAATCTAATATCGTATTTTTTAAAGTCTAACTTTCCACCTATTTCTTTCATGTGTTTGAAATCCATTGTTTCGTGAGCACATTGAGATAGGAATGCAGCAAGTTCTTGTCCTTGGATACCTGCTTTTTCTGCTGCTTTCTTTAAAAGAACTTCGTGTGGATTGCCTGTAACAGATTTTGCTATTTCTTTTTTACTAATCTGTGATATAGGATCTTTAGCCTTTGGCTTAGCTGCTTCAGCGTCTCCGGGACTACCAAATGCTAATGCAGTGCCTATTGCTCCGGCAGCAGCCCAGTCTTTCCAACCTTCGCCTACTCCACCGTCGCCACCTGCGGCTCCACCACCGTCACCGCTGTAGCCAGTAGCATATCCATAGCCTCCGTAAGGACCAGGACCGTAAGCTGCCCACCTTGGCTTACGCTTGCGTTTTTTCTTTTCAGAAATAAATTCGTGGGCTCTCATTTAACTTATTTTTTTGGATTACAGCAATAGGTAGGGTCACACCAATCATAGGTTTGACCAATATCCCCTGCATAGGCAAGGCTCATGCTAATTGCATAAAAAGACATGCCTGCTAAGAAATTTTTAAACAGGGCTGTAAGGATTTTTTGGAGTGTCATAACCGTCGTCCTCTGGGTATACTGGATATTCGTTCATACAGGTTTTTCTCCTGTTAAGTATGGCAAACTAAACCATAGTTGAAACCACTCGGGTGTTCCTGGTTTAATATTGTGTTTTTTCATAAGCTCGCCTTTTTCATTGCCGGTAACACTAACATTACTACCGCTCAATGGATCAACAGGGTCATATTTTACATAACCCTTAAATTCATTAATGCCAGCAAGGCGTTTTAATTCTGCAAGTTCCATTAGTCTGTTGCTGGCTCACCAGTTATATGCACAGTCCACTTTTTACCAGTTGCATCAGATTTTTTCTGAGCCCAACTTTGTAGCTGACGATAGTGATCTCGTTCTTTATAGTCGTCAGCAAACTGACCGCGACCTTTGAATACTTTCCATTTCTTGCCATTGATGTATATAGCAAAGTTGTTAGGGGGTTCTGTGTTGCCTTCGTCCCAATCTTCTGGATCTCTCATTCCTTCCGCCAAACCATATTTTTTCATTAGAGCATATATTGGGCTACCTGGCGCAGGATTTTTTCCTGACTTTAAAAAAGCATTAATCATTCCCAATTCATGTTTCTTACGTTCGTCGTCGTCGTCAAAGGAAAACTCATTTATGTCCTTACTTCTGTGCTGTTTATACGGATTCATAAAATCTTCTTCCCATGTTCCTTCTTTAACTGCCCAAGCAAAATCTATAATGCGTCCCATGCCGCCACCTATCTCGCTAAACAGATCGCTGAGCTTTAGAACTTCATTGAAGGTAGCACCAGTTCCATCCTGTATTAAACTAATAATCCAATCTGGATCTCCACTGTTGTTTTCTTCTTCGTATCTGTTCCAAAGTTTAGGATTTTCAACAATGCGTTCGCCTAATCTACCTAACTTTTTAACTAAAGCAAATTCACGATCCATTGGCTCAGCATCTTCAAACTGTTTTAGCTTGTGCTTAACATCGCCTTGTTTTTCAGCTTTCTTTTTATCTTTGTGTGCGCCAGCACCGCCAGTCTTTTGATTCTTGGCTACAAAGTTACGAGGTTTACTCTGTGGTATAAATTCTTTTGCTTTCATGATGATCTCTTTTGCTTAGGACCTTTACGAGTCTTCCATTTCTTATCTGTAGAACACCAATAGCGTCCATACCCTTCATTGATATCATCTAACATAGGGTCAATGCCTCGACTGCGTGTTCCGCCTTTCTTTCTTAGTTTGCCTAATTCTTCTAGAGCATGGCGAATCTGCTCCATGTTCATTTTTAATTCGTCAAACTGACGAGCCATTAGTTGCCATTCGCCAGGGCTAGCGTTTTCTGCACGACTGGCTAGATCTTTTAATTGTCCGGCAGCACGTAGCATACGATATTTTAATTTTGCAGGATTAGCCTTGTCGTGGCTGTGAATCATGGGATCCATTGGCTCACTAGGATCCATTTCGATGGGTGCTTCAGTTACTTCTGCTTCTTTGACTCCCATGCCCTTTCTAACAGCGTTATACAAGTCTTTGGCATACTCACCTGCTCCAGTTTTTTCAGCAAACCCTTCTAGGTCACCTTCTACAGCTTTTTCTCTAGCCTTGCTTGCACTGATTCCTGCAATGCCTTCTGCACCGTCTTCTCGCTCGCCGCTGCTTTTAAAATCTAAAACATCAAACTTATAATATCCGTGACCTTTGCCTTCGACACCATTGTATTGTTCTAATATTTTGCTCATTGATGGCAGTCTATCTGATCCTGCTACAAACGTAGCATCTCTATATCCTTGATCATATAGATACGAAGCCACTTTCATTACTGTGTTTAATGACGAGTCAACAACTAAATTATCTGCATATGTTGGATGAATCAATTTAATAAACTTGGTCTTTGTGGCATAATCCAACGGGTTTTCTTTTTTATCTTGTGTTTGACTGACAAATATTTTGTAGTCTCCGCCCTGATCTGCCATAGTCTTAAACACTTGTTCGTGACCAATGGTAGGGGGATTCATTCTTCCAAAACAGAATGTTATATGTTTACTGCCAGCTTCAAACAGTTCAGTTAAAAACATTACTTGTAGTCGCCTTTCTTAATATGCTGTTCTTGTTCTTCTGCAAACTTTTTTGCAAGATCAATTAATTTTTCTTTAGGAAATTTTTCTTCTTTATCTTGAATATCAAACATTTTACAGTAATGATTTAAACAATTCTCAATTGGTCTGATATAAACTTTAAAAACATTGGGGTTTCCTTTATGTTCTTTGTGTCGATCAACCGCAGGAAAGAAATATTGATTTAACATTTGATCGTCGTTGTCAATAAAGAATTTTAAATCATCTAACCAATCAATTTCTTGATCGTCTTCTTTTGGTGCGCCAATTGGCGAAAACATTTCTTTTAAAAGCATTACCAGCTCCTGCAAGACCAGTATCTCGCTTTCCAACGTGGACCTGGATTTTTACAATTATGTCGAGCACGGAAAGATTTTCTACGTGCTGGATTAGACTTCTTAATGCGCATTTTCTTATCGCCAAAGTTTACTTTAACAACTTTGCCGTTGGGCTTACGCACATAGACTTTTGATTTTTTTACATCGCCGGGTAGTTTCTTACCTAGCGGAACTTCCTTGCCTTGATACTCGGCTTCGTTGTTAACACTTTCGCCGCCTACTAGTTTGCCCTTAGGATAACCTTTTGGATCTGTTCCCTTAAGTTGTCCTGCTGGACCTTCTTTTTGTCCAACCTTCTTACCTGCAAACGGATAGCTGCTTTCTTCAGCATACTTATTGGCTTTCATGTAATCACGAGCTGTATCAATATAGTCTACAGCTTTGGTAATCTTTGCCTGCACCCACTCAGGTAGATTTTCATTAGCGTCGAGAATAGAATATAATTCTTTAGCAGCACTATTGATAGTGCGTAAATCATCTTTGGCCATGTCGCCTTCGCGATCATATTCACCATAGTTGACAGGCGCATCTGGATTTTCTGGACCGTGGTCTTCCATCTTGACACAGTTATCTACAGTTTTGCCGCCTTTCTGTTTAGTGCCCATACGCTTGTAGCCTTTCCAGCAGGCCTTGCCATCGACACCTTTTTGTTTTTCCTCACGGATAACTTCACCTTCTAAAAACGTTAGACCTTCGTTAGCTAACATTTCTAAAGCAACGTCATCTAATTCAACAACAATGCCATCCTCTAATATATCTACAATAGTAGTGGCTATTTCGTGATCTTCTGAAAAGCTAATTCCAAACTCGTCGCCAATCTCAAAACCTTCGGAAAATCCTTTGGCTTTGGCTTCTCGTTCTAGATCTGATTTTCTTTGATCAATTGCAGCTGAAATTTCCGGGTCCTGTGATGCTACAGGATCAGATTCTAAATCTGCTAGTGCTTGACGTTTAGCTTCTAGGTCGTCTTTGTTTTTAAGGGCTGTTTCGCTAACAATAGCGTCTAATTTAGATAAAAGGTCTCTCATAGTATTCCTCGTAAGGTCATACTATATTTATCGAACTTTAACTCTTAGTAATTATAACGGATCTTGACAATCGTGCCTTGATCTAAACGATATGCAGCGCGAATCCAGACGAATCTACCTGTGAAATTAATAGTTTCGTTGGATATTAGTGGGGTGCTGTCTTCAACTGTAACAGTAGTGCCGTAAACATCTACCCAGTCTTCATTGCCCGGTTCTAATTCTAGGGTTCCTTGAATTTTAACAACTCCAACAAAGTTATCAAATTCATAGACCACAGTGTGTAAACCGTCGTTGAATTTGTTATAACCTGCTGCTTTGTTTTTAACCCCGTAGACAAAATCCGTGGTTACTTCGGATTTATCGGATAATAATTCTTTGTTTTCAGTGGACATCTCTTATTTATCGGATATTACATAATTGTAAACTCGACCTACTACTAACGAATTCCTTAGCTTTAACATCAGTAATGTAGCTTCATCTTCGACTAGAATATATCGACGATCCCAGTTCCAGTCAGTGTGCATAAACCATTTAATTACTGTATCAGTTAATCGTATCTTAGGAATCTGAGTTTTCATCCAATTGATAAACTTTTCTTTTTCTTCTCTATCGCCTGCTAGTTTGTGAGGTAGCAGATAGACCCTAAATTGATATTTGTTATGCGGCAATTTTTTACCAACAATAACCTGTGGTTGATCTAATATATTTGATGTAGTATCTGGCTCAAAACGAAGATTAACTTGATCTTTAAATTGATTTGAAATATTGTTATAGAACTCGGAGTCGTTGGTGTAAAAATCTATGTTAGAATTTTCTATTCTTTTTGACCAGATACTAGGATCATAGTTAAGTAAGAAATTTGCCAACTCTACTATTTGTTCTTTATTATGGTATACTCGTGTTCCTATAGAATTACGATTAGTATTTTCGTTGCATTTTTCGCAATAGTTACTAATTTCAGATAAAGGAACCGTTCGGTATACGCCGGCTCCTTTAATTTCTAAAGAAACTTTATAGGACCATTTATTATAAAACTTTCTAGTAGTCTGTTTAGCTTTGAATTGTTTCATCTATTTGATCTAAAGATTTTTTAGCTTTAAGTGCTTTTCTTTCTTCTTTGGTCAAAGGTTTAGGAATTTCACTGATTGTAAATTCTAACTCGTCTTTAACTATAGAAACTTTTACCAACCCGCCATTAACTAGATCACCAAACAACACTCTACGACTTAGTGGTGTTTTAAGTTTGCTGTCAATTAATCTAGCCAACGGTCTTGCACCCATCTTCTTGTCGTAGCCTTTTTCGGCTAACCACTTAGCGGCAGAATTTTCTAAAACAACTTCAATTCCTTTGTCTTTGAGTTGTGCATTAAGTTCGCTGACAAACTTCTTAACAATCTGCTCAACTACAGAATTGTCTAGTTTGTTAAATTTAATCACAGCATCTAAACGATTACGGAATTCAGGAGCAAAGAATTTCTTAATGGCCTTGTCATCCTCACCTTCGCGTTCTAGTTCACCGAAACCGATAGTATTGCGTTCATTGTCCGCAGCACCTAAGTTTGATGTCATAATCAAAATAGTATTGCGACCGTCTGCTTGTTTACCATTTGATCCAGTTACAAAGCCGTTGTCCATAAAGGCAAGTAAAATATTTGAAACATCCGGATGTGCTTTTTCGATTTCATCCAACAACAGAATACTGTTAGGATGTTCTTGTAATTTAGTAATAAGTTGACCAGCATTGTCTTCATAGCCAACATAACCCGGAGGAGCACCAATAAGTCTAGCCACGCTATGCTTTTCTTGATATTCGCCCATGTCAAAGCGAATTAACTGCATACCCATTTTATCTGCAAGTTGTTTAGCAGTTTCGGTCTTGCCGCAGCCAGTTGGGCCTAAGAACAAGAATGAACCAATTGGCTTATCAGGCGATTTCATACCTGCTTGGGCTACAAAGATTTTATCTAGCAAAGTAGCAACAGCTTTGTCTTGTCCATAAACAACATTTTTCATATTGTTTTCTAAACCAGATAAGTTTTTGCTTTCTTTTTGTGCCACTGTTTCTAGAGGCATATTGATCATCTTGCTAAGTTCGTATGTGATCTGTTCGATGTCAACTAGTTGTTCTACACCTTCCATTGACTCGTCGTCTTTGAGCTTGTATCTTGCACAGGCACAATCAATGATGTCGATGGCTTTATCTGGCAACTTTTTATCCGCCATATACTTGACAGACAGTTTAACAGCTTGATCAATTGCAGCATCTGTAATTTTTACATTGTGATGTTTTTCGTAATACTTACGAACACCTTTGATAATTTTAACTGTTAACTCTGAAGTAGGCTCGTCAACGGTAACACGCTGGAATCGACGCATCAAGGCACGATCCTTTTCGAAGTGCTTGCGATATTCTTCCCAAGTAGTAGATGCAATGAGTTTGATGACACCTTTGGTAAGAATAGGCTTAAGCATATTAGCCATATCATTTGCGCTTTGGTTAGCAGAACCTGCACCTTGCATCATGTGTGCTTCATCAATGAATAGGATAATTTTTCCTTTGCGTTCTAATGCTGTTAACACAGCCTTAACACGCTCTTCAAAATCTCCACGATACTTAGAACCTGCTAGTAGAGCACTAATATCTAATGTATAAACTTGATGATCTTGAATAAACTTAGGAACTTTCTTTTCGTGGATCTTACGTGCAAGACCTTCTGCAATAGCAGTCTTACCTACACCCGGATCACCGACCATTAATACGTTGGCTTTATTTCTTCTAGCAAGAACCAATTGAATTTCTTCAAGTTCATTGTCTCGACCAATAACAGGATCAATTAATCTTTGTTTGGCCTTAAGGCTTAGGTTAGTGCAGAATTGATTAAGAATCTTATCTAAATGTGATGTGTTGACAATTTTATGCGGTTCTTCTTCGTCACTGTCTTCTTCAACAACTAAATTTTCTTGGAAATACTTAACAAACTTTTCTTTGGTAACGCCGCCCTTTGTTAAGAAATAATAACCGAAACTGTTCTTTTCTGAAAGTATGCTAATGATAACATCTGCAACTTCCATACGCTGTCTGCCACCAAATAATACTTGTGTGAAACAACGATTTAGAACACGTTCAACTGAGTTAGTTTTTCTAGGTTTAACCGTTCCTTGAGTTTGACTAACAATATCGTTTAGGTTATTTTTTAGAAAGTGCTCAAGATTGCTTTTAATAAAGTCAACATCTGCACCAAAACCCTTTAGCATTTCAAAAGAACTTTGTTCGCAGATAATTCCGTAAACAATGTGCTCAATGGTTATGTAGTCGTGTTTTAATTTTTTTGCAGTTTCAACTGAAAATTCAAAGATGGCCTGCAATTGGTTGCTTGGTTCGATCATTATTTCTTTTTCCTAATTTTCTTCATAGCTAATTGTAATTTCATCTGACTTACTCTGTCAACAAAACATACACCATTTAAATGATCCAACTCGTGTTGGAGACATTTGCTTAGATACCCGTCTACTTTTATTTCATGAGTATTTCCTTTGCTGTCTTGGTATTCTGCTACCACCCATGCAGGTCTTTTAACTTTGAGATATAGGCCGGGATAACTTAAACATCCTTCTTCGTCTAAAACTAATTCCGAGCTTGCTTCTTTGATAACAGGATTAAACAAAGCAAACGGCAATGGGAATCCTTCGATATTGTTACTGCCCATTACAAATACTCTTTTTGTAATGCCTATTTGATTAGCTGCCAGACCAATACCTTTACTTTCGACCATAAAGTCTATCATAGACTTTTCTAATGCTTCTGCATCACCATCGGTATTAAAATCCCAAGGTGTGCTAACTTGAATTAAACTTTCGTGGGGGCCTAATTTAAATTCCATCTTTTATATTTTTTACCTTTGCTAAAGTATCTTGAGATAAATTTCTCGGAACCATTACTTTTAATCTTATTAACAGTTTACCTCTGTGTCTAGATCTTATATGGGGCAACCCATGATTGTTACAACTTAATACAGTTTCTGGTTGTGTTCCGGGTGGAACTGTTACGTCTAATTGTTTGTTGTCTATTGTGGTAATAGACAATGTTGTTCCAAGTATAGCATCCCATACAGATATAGGTTGTTCTATAGATAAGTCACTGCCGTTGCGTCTAAACAGCGGATGGTGTCTAACCATAATGTTAACAATAAGATCGCCAGGTCGGAGATTTTTTATAGAGTTATCTCCCATGCCTTCATATCGAATTTGTTGTCCATGTTCTACACCCGGAGGAATAGAAATGCTGATCATCTTTTTTACACCACTAGGCATACCAATTTCTGCATCAATATCTTTGCCCAGTAGCACATCTTCTAAATTAATTTCGATATTAACATTTAGAGATTTATTTCTTTGCATCGGACGCTGACCAAACCCTCCAAATCCAAAGTTTCCAAAAAGGTCATTTAAGTCCTGGGTTCCAAAGTGGAATTCAAAAGGTCCTTGATTAAATCCACCCATGCCCGGTTGAGCATTTGGATCTCCGCCCATGTCAATAATTCTTTTCTTTTCGGGATTAGTGAGAGCTTCGTAGGCCGTGGATATTTCTTTAAATTTCTTTTCATCACCTCCGCGGTCAGGATGATGCTTCATAGCTAAACTACGATATGCTTTTTTAATGTCGGCGTCACTGGCGCCTCGTTTTAATCCTAATGTAGAGTAATAATCCATTTTATTATTATATGATAAAAAAAGGACTGTGTCAA
>JACCDW010815681.1_pt1 | contig 11992 bp, 14 predicted proteins | sample 7449781 | NCBI WGS metagenome assembly JACCDW01 (sample SAMN15323449, study PRJNA562643) | freshwater metagenome | isolation source: river surface water | place: USA:Blue River Watershed | collected 2017-08-18
GAATAGAGCAATACAGGCACAAATTGATGAAAAGAAAAGACTAGAACAAGCTCAAATAGACGATAAGAATAGAGCAATACAGGCACAAATTGATGAAAAGAAAAGAGCGGAGACAAACCCACCAATGAAGGTTACAAACGTGCCAGTTAAGGTTACAAACGTACCAATTAAGGTTACAAACGTACCAATTAAGGTTACAGTTGTACCTAAAATTCAAAACCCACTTTAAGGTTAGACGGAAACTTGTCTTTTCCGATTATTCCTGAAAGTTCCCAATACAAGAAAACCCCTGCCTTAAAGCAAGGGTTTTTTTTAATGTCAAATTAAATAAGGGTACACCTTATTTTATGATAAGTTATGACCAGCCAATTGTATCTAAACTATAGTTTTCGGTCTCTTTTCTAATAACCTACTGACAGTGGCAGGGGAATACAAACATCCTCTTCTTGTTTTATAACCATTTACATTTAAGGCTTTTGAAATTTCAGACAAGCTGATATACCCATTTTTCATTTGAAAATGCTCTATAAATGTTTTAGCCCTTCTCCAATTTTCATTTGATGTTTTATTAAACTTTACTACCTCTAACCCTTTAATCCTCCCCTCTTTTGTAAAATTTTGAGGTGTACCTAGTTTCACCCCTCTTTTTTTTAATTCTTCTAATCCTCTTTTTGTTCTTGATGAGATTAATTCTCTTTCCCATTGGGCAACACTACCAAAAATTCCTAGTGTAAGGGTATTAAGCTCAGGCAGTTCTATACAACGTAATTTAACTCCCATGTTTCTGAGCGTAAATAAAAACTCTACTTCTCTACTAAGTCTATCTAATTTTGTAAAAAGTAGTGTATATCCGTTTTTTACACAAAGGTTGACTGCAATTTCTAAACCTTCTCTTTCATTATTCTTACCTGACTCTTGTTCGGACACAATATCAACAAGAAAATCATTATTTGAAGTAATAAACTGACTAATTCTTGATTTTTGTTCTTCAAGTCCTAGAACTTGTTTTCCTGTACTTGTTCGTACATACCCTATGTATTTTTCCATAAAAATTGTTTATGGCTAATATACGGCTCTACTTGTATCATGCCAAGGATGTTGAATGTAGAGATGAAAATTATATCAAAAACACTAGCATGCACTAGTTTTTAATCTAAAAAATCAAGAGACGATTGGTGTTTGAAAAACTCAAAAAACATTCTGTCTTCTAAGGGGATTGAAATATGAGGTGTTGCAACATTCCTTTGAAATCTCTTGAATGGACGAATAATCTTTATGTCGTTAATTGAAAAATAATTACAATAAGACTGTAACAGGGTTCTTAAATCTCTTGGTTCGTATGAATACTTCAGCCAAAGTGGATTTTTTCTTATTGAAAAGGTAACAGCCACTACATAATCCTTTGAAAGTAGAGTCTTACTGATTACATATGTAATTACATAATCTTCTTTCTCAAATACTTTACTATAATTTTTTAATCCCATTTCAAAAATGGTAAACAAACGATAATACCGTTCTTTGCCTGTATTAAATGTAGTCTTCATACAAGCTAATTTACTGCTGTATGTTTTAGTTGCATAATTTATTCAGTCTCTTAGTTTAATACCAATTACCGAATTTCTGGACTTTTCTTTCCACCCCCACCATTTTCCTTATCCTAACATCAAACTGGTCAAATGAGCCAAAATCAATTTGAATATCAAAGCCTAGCAACTTACGCAATCTTGTAATTACCTGAATTCTATTTAGTTCTTTTACATTATCATCATAAATTATAATGATTTCAAAATCAATACCATCAGTTTCGGATAGATACATTCCGCTCAAACCTTTGAAAAAAGTACGATTTGTTTGTCTACCTACTGCATGTAATGAATTCTTCATAGTTCTGAAAAATTTTGAGACATCGCTAAATCTTTTATTAAAATTGGCAAAACTTGTTTTTATATGGATTGCTTGCAGATTTTTTCTGCCTTGAATAGATTCTATTATACGCAGGGGTTGACTATGAGACATTTTTTATAAATATTGGGGTTGTGTTAGATAAGGGATAATCCCTTTAGGGTGTTTTATTAATCATTAAGACCTAAAACATATCTTACAGCTAGCTATGTTTCCCAGCAAAAAAGGGGCATAACAGTAGATATAAATTGACCTAAAATGGCAATTCATTAGACTCATCTTCTCTTTGCTTTCCAAAAATTGCATCTATTACCTCCACAACATCTTTATCGTTTCTATACCTCTCTTCCATTTCTTTTTGGATTGACTCTCGTTGCTCTTCAAAAAGAGTAAGTTTATTATTGTTGATTATTGCATCCATTTTGAGTTTTTGAACGCTAATTGAATGAATATAGTTTAACTGAAAAATATCCTCTTCGTTAAACTTATGTTTAAGTAATACTCCTTCCAACTTGAATTCAGGTTGCCCTATAATTAATGGCACATGTAGTACTTTTATTAAATCCTCAATATTATCTAAGTAGACATGCTCAATATCCCCAACTGAACCTGTAAAGAATAATACTTCTGATTTTAATGTTTTCCATAATTCATCATACGCTTTTTCATTTAAGAATTTCATAAAAATTATCTCAACCATTATTATTGGTAGAGTGAAAAGGGGGTCTTTTTTATAATATACCTTCAAATATGTGTCACCTTGAGAAAGGTTCTTAACTTGTTTTTTATTTGAGGTTCTAAAGAGGTTGTAAATGATAGTCTCAATTCCTAAATAATTAAAATACACCATATTAGCTGGAGTAGGTAGTAATGGAATTCTTATCAAACTTATTTTCTCAGGCAATTCTTCAATTGCATCTACAATCTCTTCAGTTATAACTGTGTTTCGTTTATCAAGAAAGTAACAGCAACAGGGACAAGACATCACCTCTGAATTGCTACATAAATCAACTTCAACCAAACATCTTTCGGCATCGGTTCTATTTATTTTGAAGTGTGAAAAATCATTCATAATATCTTTTTCTATAAATAGTGCAGAGGAAGATAAAAGACTTGGTTTTTAGAAATTTCTAAAAAAATTTATTTTTATTATTTTGTAACGGGAGGAATCATAGGGTCAATTTAAGGAATACCCTAAATTCAAAGGTCGGATACGGGGGTACCCAGGGGGGGATAGTTTAGTTATATGGGTGGGGGTAAGTTCAAGTTTACTCGTAGGGTTGTACCAACACTGCTGGGCTGGGCAGTGATTTGGAATTTAATCACTCAAATAGCTTTATATCCATAGCCATTTGTGGTTGCTCATTCATCATTTACGATGACCAGCCAAGTTTTTAATATCAATCAATTTGATACACCGTTCACGCCCAGCAGGTACGTGTGTGGATTTATTACAGGATAATACATAAGACCTAGTTGCCCGCCTTCATTACACCATTTTTTATCTTGGGTGGGTTTGTTTACCATGTCTAAGACTAGGTCTTATTAATAAATACTCTGTACTCTACACAAAGTCAAGAGAAACCCAAAATACTTTGTTTCAAATTTGCTCAAGTTGAGTTATGTCCATAAATTTGCAGTATGGACCATGCATATCTAATAACCCTACTTCATTCAGGCTTAAAACCAAGCGAATTTGAAAAATTTGACCAAATTCAAGAAAAGAACCAAATTGACGACATTAACCAGCTATTGTCAGAACTATCCAATTTGGTTGAGAAGAAGGAAAATTGCCACCTTGCAATTAAAATAATAACACTTTTAGAGAATATAGACAACTATAATAGACTACTTACACACCCCATACATATCAACGAATTCAAGGATAAGAACAATAATAAATTTTTACAAGCAAGAACTACTTTTAAGAATCAGGTGGGTAAAACAAAGTGGGTCAATGCCTATGTAGGTACATTTAAGCAATACCCGAAAGGAGTTAATGACCCTGAAGCCATAAAAAAAGGCCAAATCCTGATTAGACAGAAAATAAGAGACCATTTTGGAATAAAATAAAAAAATATATGTGGTAAATGTTGCAGTATTCAAAAAACATTTACTAGCTTTGCTCTTGTAATCGGAACAGAGGCCTCTTGTACCATTACCAAGGTTGAGGAACCAACCTTTCAATAAACCCTCTCCACAGTTAAATTTATGCCTGAAAACCACAAAATAGTCAGGTCTGAGGAAAGATGTCACCCTCACTAAACCCACGACACTAGCGAGAAAAACCGCTTTAACAAACCCGTTAACAGCAGGGCGTAACACTGCTCAATTATTATTTTTTTAATTATTGAGTTATGAAACACGGTATTATCACCTGGGTAGACCCCAACCAATTGAAAGAGAATGAAGTATCAAAAAAACTTTATTCCATTCCCGAGAATTATGAGTTAATTAAAGAGAACATCAATCAATTCGGGATTTTAGAACCACTCATCGTTACAAATGATGTGGTACAGTCAGGAAATTTAAGACTTCAAATCGCAAAGGAATTAGGACTTGAAAAAGTCCCAGTTATTTATCAGGCCAAAAAAGACATTAAGGCTGAAATTTTAGCTGTATCTCATGGACAGCAAAGAGTAAAAAAATACTCAGAAATCCTAGCCGAGTATGAAATACTTGATGCAGAATATCCTGTTGGAAAAGGTTGTAGAACCGACCTTGACCCTGCAAAAAAGAATAATGCTGAAAAGAAAAAAGCGCTGAATATTTCCAAGACTAAACTGAATAATTTGAGAAATATAAAGGCTCTTTCAAAAGAGTTGTATTCTGATAATATTGATGAGTACAATAAAATATGGTCAGATTTAGATTCAGAAAAATCTTCAATAAACAGCATTCTAAAAGAATTAAACCAAAAAAAAGCAATTTTTGAAAATCAGCAATCAGTTCCCGATTCATTTGATTTCATTTCCGATAGAGCAAAAGTTTATAATAAATCTTGTAACGAATTGAATGAATTGGCTGACAAATCAGTTAACTGTATAGTTTGCTCTCCACCATATTATCAAATGAGGGATTATGGAACAGGCCTTGAACAAAGAGGTTTAGAAAATGATATTGAAACGTACATAAATGGTTTAATTGAAGATTTCAAGGACTGCTATAGAGTGTTAAGTGATTCAGGTAGTTTATGGGTAAACATAAATGAGCCAGTCGTTGAAAAAGAGTATTGTGCGATTTCACATCGTTTTGTAATGGCAATGAGAGAACAAGGTTGGATTTTTAATGACGAATGGTTGTGGATAAAACCTAATCCACAATTTACTCAAGCAAAACGTTCAGTTAGGTCTCATGAATATATTTTCCATTTTGTAAAATCAAAGGAATTTTATTATGATAAATCATGGTTGACTAGCATTTCTGATAAATCAAATTCTATATCAATTGGAACAAATGGGAAAATTGCAAATTTGATTTCAAGTATGGATTTTAGACAAAATATTATAAAAGAACGTGGAAATAATATGTCTTCGCTTAGAAAAAAATGCAAGGAAAATGGGTTTAATCTTACTCATACAGCAGGGTACCCAATTACAATACCTCTTATTGCAATTTTAACATCATCAAAAGTTGGTGATAAAATTTTAGACATATATGCAGGCACTTCAACAACAGGTGAAGCTGCACTTGCAACTAAAAGAGAATACATTGGATATGAGATTAAGCCCGAATTTGTTTTGGCATCAAAAGTTAGACTTGAGAATTATCTAGTTGATGAAATAGGTATGGCAGCATAAAATAATTAAAACATAAAAAATGAAAAAAACAATAAAATTAAGTGATATAGTAATGGTTAGTGACCCATGTTACAAAGTCCCAACTTGGTGTCAAAAGAAATTGACCAATGTTTTACATGGTGAGTATAAAATATTTTTCTACAAAAGTCTATTAGCGAGTTGGGGTAAAGTTAATAGTTACTTAGGAGTAGTTCATTCAGAATTTGTTAATGAAAATTTAAGCTGGAGAATTTTGAATGAAAATATAGGAGTTGATTCTGGTCAAGCAGGCATTTTTAGTTACTCAAGTTACCGTAATGATGATATAGTTGATAGTATGATTATGCCAGAAAGTGATTTTACTTTGAACTCCTATGAAAATATAGGTGACCGTTGGTACGAGGCTATGTGCAAGCTAACGCTTACAACAGAAAACTATGGCTCCTATGAAACAGGCGTATTATCTACTTCAGGTTTTGGTGATGGAGCATACAGATGTCTTGTAGCAAAAAAGAATAAAATGATAGTAGGAATCTGTATAGATTTCGGTATTGAGAATAAACCAAATAAATTCATCAATTCGCTCTTCTAACGAATGATACTAAAACTATAAATCATATCAAAAAAAGTTATTTGTAACATCTGTCAACTCAGGTGAAGAAGCAATATTGAATGCAGAAGAATTTATGGAAGAGTATGAGACTTTTTTAAGTGCTTTCGTAACCAATGTCATTAGTGAGTTTGTAAGTTTCAACTTTTGAAATGAAAAAAACAGAATACTGTAAGAAATAGCAATTGCTGCATAAAAAACGGGGATATGGGCATCAGTTCATGTCCCCATTTTTAACACAATTCAAATTAACGATTATGGAATGGATAGATATTGACTCAATAATAGTTGATGAAACTATGACGAGGTCGTTGAATGAAATAAGGAAAAAGGAGTCAGAATTAGACTTAAATAACATACCACCAATAATGATAGACATAAAAGGAAAAATAGTGGATGGAGTTAAGAGATATTTGGTTCTATCAAAATTGGGATATGATAGAATACCTGTAAATAGAATCAATAAACGGAGTAAAATACATGTATCTCTTATTGCAAATTGGGAACAAAATCATATGCTTGCTGCATGACAAAGGGAAAACTGACTTTTATATTAATGAAAACCAAAAATCCGAAAATCGGTAAACTTTATACAATGATACACAAAGGCGCAGTAGTTATAAGCAGAAACTCACTAAAAATTGATGTCCCATACAAGTATTGGGACACAATTAGAAACAGAGTAAAATCCACTTACCCTGACTCAGGGATAATCAATAAAACACTTGAACAAAAAATAAAAGAATATGAGGTTTTACACAAAGTAGTTCCAACAGAAGATGAAAATCAGTGTGTATTACAATACATTAAGAAGAGAATTGGAGATTCTGGATTAACACAATCAAGTATTAAGAAATACAATAATATTCTTAAAAATTTTGAGTCAGTCGTATTTGATGGGTTAAAAATGAACTCACTTCCATTCAACATGTTACGTGATATTTCGTTTGTGAGAACCTTAAAACAAGAAATCCGTAAGAGCGGCAAGAAAGCTAAAACATCAAAAACAAAGAATGGTTGGTTTAATTATATGTCTGTTTTTTCACGCTATGTAAATGATTGGAATGCTAATAGTGGAACATCCTTTCCAATAAATGTTAGACCATTTACTACAGATATAGGTAAAGACCCCAAGCAATTAGCTACCTCACTGACACATGAGGAGTTGCAGTTATTGATAGATTATATTCCGAATGGGTACAGAAACCCCTACCCTCAAACCCTTTCTAAGAATATATTTCTATTTCAATACCATACAGGAGGAATTAGAATACAAGACGCACTGACTTTAACAAATAAGGATATAATGAGTGATGGATTACAAATCCGTATCAGAAAAACAAAGGAGGTTGAAAAGTTTCCATTTTGTTATGAACAAGTTGAAACATTAAAAGATTATTATTCGTTTGAATATAATGCCGCATTATACTCCATAAAGATTGGGGAGCTGAAACTCCAACCTTCTCTAATCATCCAATTAAATAGGTTAGATGGACTAGGTGATTTATCCATCTTAGGCCTTAAGGATTTTTCTTCTATTAAAAAATCTATAGAAGAACAATCAAAAACGGACTCTTCCCTCGCCGAGTTTATTGAGACATTTGATATTGTAGAGAATGAGTTAAAAAACGAACTGACAAAACAGTTTTTTCGTTTATTAAAAAAGAAACCACAAAGTTTCCTATTACCTAAATTAGAATGGACAGACTTCTCGGACACCTTTAGTAATTCAGGAGAATTAGAGTTTACATTGGAACAGGAAAAGTTACTTCATTTGGCAAAAGCTGGTCATAATAGTAATTTGAAGAGAATATCAGAAAATCTTGGACTTCCCAAAATAACAGGCCATACTCCAAGGCATACTTTGGCAAACCATTTACTATCCGAAGGATATACTCCTGAAGAAATACAAAGAGTATTAGTTCACTCAAGTGTCAATACCACAAAGATTTATCTAAAGAAAAGACATCAGACATTTGGAGTAAATAAGACAATGACTGAATCCATTGCGATTTTTAGAAAAAAAAGGCAGGAACACAGAAAAAGAGGTTATTAACCTCTTTTTTTATATTTTTAGCATAACAATAGATTAACCTGTAAAAAGCAATTGATGAAATACACTTTTATATCGTTACTAATAGTTTTTATTACTGCCTGCGGGGTTCAACAAAAGTTAAGTTTATCACATAGATTAACCCAAGGAATGACAAAAGAAGACGTTGAAAAAATAATGGGTGCTCCTGTTAAAAGCGATTTTAAGAAGAATGTTGAGGAGTGGCACTATTGTAAAACAGGAATGTCTTCTGACGAATTTTTGTCACTATTTTTCTATGATGGCAAGTTGGTGGAAAAGCTCAATTACACTGTAACATTAGCCGATACAAGAGGTGCAGCTGGTTCGTGTGAGAAGTTTATTAAGATGGGAAACTATCGTGAACCAGACAGAGTAATTGAGTTAAGAATGAGGTAATCTTTACTTTATCAAACTTCATATTTTCAAAGGAGGTCTCCCTCCTTTTTTTGTGCAGTAAACTCTGCAGTAATGTTATGAAATAACTTCATTTTATATTTTTTAATATTTGTAATATATTGTTTTTCAATGTTTTATTTCACTATAAATGAATAGGTGTTTCCTAAACACTAGATCCAAGTTCGATTCTTGGCGAGACCACAAAGCCTCAATACGACGTTTTGGGGCTTTTTTAATACGAGAATGTGCATCAAGCTCGCTTGAATGCGCGGACGAGTATTAAAAAAGTCAAACGGCAACCAAAGGTTGTTGTTTGAAAGGCTTTGAGTTAGTTCAATACGGAAATAAGACAGTCTGAGCAAAGCGAAGACTGGCAGTCTTAGAGTGGTGGAGTGTTGGAGTGTTGAAGTGTTGGAGTTTATTCGCAAAGCTCCGAAAACTGAGGGTTGGAAGCATAGCCTTTATACAAAGCGTAAAGACTTAACATTCGATGAATTGGGATACGCGTGAAAAAAGAAATTTCACATAAAGTTTCAATACTGAAATTATGTTCACCAGTTAGCCAACGAGAAACAGTGGAAGGCGTCTTTTTGACCAATTTCGCAAAATCATGTTTAGATAAATTTGATTCAGCAATTAAAATTTCGATGCTTACAGACAAAGCTTTATTTACATTTATTTTGAATCTTTTTAATTGCTCAGGAGATTTTCGAAAAGATTTTTTCATTGGATTAAATTGTGAGATTATGAAAGTGAATATTGACTTATACGTGAATTTAGAAAATTTGAATTTTGCGATTAATAATTTCGAAAAAGCGATGTGGAATAATTTTTGTTTTACTTGCTCCGTTGCGATATCCCTAATTTGTTGATTAGTAATTAACGTTTTGTGTTTTTTAGTAATTCGCAAATATGTAAAATGAACTTCTCTGAAACTCAATGGCAGCAGCCATCATATATTCTAAGTTTTAACTTATATGTGAATTGTGAAAAAGTGAATTTTGATGTTCTATGGGTTTAAGGATTTTAACTTATATGTGAAATACGGAAAAGTAGATTTTGATGTTCTATGGGTTTAAGGATTTTAACTTATATGTGAATTGCGAAAAAGTGAATTTTGATGTTCTATGGGTTTAAGGATTTTAACTTATATGTGATTTATGAAAAAGCCAGATAGGGAGTAATTTGATTTAACAATTTTAGATAACAACAGTAAGCGAATATGGAATTAAATAGAAAACGCAACTAGCGTATTTATTCGTTGAATTAGATTGGTTGGATAGTTATACCGAGTAAAATGTGGTTCAATCGTGGGAGAGGTTGTAGAAAACAAAACGGCCAATCAAAAATGACTGGCCGTAGTAGAAAATTTATTTGAAATAAGTTAATTAGAAACGCTCATACAATCAATCTCAAATATTAATACCATTTTACCTATCCAACTTTCAAAAAGATTTATTGATAAACTCTCACATAATCAATCTCAAAAGTTGTACTTGTAAATGATGGATCAATAGCACCGCCTAATGTCCCTCCCATTGCAATATTCAAAATCATGAAGAAGTTTTGATTGTACGGGATGGATGGGCTGTTTGGAAGCGTATGGAATAATTTGTCGTCTACAAAAATTTGCATTGCTGTTGGTGTCCATTCTAATTTATATACATGAAACTCGGTTGTTGCGTTTGGCACGATTGTCGTTGCTACTTTGGCATTTCCTCCAAAGTATACAGGATAATGAAAAGCAGAGATTACTTTATTTAAATCTCTACCTACATGCTCCATGATGTCTATCTCGCCACAAGCTGGCCAAGAAACTGTACTAATATTATCTCCCAACATCCAAATCGCAGGCCATGTACCCACACCTGCTGGTAATTTAGCACGTACTTCTACTTTACCATATTTAAAAGAATACTTGCCTTTGCTTAATAAGCGGGCAGATGTGTATTGACTTGAAGAGAATGCTTCTTTCTTTGCAACAATCTTCAAAGTACCATCTGTCACGTAGGAGTTATCTCTACGATCTGTGTAATACTGTGATTCATTGTTGCCCCATCCGCTTCCACCAATATCATAGCCCCATTTATTGCTATTTGGAGCACCCGGTATATCAAATTCATCTGACCAAACAAGCTTCATTGCTACAGTCACAGCAACATCAACTGATTTAGAGATGGATGCACCTGAGCTGCTTTTTGCAGTTACTTTCACCGTGTAATTTCCTGATGCAGTGTATTTATGCTGTACCGAACCTGAAGGGATAATTTCAAAGATGCCGTTTCCAAAATCATATTCATATTCCACCGCATTTGTTGCAGTTGCTGAAAAGGAAACATTACCCGTATTGTCTGGATTCACAGTCGCATTCACCACCAAATTCGTTGGGGTTAAAGCGGGGGGCGTACCCCCGCTTTTATTACATGAAAGTAAACCGATGCTTATCAAACATAAAAATATACCTACTCTCATTTAATATTTATTTTACTTTAAACATTTGATACCATGCGTTACCATCTACACCAATTGTTCTTAATGTCATCGTTGTGCTTGTAAGTGCAATAATCTCATACATATTACTTCCTGCACCAATCATCACTAAACCATTGCCTGGTACTTGGAATTGAATTCTTGTAGAAATCGCTGCTGTACTATTTGAAGTAGCATTCATGAATGAAAGACGCTTCACACCTGCTGTCGCAATTGGGAAAGCACCTTCTCCACCTGTTAATCCATAATAAGATACTGCAGCACCTAATACAAATGTATTTCCTTTGTTATCTACATCGATAGACACATTGTTATTTGCATCCTTAGAGAAAGTGATTTCATCATCATAGAATCCATCAGCAGCTCTATCATTTGGACCAGCAGCATACCAACTTGGGAAGAACGATTCGTTCGCTCCTTGACTTGGACCAGGACCTACACCAAAATGACCAGGTGCGTCTTTGTCTGCAATCCAAACCTTAGATGAACCGCCCGTTAAATTAGCAAGGATACCTGTTGGGATTTCAAAAGCAACATAAACTGTTACAGATTTGCTGATTGTTGAAATAATACCACCCGTTCCAATTGCATTCACTGTGATTGTATACTTTTTAACGCCTGGTGTTGTATATTTATAAGTAATCTCACCAGAAGGCATTAAAGTAATATTGCCGTCATCAAAGTCAACATTTTATGTAATTGCATTTGTCTCAGTAACAGTGATTGCTACAGCGCCTGTAC